>Ga0209542_10012263_pt1 | contig 15040 bp, 12 predicted proteins | sample RifCSPhighO2_01_FD_184028 | JGI IMG/M metagenome (GOLD analysis project Ga0209542, IMG submission 184028) | Soil microbial communities from Rifle, Colorado - Rifle CSP2_plank highO2_0.1 (SPAdes) (version 2) | ecosystem: Environmental > Terrestrial > Deep subsurface > Rock core/Sediment ...
TCGGTTTGGAGAATGAGATCGTCGTGGTCCGTGCGCGCTGAAGGTTTACTGGTCGGAATGGCAACCGTATTCAATCCGTAGACTTTGTAAAATTCCTCCGAGGACGTGAGTGCGGTCCCTGTCATGCCGGAGAGCTTTTTGTAGAGACGGAAGTAATTCTGGAACGTGATGGAGGCAAAGGTGCGCGATTCCTGTTGAACGGAAACGTCCTCCTTCGCTTCGATCGCCTGATGAAGGCCATCCGACCATCTTCGCCCCGGCTGCAGACGGCCGGTAAACTCATCTACGATAATCACCTGTCCGTCGCGAACGACGTAGGCTTTGTCTCGCTCGAAAAGCGCTTTCGCACGGACGGCTGTTTCGAGATGGTGCACATATTTGATGCTCGCGTCGGTGTAAATATTTTCGATGCCGAGCGACGTTTGGGCTTTTTCTATGCCCTGATCTGTTAGCGCGATCTGTTTGTGCTTTTCATCTACCGTGTAATCCTCCTCTGGCGCGAGATTGCGAGCAATTGCCGCAAAGCGACCATAAAGAGACTCCGCTTCGGAAATCGGCGCGGAGATGATAAGCGGAGTGCGCGCTTCGTCAATAAGAATGGAGTCGATCTCGTCGACAATTGCATAATGGTAATCGCGTTGCCGGAGATTTGCCGATTCATATTCGAGATTGTCGCGCAGGTAGTCAAACCCGAATTCATTGTTCGTTCCATACGTAATATCTGCAGCATACGCCTCTCGGCGCGTGCACGGACGCAGAAAATCATGGAGCACCTTGAAACCTCCTACTCTGTCGCGCTCGGCGTCTTCCTTCGCGCGCATGTCGGATGGGACGTGTGCAGGATCATAGAGATACGACGCTTCGTGATTAAGGACGCCGACAGAGAGCCCGAGCGCATGGTAAATCTGCCCCATCCAGACGGCATCACGCCGCGAGAGGTAGTCGTTTACGGTCACCACATGCACTCCCTTGCCGGAAAGCGCATTGAGATATGCAGGAAGCGTTGCGACCAGCGTTTTACCTTCACCGGTTCGCATCTCGGCGATGTTGCCCTGATGCAAAATCATGCCGCCCAAAAGCTGAACATCAAAGTGCCGCTCCCCCATGGTCCGCCTCGAAGCTTCACGAACAGCAGCAAATGCCTCCGGCGCGAGATCATCAAGAGAGACTTCTTCTCGGACACGCTTCCGGAATTCATCAGTTTTAGCTCGAAGCGCCTCATCGGAAAGCGTTTTCATCTCCCCTTCGAGCGCATTTACGCGTGCGACAATCGGCTCTGCGTGCCGCAGAATCGTGGCATTTTCGTCGCCAAAAAGAGATTTCCAAAAAGCCATTTGAGTATCCTATCGCAAACTAGCCATTTTGCACCCATTTAGGACACGGCGTGTCCTAAATGGGTGCTATACTGGTTTGATATATGGAGTTCTTTCATCTTATCAACCGCGGTGTCGAAAAACGAGACGTGTTCCTCAAGGAGGGCGACTACATTCGTTTCATCCATGACATGTACGTTTTTAACGATACAAGAAGCGCACCAAACTATGTAGTCAAGGAGCGACAGAGCGAGCGTCAGCGCAAACTACTCCTTCATATACATGCATTTTGCCTCATGCCGAATCACTACCACTTGCTTGTGTCCCTTGTTAGGGAGGGAGGCATCTCACTATTCATGCAAAAGCTCAATATGGGATACGCAAAATACTTTAACGAAAAGTACGAACGTACGGGAGTCCTTTGGCAGGGTGTGTTCCGAAAGCAACACGTAGTGCGCGACGCCCACTTTATATACATTCCCTACTACATTCATTTGAATCCACTCGACTTTAAATACCCCGACTGGAGAAAAGGTAGCCTCAGAAATAGTACAGGGGCTCTTGCCTATTTGAGGAAGTATCGCTGGAGCAGCCATCTGGACTATTGTGGCATACGCAATTTCCCATCGGTAATATATCGCCCGTATCTCACCGAAATATTTGGGAATCGCTCCCGTTACGAAAAGGAGATCCGTACAATCATCTCGGATCCAAAGCATGACGAGGCGAGCTCGGATATTGAACTCTAGGCCCATTTAGGACACGCCGTGTCCTAAATGGGCACGTGCGTGGATTGTTTAGACAGACAAAAACGATCCCGCCATGAAGCGGGACCGTTTTTTCTCTAGACTAGAGAGAAGCGAAACCAGAGCACATGTCCGCCAGCTGGCGGATGCGTGCGACGGATGAGACTAGCGGCGCTTCTTCTTGCCCTTCTTTTTCTTCGCCATATATTGCTAAGTTGCTTGAGTGCTAATCTCGACCCGCACGCGCGCTCAATGAGCGAAGATGCGTTTACTATTTCATTATTGCATTCGCGCGTGTGTGCAATCGTTTTTTGGTTTCGATGTGTGGATAACTCAAAGTTCCGGAGAAACTTTTAGAAAGGAAAAGTAATCCGCCAGCTGGCGGACAAAATGCAAAATGAAAATGGAAAATCAAAAATGGAAAATGCGCAAAGCGGAGGACGGGTGCGAGCTCCAAAGTAGAAAGTCTTATGTGAGTGCCGCCGCCCTCCGCTTTGCGCACTCAATACATACTACCCTAAAAACGCAAACCCCGCCGTGTGGCGGGATCTACGCAACTTTCTTGGAGAGCCCGTTGGGCGCTCACATCAAAATAGTAGCACGTGTTACAAACAAAACAATGGCATCTATTGGATTTTGGCGGTGCCGCTCCGGATCTGATCAATCAATGCGTCTGCCTGCGTTTTGGTCGAAGGCACAGTTTGGGAAACCGTCTCAAGCACCGAAATAGCTTGTGCTGAATTCCCCGTACCATAGTAGGCGGCAGCGAGTGTAAAGTACGCCTGCGTATCCGTGGGCTGCGCTTTGACGCGGGCTTCCCATATCTCGACGATTTTGTCATAGCGGCCGCGCGAGACGTAGGCAGCCGCGATCCGCGCGTCAGCCGCCACCCCGCTCTCAATGGTCGGTGCAAGGAGCTCATCCGCAAGCGTATTGCTTCCTGTGCGGATCGCGGCCGCCGCGTAGAAAAGACGCGCATCCGAAAATTCCGGCGCGAGATCGTAAGCTTTTTTATATGCGGCGAGAGCCGCGTTCGCGTCTCCACGTGCCAGCGCGTTTGCCGCGATCTCGAAAAGAATCGTCTGCTTTCCGGGAGAGAGCTCGTGCGCGCGATCGAGAGCCTGCTTCGCCTCATCAAGTTCACCAGCAGAGCTTAATAGTGCTCCGAGAAAGAGCGGAAAGCGAGCGTCGAGCGGCGAGGCGGCCGCTTGCAGAGCCATCTCGGAAGCGGCCGTGTTGAGAAAGGCTTCTTTCGTCTCGACCGGAACACCTTCTATCCTGATAATCTGCGCCGCAGCTTGCGTAAGCTGCTCGCGCGCCTCCTGCGTGCCTAATGTTGCGTAGGAAATCGATTCTTTGAAATACTCGAGGTTCTTAGAGAGACCCTCCTGTTGGGGCTGGAGCGCCTTGATGAGCACGCGGTTTGCGGCAAGCGGTTTTGCGTTCACATACCAGGCAGCTCCCCACACGAGCACGACCGAAAGCGCCATAACAACGGGAAGAAGCTTCGCGGAAACGCTCGGCATAGGGACAGGAGACGCGCTCCCGGATCGACGCCACGCAATGTATGCGAGCACCGAAACGAAGAGCACGTAGCTTATGACGTTGTCGAAAACAAAGAGGTTGTGGAAGAAGTAGGCAGCGAGAAGTCCCGTGAGAATGCTCCGTTCATACGGAGTGAATGCTCCGCCTTTCCATAGGCACCACAGAGCGCATGCAAAGAGTGAAAGGTAGGCGAAGAGTCCGACAAATCCGGCAGCAACGAGCCAATCGAAGACGATGTTATGCACTCGATCGAACCACTGCTCCTGCCCATACATTTGCGGGTTGTAGTACTTGTCAAAGACAATCGCGTAGTTCTCCTGCCCCCAGCCCAATATAGGACGCTCCTTAACGCCCTCCCATGCCATCCCCCAGTTCATAAAGCGCGCCTTTGTCGTACTATCTTCAAGTGAAATCGTCGCAAGGCGCTGAAGAACAGGCACATGCTGCACCCACAATTGCTCGCGTACGAGGAAAAGTCCTCCCGCAAGAAGCACGATGACTACGATGGCCGAGAGCGCGAGCCGGCGCCCCCCACGGGACGACCATGCGATAAGCAGTGCGCTGAGAAGAGTTCCCCCGATGAGACCGAGTATCGTGCCGCGTGTGCCAGTCAGGAACAAAACCAGCGTGTCGAGCGCGATCACGCCTCCGTAGAGAAACGAAGACCAAAGATACCTTCTGGCGTTTTCCTGCCATGCGCGTGACCAAAGAGAGGCCGCAATGCCGATATGAAAGAGCATGTAGACCGCGAGATAAATAGGGTTCCCGAACGTCGCGTCGATGCGAGAGGCGGATGAAAAGCCGGGGTTCAGGCTCGCGATGCCGGCAAGCTGCAGCAAACCGTAGAAACCGACCACTGCGGATACCGAGAGCGAAACATGCCAGAATATACGCCAGAGCTTTTCGGTGTTAAGAACACTCGAAGCGACAACGAAGTAGAGAAAAAGGTGCGCGAGCGTCACCCACCCGTCCATGCGCTCGTAGTTGCTCCAAAAACTCTTGAACGGATACACGCCGAATAAATCCGCGGCTGCAACCACAACGACGAAGAATGCGAACGCGCCGAGGAGCCATGAGCGTCTCGGCCGGTAGGCGGGATTCGTAAGCGCGAGCACAAGATACGCACCAGTTACGACTTCGACGATGATGCGGAACGTGAAATTCTTCCCTGTGATGAATGGGAAAAAGAGCGACTCGGCAACAATAAAAACAATAAAGGGGAGCGCAAAGATTCCCCCTAATACTATCCACCGCAACGTTCGCTCAATCGCCATGCGCAGAATTGTACCACGCTCACCTCTACCGTTTCCTGGTTCGTCGACCCTTTGGGGCACGGCCATGGTCATCTTCAAGGCGCACAATGTCGTTCTCATCGAAGCGGCCGAGCGCCACCTCGACGATAACGCCGCCGCGCTTCGATTCGAGCCGGTGCACCGCGCCTTTTCCGACTCGGAATGACTCTCCGAGGCGGAGCTGATACATCTCTCGTAATCCGGAAGAACTCTCGATCGTCGCGGTCGCGTCACCCTCGACGAGCATCCAGTGCTCGCTGCGCCCATGATGGTACTGCAAACTCAAACGCTTCTCGGGACGCACATAGACTGTTTTCAAATTCCATCCTTTTCCGCTGTCCCAACTGTAGTACGTGCCCCACGGACGCTCGGATTTCGATGCGGGACGACGCGCTGCGTTGATCATCCACGACGACGACTGCACTTTGCCGCCTTTGCCAACATTGAATACCATTTTGATGCCATGTTCCATGCAATATTTCTGATCAGCATTCAATGAAGAACGTTTGTTCCGCGCATCCTTAGTATTACGATCGCCCCCGTTGGCGAAGATAGCGGGTTTGAGCTTCGCAAGCGTGCGGACGACGCTCAAGTCCGGATCGTCCTTTTTGTGATCGGTCAGAACGACTCTGTCGACAAACGGAAACGCGCGGATGAGTTCGGCGCGTTCTTTCTGCGGCATGAAGACAAATCCCTTCTTCGAGCGGAGCCAGCTGTCATTATTTAGAATCACGACGAGTTTATCGCCAAGGCGGCGCGCAGTCTTGAAGAGGCGCACGTGCCCGACGTGCAGCGGATCAAAGCCACCAGAGACGGCTACCCATTTCGGTTTTTTCATTGTCCGGTAGTATACCCCGTGAGATACTGGAGCTCAATGCACCTTTCCATCATCCTTCCGGCGACAGATGAAACGTTCTCGCTCTCCGAGACCGTGCGAAAAATCAAGGAGGTGCTTCCCTCGTATGTAATCGAATATCTCATTGTCACCCACCCGAGGCTCACGACCACAGCATGCCGCGAGACAGCGGCAAAACTCCGGGAAATGTATGGTCCGGATATTGTCGTGTTCGATCAAACCCGTGCCGGCATCGGCGGTGCGATACGTGATTGCATGGCGCGCGCAACGGGCGAGATCGTCGTGATGATGGCTGCTGATCTGGAAACAGATCCCGCCGTTTTGCCGGCGATGCTGGAGAAGCTCGAGAGTTATGACGTCGTTGCGACAAGTCGCTGGAAGGGCGGCGCGCGCTTCAGCGGATACAATCCACTGAAATTCATGCTCAATTTTATTTTTCAGCGTCTCTTTCGAGTGCTCTATTGGACCGAGCTCACCGATCTGACCTACGCCTACCGCGCATATCGCGCGCAGGTTTTGAAGACGATCCAATGGGAAGAAACTGGATTTCCATTCCTCTTCGAGTCCATCCTGAAACCTCTGCGGCTCGGCTGCCGCATAACGGAAGTCGAGGCGCCGTGGCGAGCGAGGCAGGAGGGAGTGAGCCACAACTCTTTTATGCAGACGTCTGCATACACGTGGACAGGCCTTCGCATACGATTTCAGAGGGTTTCGAAGATGCGCTATAGTGAGCGCCAATGACGAATAAGCCGGCGCTTATTACCGGAGGCTGTGGGTTTGTTGGGCGGCACCTCACCCGAACCCTTCTTGAGCGCGGCGTCAAAGAAATCTGGATCCTCGATGATCTCTCGATAGAGAGTGGACAGCCGCCAGAAGTGTGGCTCTCTCCCGCGTGGAAGCAGATGTCGCAAGATGCGCGTGTCAATTTCAGCAAAGACGACCGGACGATCGTTTTCGTGAAAGAGAGCGCCATACCCTTCTTTCATCGCCATGCAAAGAAGGACGGGCTCCCCAACTTTAGTGATATTTTTCACCTGGCATCTATCGTCGGAGGTCGAGCGCTCATTGACGGCGATCCACTCCTCGTTGCGACCGACCTTGGCATTGATGCGGCATTTTTCCTCTGGGTGAGCAGACGCCGCAAGAAAGTGGAGCGCGTGCTCTATGCCTCCTCCTCCGCAGCGTATCCGACGCAGCTGCAAGGAGCGGAAGGTGCGGTTGCACTTTCGGAGAATATGATCGACTTTTCCGGAGGCAATCTGGGGGCACCGGACATGACGTACGGCTGGTCGAAGCTTACCGGCGAATACCTCTCACGGCTCGCACATGAAAAATACGGCGTGCACATCGCATGCGTGAGACCTTTCTCCGGCTACGGAGAAGACCAGCATCTTACCTATCCGACTCCGTCGATTGCGCTGCGAATCGCGCGAGGCGATGATCCGGTAGAAGTGTGGGGCACGGGCGAACAGGCGCGCGATTTCATTCACATTGATGATTGCGTGGATGCCTTTTTCACTATTATGGACAAGATAGAGGATGGCAGCGGCGTGAACATCGGCACAGGTGTCGCGACGTCGTTCAACGAGCTCATCGGCGCCATGCTGAAACTCGAAGGCCGGAGCGCCGGGATCTCGCCGCTCTCCGATAAGCCCGTCGGCGTCGCTTCCCGCTACGCCGACACGACACTCCTCAACGAGCGCATTGGATGGAAGCCGCGCATTCCTCTCGACGATGGCCTTCGCAGAGTGCTCGACGGCGCAAGAGAGCGTCTCGCCGGCCGCCCTCTTCCCTTCTCCATTACATGAGTAGCGCTATAGTAACGACGACGATATACGTGCCGAAACTTCTTTCGGACTATGCCAAGGATGCGAAAGCGCACAGGCACGATCCCCTCTTTGTTGTCATAGGCGATAAGAAAACACCTCCCGAAGCGGAAAGATTCTGTAGCAAACTTGGGAAGCAAAGCGGGCTTCGTGTGGAGTATTTCTCGCCGGAGCGGCAGGAGAGCTATCTGAAGAAATTTCCAGCGCTGAAGAAGCACCTCCCGTGGAATTCCATTCAGCGGCGCAACGTCGGACTCCTCTTTGCCTACGAAACGGGACGCGAGAGCATTATCACGATCGATGACGACAATTTTCGCATCGCGAAGGATTTCATTGGCCAGCATCGCGTGGTCGGAGAGCGAACATGCGATGTCGTTTCTACTTCAACGAAGTGGATTAATGTCTGTAAACTCTTGAAAGAAAAGCATGGAAGGACCTTCTACCATCGTGGATTCCCGCTCGAAAAGCGGCGGCCGAAGGAAAGGTGGAGTACGAAGCGAATGACCTTACGACCCGTGGTGAATGCCGGCCTTTGGCTCGGGGATCCGGACGTGGATGCGATGGAGCGCCTTTACCATCTCGCCGACCCGACTGATGCGACATCGTACCTTCGTAAACGTCGCTCCAACATCTCCCCATCAAAAGGCACGTGGACGCCATTCAATTCCCAGAACACCGCCATCCGGCGCGACGCGATTCCCGCCTATTTCCTCTCCCCTCTAATCGGACGCTACGACGACATCTGGGCTTCGTATATTCTGAAGCACATCGCAGACCATCTCGGCGACTCGATCGTCTTCGGTGAGCCGCTCGTTCGCCAGGAACGCAACCCGCACAATTACTGGAAAGACTTGGATCAGGAGCGAATGGGGCATGCCCTCACACTCCGATTCGTTGATTTGCTCTCCAAGATTTCTTTGCGGAAAAAGGACTACGCAGCGTGCTATGGCGAAATCATTGACGCATTCCCTGCCGCACTCGCATCACAAAAACTCTCCGATGTTGAGAAACGATTTGTGGACGGCATGCTCGAAGGAATGCGTATCTGGCACGAGACGTTCGCCGCGCTATGAGCTTCACATGCCGCTCATGCGGAAGCAGCAAATTGTTGCCAATACTTTCACTGGGCAAAACGCCGCTCGCAAACGCGCTCTTGACACGCGCGCAGCTCGATGAACCCGAGGCAGCATATCCGCTCGATCTCGTATTCTGCCCATCTTGTACTCTCGTTCAGATAACTGAAACCATCCCGCCTGAAATTCTGTTTCGTAATTACTTTTATTTTTCATCAGTGTCGGACACGATACTGCAAAGTGCACGCGCGCTTGCGCTACGCATGATAGAAAAGCGCGGTCTCGAACCCGCGAACCTCGTCGTTGAGGTCGCAAGCAACGACGGCTATCTTCTGAAAAATTATCAAGAGCAGGGTATTCCGGTCCTCGGCATCGAGCCGGCTCGCAACATTGCAAAGGTTGCGCGCGAAGCCGGCGTGCCGACAGTTGAAGAGTTTTTTGATGAGAAAATCGCGCAAAAACTAAAACAGAAAGGAAAAGGGGCGGATGTGATTCACGCAAATAATGTCATCGCACACGTTGCTAATCTCCACGGTGTCGTTGCGGGCATCGCGACACTCTTGAAAGAAGACGGCATTGCGACTGTTGAGAATCATTACGTCAAAGACCTCATCGACCATACAGAATTCGATTCCATTTATCATGAGCATCTTTGCTATTTCTCCGTGACGTCGTTCAAAAACCTCTTTGCTGCGCACGGGCTCCGGCTCGTTGATGTCGAACGAATCCCGCTCCACGGCGGTTCACTCCGTGTGTTCTTTCAACGCGAAGATGGCCCGCGATCGCTTGAAAAGGAGGGCCGCAAGCGCGTCGAGGTACTTCTCGATGAAGAACATTCTTGGGGCGTTGCAAACCCGAGATTTTATGCCGACTTCAGAGAGAAGGTCGAAGCATTAAAAACAGAACTCCTTTCTTTCCTCAATAAACTTATTGCGGAAGGCAAGCGCGTCGCCGTCTACGGCGCTTCTGCAAAAAGTACCACGCTCTTGAACTGCTTCGGCATCGGCAAAGAGACGCTTACCTACATCATCGATCGCTCACCTGCAAAGCAGGGCCACTTTACTCCCGGCACGCACCTCGAGATATTTCCGCCCGAGAAACTCATGGCAGACCGTCCGGATTACACTCTCCTCCTCGCATGGAATTTCGCGGATGAGATACTCGCGCAACAAGATGCATATCGCAAAGCGGGAGGTCGTTTTATCATTCCTATACCGGAGCTGAAAGTCATCTGATATATGAAATTCATTGAGCAGAAGATTTCAGGTGTGTTTCTCATCGAGCTCGATAGTATCGAGGATGAGCGCGGCTTTTTTGCACGGACGTGGGATGAACAAAAATTTGCACGACGAGGCCTTTTTTCGCGCATTGTTCATGCCAATATCTCCGGCAATTCGCGCGCTCACACACTCCGCGGTCTCCATTACCAAACAGAGCCGCACGAGGAGGCAAAGATCGTTCGATGTACGCGCGGGGCGATTTTCGACGTTGCGCTTGATCTGCGGCCAGAATCGCCCTCATTCAAAAAGTGGGTCTCGGTCGAGCTCTCCGTGGATAATCGGTATATGTTCTATATTCCCGAAGGATGCGCGCATGGTTTCCAGACGCTCGAAAATGATTCCGATGTTTCGTACTTTATGAGCGACGCATACTACCCCGAATGTGCACGCGGTGTTCGCTTCGACGATCCGGCATTTGCAATCGAGTGGCCGCAAACAGACAATCGCATCATCTCGGAAAAAGATCGTTCATATCCTGACTGGAAACCATGAAAAAACGGGTTTTGATCACTGGCGCCACAGGCTTCATCGGCCGGCACACGCTCAAGCCCTTAATCGAACGCGGCTTCGAAGTTCATGCCGTATTTCACGGATTGCCGCTGCAAATGGATAGCGTCACCTGGCACCAGTCTGACCTCTTGAAAGACGGGTCCGCCGAAGCGCTCTGCAGCGCTGTCCGTGCAACTCATCTCCTGCATTTTGCTTGGATCGCAACACCTGGAGAATTTTGGACGTCTCCGGAAAATGAACGCTGGAAAAATGCAACGATTGACCTCATGCGTACATTCAAAAAAAGCGGAGGCTCTCGGGCCATCATCGCGGGAACGTGCGCGGAGTACGATTGGACGGTCGCAAAGGAGACACTTCCCGAACGCGCCCCTCTGAAGCCCGCAACTCTCTATGGCAAAGCAAAAAACGATACGAGAATAGCCCTCGAAGGATTTGCGGAAGAATCCGGTTTGAGCCTCGGCTGGGGACGCATATTTTTTCTCTATGGTCCGCACGAACCTCCGAGCAAATTCGTTGCATACATCGTGAACGAACTCCTCGCTGGAAGGAAAGCGCTACTCTCGCCGTGTGAGCAAATCCGCGACTTTCTTTATGCTGCAGATGTCGGTGAAGCATTTTCTGCTTTTTTGGACAGTCCTGTGAGCGGTGCGGTGAACATCGCTTCCGGAAAACTTGTTGCGCTCAAAGAGATCGCTCTTGAAATCGGGCAGCAGCTCGGCAAAGAAAAGTTCCTCTCATTTGGTGCCCGAGAAGCGTCGCCGAGCGAGCCTCTCAATCTCGTAGCAAATGTGGGTCGTTTGAATGAGGAGCTTGGCTGGACACCGCGCACTACCATTTCAGAGGGACTCGAGCAAACTATTGCATGGTGGAGAGAGAATAGAGCATAATGTCGGTCGAGGTTGCGATCACGGTGAGCGGTTCGAGTACCGAGAGATCCCATTCGGGGGTTTCCCTCTTATCCCACAGCACGTAGCGAATACCGCGGCCCTCAAGAAGAAGCCGCGTGGTACGAGCATTCGGAAGGAGCGCGCGGTACTCGCGCTCGAACTCCGGCAGGAACTTCTCACGCGCGGCGAGAATATCCATATCGGTGCGCGGCATTGGAGCACGATACTTCGAGAGATGTATCCCCATTTCGAACGATTCGATATCTTCGTACATGATGGTATACGCGTTATAGGTTGTTGATGCGAGCGATGCGCGAAGGTATGCTACCGGATCTTTGCGTGCGTCTTTGTTGAGATAGAGATACGTAAGCAGGGCCTCTTTGAAATGCTCCATGGGAAAAATCGAGGTAGTTGCGCTCTGCAGCCAATACACATCGTGAGGTGTGTAAATAGTCACGAGAAACGGATAGGTTTGAGGTCCCGGATCGTTCAGTACCACCGCTGGAGACTCTTTCTGCAATTGTACAAGAATGGGTGCAAAGTCTTGCTCCCGAAGTTTCCCTTCTACGGTCGTCCAGAACGATTTGTACTGCGTGCCCGCCGTGTGAACGAACGCGGCCACGATAAGCCCCACACAGGTGAGCGTGCGGAAGCGCCGAAGCGAATCGGGAATGAGTCGTGTGCCCATGTAGATGGAAACGATGATTGATATCGGAACGACGAAGTACCAGTAGTAGTGCCCATACTGCACCGTCCGCCCCGTGATCAGCTGCTGCTCGAGCACGATCCATCCGGCCGCGATGAGTGCGAGAATGAAAAAATTATTTCGATCATCGCGGCAAACATAGGCATACAGCGCAAAAAGAAACGCGGTCGCGAATCCCGTCATACTCATGATGAACTGCCTACTCTCGATCGTAAGAAAGAAGTGCGAAAGCTGCGGCGCCCATTCGGACGTGTACAAAGAATAGAAGGAGAAGAGTTTGTAACTGCCGATGAGAAGACCAATGAGCCCGATAGCAGTAGCCGCGATCGCACCATAATACGTTCTCCAAAGGAGCGACGTCACAAAGAGCGCCCCAAGAAATGCGATCGCAAATGTCCAAGCATACAAGTAAAGATAGAATAGAAGCCCGAATAGCGCTCCCGCTGCCATGAGAGAGCGATACGGTGCGAGTGCGGCGAGAAATTTCTGCGGCGAGGACTGTTTGAGCGAAGCGAGTTCCGCAGTCGCAGAAATTTCTCGCCGCACTGAAGCACGCCAAACGTTACCCGAGAAAACGGCATGGTACGTCAGAACAAGAAATCCAAAAAAAGGAATAAGTGCCATGTATGGAAAGTTGGAGCGCCCGAAGATGTTGAAATTAGAATAAAAGATATCTCTCCCACGAAGCGCAACCGATATGATCGTCCCGTTCTCGATGAGGAGATACCCACCAATCACGAACATGGCGGTCGTGGCAGACAATAGTATATTTTTTGAGAGCGCAAGGACGAAAAAATAGATGAGCGTGAGCAGCGCTATGATCCCGAGAAAATTGAGAATATTGTAGTAGGTCACGATATCGACTTCTTGAAGTCCTAAAAGTCGGAGTGGCACAACGGCTATCTGCTCCGCGTTGACGAGAAACGAATCCGGATTGTCTTTTCCCTCCGCAAGGTACGGTTGCCCGAGCGAATGACCTTCAAGAACCTCTTTTGCGCGACTAAGGTAGAAGTGCCCGTCGTTGCCGAAGTGCGCGATGTTGATGCCTTGATACCGCTCGCCTGCATAAAATGGAAACGCGATGAGGGGGGCTTCGACAAGGAGCGCGAGCGCGACGAAGGCAACGAGTGGCCACCGATGTTTCCGTATGTGTTCCATAGCTATCGAATACCGACGCGGTACAAAATGAGATTTTTTAAGAATTCGAGGCCCGTGAGGAGATGCGCGCGCGTCGAGCCGCTCCGGCGGCTGCGCCATATCGTCTCTACCTCACATATTGCTATCTTGTTTCGGAGAGCCTTGATGACGAACTCTGGGTCCAAGAACCAGTCTCGCGAATCGAGCTTGAGGATATCAGCCGCTCGCCTTGTCATGAGCTTCGGAGTGGCATTCACGTCGCGGTACGGCGACCAGAAGAGGAGCTGAAATATTCCATACCAAATCTTCCCCTGTACGATTCGCCACGGAGATTCGTGTCGCTCTCTTCGAATGGCCTTCGCGAGTTCACATTTTTGTTCTAGCATCGCACGGTACAGCCGCACCACGTCATAGGGGTCGGCTTGCCCGTCGGCGTGAGCCCATCCCATCACGGCCCCGCGGGCTTCTGCTAGGCCTGCGCGAATGCCGCCGCTGTACTTGCGATTCTGATGGAGATGAACCGCACGTATTCTCTGGTTCTCATGTGCTAGTTGATCGACAATAGTACCAGTGTCATCGCTCGAGCCGTTGTTCACGATGACGATCTCGTAGTCGATGCCGGCTTTACCGAATACATCCGTCATCTCTGCGATAACACCAGCGAGATGCTCGCCCTCGTTATACGCGGGAACAACGATCGAAAGCTCCGGCTTCATGGTTTTGAGAAATATTGAGCATACCACGCCGCTGTATTCTGCACCCCAGACGCTAGCGACGTTCGCGGCCTCCACTTCAATAGCCGTATTGCCTTGCGGGAATCGAGATACTGGTTGCGGATCTCGTTCCTTGCCGTATTTAGAATTTGATATCGAAGATCAGGCATAGTTCTCTTCACGTGCGAAAGTATTTGCAGCACGGTGAGAGGTTTGTTGTTGCCGATATTGAACGCCTCGCCAGCATGCTGTTGTGTTTTGCGCGCAAGCACAAGATAGGCATCGACGATGTCGTCGATGTAGATCCAGTCGCGACGATATGAGCCATCGCTTCTGATATCGAGAACGCGCCCCTTTGCAGAACACCGGAAAGAATCTGGAATAAGCCTTGTCCAATGCGTATCGCCGGGGCCATAGACGTTGCCGCAGCGGGCGACTGTTATCGGCATCCAAAACGCATGCGCGTACATTTGCGCAATAAGGTCGGCGCAGCTCTTCGAGCAATCATACGGGTTCAGGCCCTGCAGCGCAGCTTCCTCACGGTATGGGAGTTTGTCGTGCGCGCCATACGCTTTATCGGATGAGGCAACCACAATCTCGCGCACGCTGCCAGTATGGCGTGCACTCTCGAGAAGTACCCATGTGCCGCGTGCGTTCGCTTCGAGCGCGCGAAGTGGATTTTTGTTTGCCTTGCTCACAATCGCTTCCGCAGCCAGATGGAACACTGTCTTTATCTTCCTCCCTTTCAATATCTTATCGACCGTCTTCTTCGAAGTGATACTTCCGCGAACATAGGAGATCTTTTTGCGCGCGTCGTATGCGCCAAAGGTGAAGGAAGGCAAAGAGGGCTTCACATCGAGCACGAAAACACGCGCGCCTTTGCGAACAAGTGCAGTGGCGAGCGCGTAGCCGATGAAACCGGCTCCGCCCGTGACGAGAACGGACCTATTTTTCCAAAATGCGTCTGGATGTTTTAGCGCCATACGCGCCACAGCGCCTCATTTGCTGCCCACGCTTCATTCAATACCTCCATGTCGCGGATCGTGTCCATGCATTGCCAGTATCCATTGTGTGGGTAAACCGCAAGTTCTCCGCGCTCGGCGAGCGAAGGCAGTACCTCTTTTTCGAAGTTCAACGTATCGTCGTCGCGAAGCAA
>Ga0209542_10012265_pt1 | contig 15037 bp, 19 predicted proteins | sample RifCSPhighO2_01_FD_184028 | JGI IMG/M metagenome (GOLD analysis project Ga0209542, IMG submission 184028) | Soil microbial communities from Rifle, Colorado - Rifle CSP2_plank highO2_0.1 (SPAdes) (version 2) | ecosystem: Environmental > Terrestrial > Deep subsurface > Rock core/Sediment ...
CAATCTTCCTCGATTGATAGCTCGTTTTACCCTCTGTTTTCGCCCTTAAAGTATCCACCAAGCTTTTCTTAGTAAATTTCATAGGCTGATTAAAATCAGCCTTGAGAACTATTTTTCGGATAACACAAAGAATATTCTAATCGGTAAATTTAAAAAGACCTTAATTTTATGAAATGGGTCGATAAACTACGTCCCTTGGAGATGGAGATTCTATGCTTTAAGGCCATAGCGTAGGAGACTATAACTTTTGAGGAAGAGACAAGAAAAATGAACATCAAAGAAGCATTAGCAGAATTGAGAAAGAATGAGAAAAGAAAGTTCGATCAAAGCATTGATTTAGTTGTCAATCTCAAAGGAATTGATGCGAAGAAAGATAATGTTTCTACAATAGTTAACTTGCCTAATCCTATAAGGGAAAAAAAAGTTTGTGGATTTTTCAGTAAAAAATCAAGTCTTATTGACACAGTAACACAATTGGATTTTCCAAGATATAAAGATAAAAAACAACTAAAAATTCTTGTTAAAAAATATGACTTTTTTGTTGCAGAGCCAAAATTAATGCCTTCTGTAGCCACCACATTTGGAAAAGTACTTGGACCTGCTGGCAAGATGCCGAGCCCTCAATTAGGAGTTTTAATGCAGGAAGGCGAACAGGCATTAAAAGAGATTTTAGAAAAAATATCTACTGCTCTCAAAATAAGAGTAAAAGAAAATAGCTTCAAAGTATCTGTTGGAAAAGAAAAAATGAGTGATGAAAAAATAATTGGTAACATTGAGGCAGTTTATTCTGGACTTGTAAATGCCCTGCCTACAAAAAGAGAAAATGTCAAATCTGTTATGCTAAAGCTTACAATGAGCAAACCAATAAAGGTGGAGATTAAATAAAATGCAGAAGAAAAGAGATTCTCCTATTCCTGAATACAAAGTAAAACTTGTAAAGGGATTAGTTGATAAAATTAAGAATAGCAAAACCATTCTCCTTGCTTCTACAAAGAAACTGCCAAGCTCACAATTCCATGAGATAAAGAAGAAGCTTAGGGGTAAGGCAGATATAAGGGTTTCAAAGAAGTCTATTATTCTTAGAGCAATAGATGAGAGTAATAAGCCGGAATTAAAGAATTTGAAAGAGAAAATAGTGGCTGATGTTGCATTATTCTTTTCTGATTTGGATGCTTTTGAATTATCTTCTTTGCTTAGCGACAATCAAAGTTCTGCCAAAGCAAAAGCAGGAGACATTGCTGAAGAGGATATTAAAATTGAGCCAGGTCCGACAGATCTTTTGCCAGGACCTGCTATTTCCGAGTTGTCAAGCGTAGGCTTAAAAGTTGCTGTTGAGAATGGAAAATTATCTATAAAACAAGAAGTTATTGTTGCGAAAGCAGGAGAACCAATAAAAGAAAATGTTGCTAGCGTTTTAAGCAAACTTAACATTCTTCCTCTAAAAGTTGGTTTTGAACCATTATTGGCTTATGACGATGAATCAAAGAAAATTTATCTCGGTATAAAAATTGACAAAAAAGCTACCTTGGAAAGAATGAAAGTTGATATAAAAGAAGCATTGGGTTTTGCTGTTGGTATTGAATATCCTACAAAAGAAACAGTTGTTTTTTTCATTTCTAAAGCGGGAATAGAAGAAAAATTATTAACTGCTGTATTTGAGAAAGGGGCAAAGTCAGAAGAACCAAAAGCTGAAGAGAAAGAAGGAGAACAACCAAAATGACGCCTATAGATGTTAATCAATTTGAGATGATAATTGATAGAAACATTGCAGTTGGAAATGTTGGAGAAGCTGCTCGTGCTGTTGGAAGTGTGCTAAAACAGGCCGTTAACTCTTACAAGACAAATATGAGAAACTATTTTCTTTGGTCTCGGCATAAATATAGTACTTTATTTGCAAGTTCTCAAGAAAGAGAATTATTTTTGTCTGAAGAAAGAAGAAAGATTAAAAGAGATGTAAAACAATTAGCAATGTTTGCTATTATTGGCAGAAAAGTTAGAAATCATTATCTAAATCCAAGGGAGGGTAAATAATGGAATACATATACGCAGCTTTGCTGTTGCATAAGCTTGGACATGCAGTGAATGAAGATAACTTGAAGAAAGTTATTCATGCTACTGGAAGTCAAGTTGATGAATCAAAGATAAAAACTTTGATTGCGGCTTTGAATGGAGTTGACATTGCTAAGGAATTGGAAAATGCAAGCTCTATGAGTTTTGGCGCAGCAGCTCCGGCAGCCGGTGGAACACCAGAGAAGAAAGAAGAGAAGAAAGAAGAAAAACCTAGTGAATCTGCTGCAGGTCTTGCAAGTTTGTTCGGATAAATCCATTAATTTATCCTGAAGAGAGATTTGTAAACTGCTTATAGCTTGAGCAGAATTAGTTAAAACAAAATTTATATAGTAGTGAGAACTTGGTATTTGGTGGTCAGATTGGGGTAAACTCCACAAAGAATGCATGTATGGGTAGATACTATAACAAGCGAGGCTAAAGCATGGTAATGTTGCCTGTTCTTACTGGTGTGCGTGCAAAAGTTGTTGAGCAAATAGGAAGAACTTCTGATGATTCTTACTGCCCTTTCGTTGACCTTCAAGAAAGAAATGGAACACTTATAAGAGGAACTGAAGGAAGAATCTCCTGGCCGGAAGAACATCAGAAACATAATTGTCAGTCTTGCAGGTTTTACCAAGATGCTATGAATTTAGGTGTAGGTACAAGAGAATTAGTGGTCTTTGAACTTATTCAAAGATTAAAATTTGCAGCAAGCAAAAAGTATGGAATGGAATTTGATGCTGAAAACGCTGTTAGAATATGGCATTATTTTGGTCTGGATGAAAGATTTTCTTCGAGATATAATGAATGGTCGAGAAATGGTTTAGATATAGAAAAGCTCTTTGATGAGCTTACAGATAGGTGTGGTGTTCTTTCAAAAATTCCTGGTTATTTATTTCCTAATTCTTAATTTTCCAACTAAATTTATATACTTGCAATACTCTGAGTTTTAATGGGTAAACCCTGCGAGAGAAAAGTTGAAAGAATACCTTTGCTTCCTGCCTTGATTAGAAATACTGGGGAAGTTGATTCCATTATTGCCATATCTGTTTTTGATTTTCAAGGAAGAAAAGTTATTGCCTTGCAAAATATTTATGGTCCTACCCCTCTTCATGTTGAAGTTTATTCAAATAAAATTACTGGAGATGATGAAAGAGATTTTGCCAGACAAGTTGAAATTGATATAAGAGAAAAAGCTAAAAATCCTAGTTTTCTTCGCCAAATACAATTGACCACTACTGGTTTTACTATCCATCCCGGATTTAGTGTAAAAAAAAGAGAGGGCTATTTACCAGCTGATGAGCCCGAGTATGTTGTAAGAGGATTGTATTCCATAAGAACTATTATTCCATACAACAAAAGAGGGATTGGATTAATGAGGGCCGTTAGAGATTTGTCCCTTTATGATGGAACACAAATTGATGATATTCCGATGAGTGTTGGAAGTCTGCCAAGTGATTTGGCTGTACGTCTTGTTAGGGGAACTGACTGTGAGCAAGGCCATATTGAATCTACTTAAAAGATTATTTTCTAAAGCTTTATAAGGTATTTTTAATAGGTAATTTTATGCCCACGTGGGACAATGGTACTCCGCTAGTCTTGAGAACTAGTTTCCTTCGGGATCTCCCGGTTCGATTCCGGGCGTGGGCGTTTATATTTTGAAGACTATTCTCTAAAATACCAGATTCCCCTTTTGAGTTCTTTATTATACTTTAATTTCGATAGTTCTATGAAAAGTAATTATAAGCGAGTTTTTTTATTTATTTCCTATTACTCTTCCTGTTCTTTTTGCTTCTCCTTCTTCGTCAGATCTTATCATTATTGCTTCTAAACTGCTGTAAAAAAAGGCTCTTGAAACTTGAACTTTCTTTCCTGGATCTTTTGAATCTTGAGAAACACAAAATAATTTGTATTTGCTTCTATCTTCTGAAACTAAAAGAACCCCTGCAATCCATCTCTCCTGTCCGATATCTTTAATTATTATATCGCTAAAGTTGTATTTTCTTAGAAGTTTAATCTTCTCTTCTTCATCTTCTGGCATTAATTTTAAAGCATATTCCTTAAAAGACATTCAGCTGTTTAAGATGAAATAGTTATAAACATTGTTATGGTACTTATTTGAAAGCATTTAAAAAATCCTTTTTCCTTTAATTACCATGATAAAAAAGGGTGAATGGATTCTTTTGATTTTTAACTTAATTTATATTATTGCATTTACTATTTATTATATTAAAATCCAAGATTTTGAGTTTCTTTGGTACATTGCAATTATGCTAGTTTTGTTTGCACTGGTTGCTGGAACCTTAAGAAAAACTAAATTTAGTTACGCCGTTCTTTGGGGGTTATCTATTTGGGGCTTGCTACATATGATTGGTGGGGGAGTTAGTGTTGGAGGTAAAGTATTATATGCCTTAGAATTAATTCCTATATGGGTAACAGAAAATTTTTATGTTCTGAAATATGATCAATTTGTTCATGGATATCTGTATTTTGTAATGACTTTTGTTGTTTATCATTTGTTAAAGAAAAACTTAAATGGAAAATTTAATAATTGGATTATTTATCCTGTTGTTGTTTTGGCAAGCGTAGGAATAAGTACTTTAAATGAAATTGCAGAGTTTGCTGCTGTTCTTGCTTTACCGCAAACTGGTGTTGGAGGTTACTTCAACACTGCATGGGATCTTGTCTTTAATACTCTGGGAGCTATATTGGCAGTAATTGTTTTGCACTTAAAAATAAGAAAGCAAGGATTTAAATAAACAGTTTTGATTAAAAATTAAACGTGTATAGAAATAGTGCTTTATGCATTCTATTTCTTTTTTACGATATTTGTGATGGAAGAGTTTAGAAAACTGGGCTTAGATGAAAGAATCTTAAGAGTAATAGAAGAAGAAAAATTTGAAAAACCTAGTGAAATTCAGGAAAAAGCAATTCCTTTGATTTTAGCAGGAAAGGATATTATTGGACAATCTGCAACTGGATCTGGGAAAACACTTGCATTTGGAGCAGGATTAATTCACAATTCTAAGAAAGGAAGAGGAATTCAAGCTTTAATTTTGACTCCCACAAGAGAATTGGCTGAACAGGTTTCCAAAGCTTTAAAGAAATTTTCTAAGTATTTTAATATAAATATAACTGAGGTTTATGGGGGTGTTGGTATTGAACCACAAATCTCTAAATTAAGAAATACAGAAGTAGTTGTTGGAACTCCGGGAAGAGTGTTAGACCATATAAGCAGAGGAAGCTTAAAATTGGATAATGTTACAACTCTTGTTTTAGATGAAGCAGACAGAATGCTTGATATGGGATTCATAGAGGATGTTGAATCTATTATTAATGAATGCAAAAATAGAAATCAGACATTATTGTTTTCAGCCACAATATCTCCAGATATTGAAAGAATTGCAAAAAAGTATATGAATGACGCACAAAATATAGTTGTTGAATCTTATGTTGATCCTAGCCACTTAAAACAATATTATTATGATGTTGAAAATAATATGAAATTTTCATTGCTCGTTCACCTTTTAAAAAAAGAGAAAGTTGGCTTAGTAATGGTTTTTTGCAACACAAGACAAAACGCAGATTTTATCTCTCAGAATCTAAGAAGATACAATCTTCATTCTCTGGCAATACATGGTGGTTTGAGCCAAAATAAAAGGAATAGCATTATGGATCAGTTTCATTCAAAAGAAGTTTATATCTTAATTTGTACAGATGTAGCTGCCAGAGGTTTGGACATTAAAGGTGTTTCTCATGTTTACAATTATGATATTCCGAAAACAAGCGATGAATATATACACAGAATCGGAAGAACTGCTAGAGCTGGAAAAGATGGTTTTGCAATAAGTCTTGTTTCGCAAAGAGACTATGAAAACTTTAGAAAAGTTTTAGAAGACCCTGGAATAAAAATAATTCAGGAGCCAGTGCCTTTAATAGAAAAAGTTAGTCCTTTATTTAGACAAGACAGAGAAAGATCTTTTAATAATCGGAGCTTTAGAGGAAATAGAAGATTTGGCGGTGGAAACAGAAACTCCGGATTCAGAAGAAGATATTGATTTTCTGCCATTTAATTTACAAAAAGATTATTAAATTTATTATAATCCAAGAATTTTTTTCCAAAAAGGTTTTTTCTCTATTATTATCTGTTTTTCCTGTTTTACCTCTGTTTCATTTTCTGGCAAATCTTCTTTGATTGATAATTCATTTCCAACAATATCAAATGCCTTTTCTACTTCCATTTTGGAATAACCTTGCTGAATTAAAGCCCATTTTAATGATTCTTTTTTGTATCCCTTCTTGAGATTTTTTCTTATATAATCTACTATTTCCTGTATAAAATCCTTCTTTGACATTGTTAAGGAAATAGTGGGTCATATATAAAACTTTTCGATGTCAATATAAAGAAATGGGGGGACTTCTATTAAATGATTCTAGAACTTCTTTCAACTTTTCTCTTGATTCTGAATAAAGCTTTAACAATAGTTCGCCTTTCTTCACTGAGTCTCCTATATGCTTGTATAAATATATCCCTGCGCCTTTATCCACAGGACAACCAAGCAAAGAAGCTAGGAAGTTTATTTTCTTATTTTTAATATGTCTTATTTTCCCATTCTTTTTTGATTTTATAATATGAGAGAATTTTGCCAATTTTAATCCATCTGTGTTTCTTCCTTGTGCATTAACTATTTCAATTAACTTATTGTATGCTGCTCCTGAATTTAATACTTTTAGAGCTAATTCTTCTCCTTTTCCAGGAGGACATTTTCCTACCATTTCTAAAATCTGAGATGCGAGAAATACGGACTTTTTTTCTAAATCTTTAGGATAATCCTTTCTTCTTAGAACTTTTAAAACATCCAGCATTTCCAAAACAGGACCTATTCCATTACCAATTGGTTGATTTCCTAGAGTTAAAACAACCTTCATTTTCAATTTGAAATGTTTACCTAATCTTATAAATTTCTTTTTCAAAGCTTCCGCTTCTGATCTGTTTACCTTTGCTTCTTCTCCGAAAGGTATGTCTATGAGAACATACTTGCTTCCAACAGAAATTTTTTTTGAAAGAATTGAAGCCAATAACTGAGATTCTGGATCCAAATTTAGGATTCTCTCAACTTTTATAAGTTTATCGTCTGCGGGTGCTAATCCTAGAGATCCTCCCCAGGCAAGACACGCATTTGTTTTTTTAACTATTCCTTTCAATTTATCTTCCGGAAAATCCACTCTGCAGAGAGTTTCTACAACATCTGCTGTTCCTGCGGCAGATGTTATTGCTCTTGATGATGTTTTTGGCATTATCAATCCTAAGGCAGAGCAAATTGAAACAACTATTGGTGTTGTTCTGTTTCCGGGAATTCCTCCAATACAATGTTTATCAATTATCTCTTTAGTATGCCATGATATTATCGAGCCAGTTTTGTACATTGCTTCGGTTAAATCTACAGTTTCCTTAAATGACATTCCATTTTTATAAACTGCTACAATGAATTGTGCTGTTTCCACTTCTGTTAATGCATTGTTAACGACATCTTTTATTATGGAATGAATCTCAGCTCCTGAAAGAGATTTTCCATTCATTTTCTTAGCAATAAATGCAGATGATTTTGCTTTTGAAATAAAATTCACTTCTAACCTTGTACCTGGCTTTGCTTTTAAATAAGCAAGAGCTTCTTCAGACAGAACAATCTCTGAATTTGATAAAAAACCATTTATTATATCGACTCTGGAAATGGCTTTTTTACCTTTATATGATGCCTCAATTCTATCACCTATGTGGACATTTAATTTTATTGAAGTGTCTTCGCTCATGAATGCTATTGGTCTTCCTGCAAAGATTTCAAATTTTTTTAATTTTAATTTCATTCTACTTCTCTTTTTGATGTTCTTCGGAGAATAAGCTATAAAGATTATTTTCCTTGTAAGATTTTAGCAAAGTTACTAAATATCCAAGTAATAGAGGTCCTAAAAGAATGCCTAATAAACCAAAAACAAAAATTCCTCCAATCATTCCAATAAAAACAATTGCTTGTGATAAATCTGTTTTTCTTGAAACTATATATGTCCTCAAAACATTGTCTAAACTTGATACTATAATGAGATTATATAATAGATAAGCTACGGCAATTCCTGTATTTCCTGATGTGAACAAAATAATTGTTACAGGTATCCATATTAAATAAGGACCTAAAATAGGTATTATGGAAAGGAATGTTGCTAAAATTGTTAATACCAGGGCATTATCTATGCCGAATATTAAAAGACCTATACCTGTTAATATACCCTGAATTATTCCTACGATAAATGTTCCATAAACGATTGAATCTGTTATTGCTTTAAATTGATTAATAATTATTTTTTCTTTTGATTTATTTATAGGGGATATTCCTGATACAAATGACCTTAGTTTCTCAGAGTCTTTCAACGAATAGAAGAAAACGAAGCCACCTACAAACAAATTAAGAAGAATTGTTGGAAGATTTAAGAACAAGTTCACCAAAGAATTTAAGACTGAGGAGCTAAGTTTGCTTATTATTGTGTTTATAGTTACAGTCATTTGTGTTATAAACTGTTCGGATGCTGTGGGAAAGGATTTTGTTATGAAGCCCTGAACATCTAAGCCCTGTGAAGCCCTAAACAGCTCAAAAACCTGTTGAACTGTAAGGGGGATTATAAACCAAAGTGGAACAATTATTAAAATTATCAGTATTATCAAAACAATTATAGAAGAAAAAACATTGTTTTTTACCTTATCGTTAATTCTTTTGTAAACGGGATAAAAAACATATGCCAAAATAAGGCCTGCGATGATTGAAAATACTACTGGTCTTATGGCTATAAATGAAAGAACTGCCAACAATCCAATTAGTACGAATATCGAAATCTTCTTTATGTCTTTTTCATTAAATTCCATGGTGAAATGTAATTTATTTAATATATAAACTTTCTTAGAAAAAGTTTATAAACAAATTTTTTGTATACATTTCATGGAAAACTTTATCAGGAAGGTTTTAGACAACAAGGGAGATTCAGATAGTCATAGGTATTTCGTAAGATTTGGAAAGGGTGTTTTCAAAAGAAGATTTTTACTTAGTTTAAACAGAAGTAAAAAGATAAAGATAAAGGGTAGCTTTGAACTAGCCAATGATTTTGTTAAATTTGTCAGAGAAAACAAGGAAATAAAATATTCTGGCAGTATATTGAGCAAAAACAAAGTTTTAGGATTTGAAGGGAGAAAGAAAGCAGGAGTATTTGTTTATGAAATAGAGGAAAGTTCAATAGATGAATTTGAAGGTGCTTATTATTACCTTTTAAACGCTAATGATTCTGAGATTGTTTTAAAAATTAAAAAGAGTCTTCCTAAGCCAGGAAAAAATGAAGACAAGATTGATGACTCTTTCTGCTCTCTTGAAGTAGATGAAAAATTCTGGCCTAAGTTAAAAGAAACTTTTTTCTGGGATGTTCCTGATTGTAAAAAAGCAAAAATAGAACATAAATTAATAATTAATGATATTATATTTCCAAAAGATGAAAAAGATTCTGTTAAGATAAGGGAATTGGCAAAAAGAAAGGGGAAAATAGTGCGAAAAATTGAGTTTGACGGGAAAGAGAAAAAAGAAGAATATGATGTTGAAGCTTAATTTAGTGTTTCTATAATGTTTATATGGTTTAGACTATTCTAGAGGGTTTGTGGTATTAATTTTGCCGGTTTTGAAGTCTTTAGTATTCTCCGTGTAAATTTCAAAAACTCCATTTTCAATCATTGTAGCTTCGATCAGAGAGTCCCAATAAGTCATATCATTTTTTATAGAAATATTTATTGCTTTTGATATTGTTTCCTTAGTTGGCTCCAGCTTAATAAATCCATCAAAGTTTATAATATTATTTACTATTTTTTCCCCTTTTTCTCTCGAAATTGGTCTCTCTATTTTTTTTGTTACGTTCACAAAAAATTCAGAAATATTTTGTATAGAAACAGCGTATTGTTTTTCACCCTTCCAGCATTTTTTTAATAGGTTTTTTGCCTTTTGGTGCTTCTTCTTTTCAGAAGAGTCAAAAGCATAAACCAAAATATTTGAATCGATTAAGAATGCTTTATCTTTCATGTAATTCTTCTCTTTTTTTTATTTTTACTCTACCCATATCGAATCCATTTTCCATCATATTTATCATTTCATCTGCTATTTCCACCTGATTTTTCTGTTTAATCCATGAAGTTAATGCTTCTTCTACTGCCCTACCAAGCGTACCTTTTCCTTCTCCTATCTGTAATTTAACTATTTCCCTAAACTTTTTATTTAATTCATCGCTAAGATTGATTGTTACTGTGGTCATGATTAATTTACATTTTAAAACTATTTAAATGTTTTGTTTATATATTTACTCAGTATTCTAGACCTTTTCTGGCTAGGATTCCAAGGTCATATGGGTGCTTAATCTTTCTTATTTCTGTTACTAGGTCTGCTTTTTCAAAAATATTTGGGAATGGCTTGTGGCTTCCAGTTAAAATGAATTCCTTGTTTTTATATTTGGTTTTTAAATCTTGCATTAATTCCAGTATTTTTTGCTCTTCCAGTAGCCCAAGTTGGAGGGCATAAAGAATCTCATCTGCAATTATTATGTCATACTCCTTTTCAAAACATGATTTTAGGTATTGAAATGCTAATTGCACAGATTCTATATGGTGGGGTTTCGGCTTTCCTATTACCCAGGAACCTGTGCCAAATCTTTTAAATGTGAAACCTGGTAGTTTCTCTAAAGCTTTTAATTCTCCTGGATAATCTATTTCATGATCTCCTGTTCCGTTTTTCATGAATTGCACCATATGCACCTTGTAATTGTTTCCCAGGGCTCTTAATGCTGTTCCGAGAGCACTTGTGGTCTTACCTTTCCCATTTCCCCAGAATACCTGAATCATACCAAGATGAGATTTGTCCATTTTGTTGAGAGAAAGAAGAATTATATAAAGATAATTGATTTAGAATTAAAACCAAAGCCCGAAGTGTTGTCGTACGGCCATATCTTCCAATCCTAAAGCAACAGTATAAACTTCTTGTTGTGCAGCATACCAATTTGCGACTATATCATCTCTTTTTAAACTCTTTTGAATTCCGTCTGCAATACCTTCAAGATGCCGATGAATGGCCTGTGGCAAATTAAGGCCAATACCAATGTTGCATTTATCTACATACCACAACAATTTATTTTCTGCTTCGAACCAATTCTTTGATTGATCTCTTTCAGGATTTCTTTCACTCAACATGGAAGCTATATTTCTAACCATACATTTTAAATCGCTTCCTTCTGGAGCAGAATTAATATCTTTGCCTGCTTGCACATATTGACTTTCACATAAAACCATTCCGTCTATGAATGAAGAATATATAAAAACCTTTCGAATTCCGACATCAGAAAAGAATTAATCTTTTAACCGAATAGATATATTAAAAAGGTTTAAATATGTTGAGTAATACTTAGTAATATAATATAGAATAATAAAATATTAAATAATTATTAAGATTATTCTATATTATTTGGTAATATATGAAAATTAGAATATCTGCAACAATAGAAGAAAAAACAGATAAAATTTTAGAAAGTATTCTAAAAAATGGAAAATATAGAAACAAGTCTCACATTATTGAAGAAGCAATTAAATTAATGGGTGTGAAAAATGAAGACGAAGGCAAGGAGTGAATTTATGGATAATAAGTTAATAAAAAGAAAAGCGCAGGTAGCGATTTGGGTAATAATTGCAATTGGAATTGTTGTGATAATCCTTGGGTTGTTTTTTCTGTTGAAAGAAAATTCAAGAATAAAAATATCTGGAGAAAATAATCTTAATCCTAATTCTTATATTGAGATTTGTGCAAGAAATGCAGTAAAAGAAGCAGTTGATATTATGCTTCCTCAGGGTGGCTTTTTAGAACCTGGAAGTTTTAAAGTGTATAATGACAACAAAATTGAATATTTGTGCTTAAACACTGGGTATTATAGGCCCTGCGTGAATCAACATCCTATGTTTTTGAATGAAATGAAAAAAGAGATTGAAACATATGTATCACCAAGAATAGATAAATGCTTTAATGATTTGAAAAATGAATTAGAAAAAAAACAAAATACTGTTAATCTTGGTCCTCAAGGCATTGAAGTTTCATTTGCACCGAGCAGAATTTTCTTAAACATAGAAAGAAAAATGGCTGTTAACGCGGAAGACGGAACACAAGGATATCAAAACTTTAAGGTTGATATTATTTCTCCTCTCTATGATTTGGGATTAGTGGCGATAGAAATTGCTGGGCAGGAAGCAAAATATTGTTATTTTGAATACGTTGGATACATGATTATTTATCCTAAATTTAATATAGAAAAGTTTGCAATGTCAGATTCAACAAAAATTTATACAATCGAGGATAAAAAAACTGGAAAGAAATTAAATATTGCGATAAGGAGCTGTGCAATACCTCCAGGAATTTAAAATGAAAAAGATAATGATAAATAATAAAACTAGAAAAGAAGATATTGGAAAGCTGATATTCTTACTTTCAATATTATTTATTGCTTTGTTTTTAATTAATTTAACAAGTGCTATTTCCTGCGATAGTGGAGATACTTCAACAACTTGCACTATCTCTACTACACAAGTATTTACAGATGGAACAACATTTACTGCTAATAATTTGATTATTGCGAATAATGGAAGTCTGGAAAACAGAACAACAGCAACGAGTAATCATGGTAATTCTTTAAGATTAAACTTAACAGGAAATCTGACAATTCAATCTGGAGGGAACATAACTGGAGGAAATATAACTATTGATACGAGTGGGAATGTTAGCGTGGAAAGTGGTGGAGGAATATATACTGATAAATTAGGGTATTCTTTCGTTGCTGGTGGAACAGGTGCCGGGGTCGGAGGTGGTGTCGGAGGTACAAACATTGGAGCAGGAGGTGCAGGTTATGGTGGACTTGGTGGAAATGGAGCAAGCGTATCTGGAACATCTAATAATGGGGGTGCAGGAGGTGCAGGTTATGGAAATTTAACTAATCCCTATGATTTCGGAAGTGCGGGTGGTTCTAGCACATCTGGGGGAGCTGCAGGAGGAAATGGAGGCGGACTTATAAATATAAATGCTACCATTTTAACTCTAGAAGGTATTATTTCTGCAAAGGGAGGTGCAGGTACAACACATCAGGGAGATAGAGCATCAGGTGGAGGTTCAGGAGGAAGCGTTTTAATTCAAGTGACGAATATGGTTGGAAGTGGAAATATTAGTCTTGATGGGGGTGCAGGAGGAGATAATTCTGGAACAATAACTATTGCTGGTCCAGATGGTGGTGGAGGTTCAGGAGGAAGAATTGGGATTCATTTAACAACTAATACTCATTCTGGAACAATAACTGCTTATGGAGGAAGCGGTCCAAACTATGCAGGAACAGGTTCAGCTGGAACTATTTATAAAAAGAGATTAACTCAAACATACGGAGATTTAATAATTAATAATAATGATGCAATTCCGGGAGAGACTCAACCGTTAACATATCATGAAATTGGAGCAACATTGCCAACCACGGGGGCATGGAATTTTGATAGTATAAATCTTTCGAGAAGAGGGGTGCTGATGATTAAAAACTCTAGCATTAATTTGAACTTATCAACTAGCAACATAACTGGAGATGGCACTGGAAAAATATTGAACTTTGGAAATATTACATTTAACACAACCCAAACAATCTCTGAATATGAATTAAGTCTTTATGCTGGCTCAAACTCACTTAATTTGCAGAATCTTTTTTTAAATAGTACTGCTTTGATAAACAACGGCTCTTTGGTGCCTTCTTTAGATTCTTTAGTTGTTCAATCTGCCGGGATATTGGCTCATTCACCAAATTATAATATTGAAAAGTATAGATTAGATTTAATCTTAACAAATTTAACTATCGATGCTAATGGACAAATAAATGTTTCTAGTAAGGGATATGGTGATAGCGTTCTTCTAAGTACGGCTAATGGTCCAGGAAAAGGAATATCGGGTTCTAGTGTTGGAGCTGGCGGAGCAGGTTATGGGGGCTCCGGAGGGAATGGTTCTTCTGCAAGTATGTTTGGAGGTTCAACTTATGGAAATATATCCGAACCATTATCTCTTGGAAGTCAGGGTGGAAATTCAAATTCATATTTGGCGCAGGGTGGAGCAGGAGGTGGTGCAGTAAAAATCAATTCCACTTATGTTACTATTCTTGGCAGTATTATAGCGGAGGGGGGTAAGGGAAAAACTAGTCTTGGAGATAAAGCTTCTGGCGGCGGCTCTGGAGGAAGTGTTTTGATAATTGCGAATATAATTTCTGGAACAGGAAATATTTCTGTTAAAGGAGGCTCTGGCGGAGACAATACTCCAGATGGTGGTGGAGGTTCAGGAGGAAGAGTGTCGATTTGGTATATAGACAATCAAGTCTTAGACATAAATAGTTCTGTGAATGTTTCCGGAGGTTTTGGGCCTGGAAGTGCGATTGATGGAGAAGAGGGCACATTCTATCTTCTTTTATTGGATCCAATAGCTCCCGTTGTAACATTAAATGCTCCTTCTAATGCAAGCAATTTGTCTAATACTAATTTAGTCTTTAACTTCACAGGGCTTGATAATATTGCAACTAGCTTATCTTGTACTATATATGTTGATGGTGTTAGCAGATTTACTAATTCTAGTGTGATAAATGGAACTTTGACAAGCATGAATGTTACAGGATTAAATGATGGCTTACATTCATGGAATGTTAGTTGCAGTGATGCGATTTTGAACCAAAATGTTTCAGAATTAAGAAGCTTTACTCTTGATAACACTGCTCCAAATGTTACCAATATTAAATTTACCGGAAATACAACTGATTTGCTCGACCCATTGCAAAATATAACATTCAATGCGACTGTTGCAGATGATTTGTTTTCTGTTTCTTCTGTTGTTTTACAGTTTTACAATTCAACTAATTGGAT
>Ga0209542_10012266_pt1 | contig 15036 bp, 21 predicted proteins | sample RifCSPhighO2_01_FD_184028 | JGI IMG/M metagenome (GOLD analysis project Ga0209542, IMG submission 184028) | Soil microbial communities from Rifle, Colorado - Rifle CSP2_plank highO2_0.1 (SPAdes) (version 2) | ecosystem: Environmental > Terrestrial > Deep subsurface > Rock core/Sediment ...
AGTTTTTCCAACCCCGATTTAGAATCACTCATCAAAATACTTTTTTATTAAATTATATTTAACCTTTATGCATATATCTTACTATATTCGTTCCATCCGCCATAATCCCACGTCAATAACCCGTAAAGGTTTTTCATGAAAGGTAAAGACCGCTTTAATCGGAAATTCATATCTCCAGAGCTCCGTAATTTTAAAGGCATGGTCTTTACAGATTGCTTCAACAAAGCTCTGGGTAGACCATTTATGCATGCTGTAGACAATGTTAGCCAATCCAAAGGCTTTCTCTAAGAACTTCTTGTCAGCATGCTCCAGTTTAGTGCCAAAAGGGGGATTTTGTACCACTATATCGGCTTCTCCATCAAATAAGCTAAAATCATGGGCTATAAAGTCAGCTTTACCAATTTCATACTCCTTTTTCATCTCTTCGTAATTCTTCCTACAGACATCTAAAACTGCCTCATCTTTATCTATAAAAATAACCTTTCTTGCACCCATAAGCAATAATCCGATTCCTAAAATGCCAGGGCCACAACCAGCGTCAACAATAGTTCTTCCCGCAACTTCACCTTTCATAGCCATATTCCAGATCCATTCTGCTGCAATATTGCTGGGGGTTGGATATTGTTCCAAGGTAAAAGAAGGTTTTTCAAAATCTTTCAGCTTGCTCAAAACAACTTCAAGGTCTCTTTTAGATCTTATCGACATGGTCTGGACTGCTCTTGCTTAAGAATCATATTATAAAGATCATCAGCTGGCGGTAAGGAAAGCATCTCTGATGGAGAGGTCAGGTAAATTTTATTTCTACCTGAAGGAAAGAAATGGGTAAACAGCATTATTTGTACATTCAATAATCCTTCTTCTCCATATGCAAGTTCTGCCAGTTTTTTTGCCATGGCCTTAGGATATTCAATAAGTTCTGATTCCAACGTATTATCATGGATTCGAGATCCAAGTTTTACTGTTCCGTTGCGTTGTTCATCTCGTTCGTAATGAACCCATTTTCGTGGCCTAAATGTATAAGAAAGAAGCCTCTCGCCTTCCCTTTTTCCTACATATCTTATACTAATAGGAACCATAATTGTTTCATCCCCGACAGAATAGGCCCAAGGATCAATAGCATGAACTGGAATTCCAGTCAAATCCGGCGTCTGGGCGGTGATTTCTACTATACCAATATTATTTCGATAGTATTCTAGATGGAAATCTGCTGCAGTCAGGATTAAACGCGGTACTCTGGTTATCTTTTGTGACATCGTAGTGACAAAAAGCTTATCCTTTAAAAATCTTTACGCCGCTAATTGCTGTTGGGCTTCTTTCAATTCTTCTGTAGATCCGGCCAGTATTTGGGCTGTTCCTTCTAGCTGCTTTAGCAAATGCTGCTTAAAATAATCAAAACTCACTGCGCTTTGTTTCCATTCTCCAGGATCAGTTTTCTGTATTGTTCTAGCAAATTGCTCTAGATTAGCTTTTGCTAAACTTATTGATATCAAAGCCCGTTTGAGCGCAGTAACTTCACGCAGCTTTCGTAAGCGGCGCTGTTCTTCCTGAAGTTGTCCAGAAAGATCTTGTAGCGAAGCGGAAAGCTCGTCCCTTATAGAAAGAAAATTGCTGACTGCTGTTGCCTCTATTCGTTGCTTTACCTTCTCCAAAACAGTCAGGACTTGCAATATCCGGCCTTTACTATACTGAAGAACTGCAGAAGTACTTGATAATTCCTTCTCTAATACTTCTAATTCATGCACATAATCTTGCAGAGCTTTACGTAAATTTTGGATTTTTTGAAGTAATTGCTGCCGTATTAGCAAAAATAAATCCTGCCTGGTAAAAGATCCAGTTGTTATTACCTCTTCCCGAAGATGCAGAACCATTTCCAGGTCTTTTTTAAGATCGCTGATCAATGCTTTTACCATTTTAGACTGCACATACTTGAATTCCTGCTCCAGCCAAGTCATGAAATCAAGCATCTCAAAATAAAGATTGTTAAGAAAATGGCTTAATGACAGTTTTACTCCTTCCCATTTTGACACTTCAGTTACTGTAAGGCCCCGGAGACTTATTTCCATCTTTCGTAATGTAAGCTCTCCTTCATTTCTGAGGTAGATACTAAAATCGTGGATGGAAGTCATGCCAAAGAAAGAGTTTTTGAGTATTTAAGATTTTTTGAATTTACTTCAAGATTTCCAAGGCTTTCGTCCTTAGATCCCCAACCATGATGAATAGATTTATTTTAGATTTCGTTTCTACCGCATCCATGACCTGTCTTACTTTTGCTTGCAATTCTAACAACTTTTCTTCTTGATCTTTTGATAACCCTTCGGTTTGTAAATCAGCCATAAAAACAGTTATTGCTCCAGAGAATCTAACTAATTTCTTTTTAATTTTTGCCCGCTCTTCCAATGAAATGGTTTTTTGCTCAAGCATTGTTTCTATTTCATTGAGTAAAAGCTCGACTTGCGGCTTAAAACTAACTACCATTGATCTTATTGTTATATTCCTTGAAGTTCCTAAACCCATATTATGAAAATAATCTACTTGTTTATATATTTTTGTCATAAAGTGCGGGAAAGCGTCTCACCTCGCTCTAAAGAGCGAGGCTTGAAAAGAGACGCACACAATGAGGCAACGACCTCATTGGTGCACAGATGAAGTCGCTGCTTCATCTTGTGCTTTCTAATCCCCGCACTTTGTGACATAAATAGGCTAGAAAGCCATTCGCACAGAGAAGAAACTACTTCTCGGGCGTCCCAGCAAAGTCGTTGCTTTGCTCAGGACATCCTCATCTTAAAAGACGAGGCTTTCTGTCTATTTAATGTAAACAATCTCTTAGAATTTCGACGAGAATTCTAACCAAAAATATTTTTTCACTTTTTCCGACGATAAAATATACCTCCCCATAAAAATAACTCATTTAAATGCTTTTCCAAAATGAGCAGGACTATTTTCTAGTAACAGTATGACCAAAAATAGAAAGCTATTTAAATTTGAAGAATTATATTTTCCGTGGGGTTGGTAGAGGAAATTTGCAACGTGTAAAGTTTTGCTTTTCCATTTCATTCAAGGGAGTAAGAGCAGTAATGCTCGTGGTGTAAAATAATGAACAAAGAATTTGGTGATATTCGCAAAATGCTGGAAGAACATCTCGCAGCTATTAATGATAATACTGGTGAGATTCAAGCCCTCTTTGACTTTCTGCAAGAATTAGAAACCAAAGTTGATAAGCTCTCACAACGGCTGGATCAAACCCAACTTGATTTTGGCCTGCCCAGAATGAAACCGGTGGTTGCACCTTTAAATCAAACTGAGCGCAAAGTTTTTCTGGTTTTATATACCGAAGAATCCTTAGTTACCTATCACGAGCTGGCTCAAAAAGCAAATCTTTCTGTTTCTATTGTTCCAGAATGCATCTCTTCCTTAATCCAAAAAGGCATTCCTTTCCGAAGATCATTCTTTGAAAATCAATTATTTGTTGGCTTAGAACCTAGCTTTAAAGAGCTGCAGGCGAAAGAAAACATTGTCAATTTAAGTTTACAGAGTTTTATGGAGTAGGTAAGTCCTGAAGGTCTTGCGAAGAGAGCTGCTTTAAATAAGTATTAATTTCTCTTCGCGCCCGGCAAAGCCTCTGCCTTGCTGCTTCTTCAGAAATTCCTAACCTGGTACTTACTTCTCTAGGAGAGTATCCTTGTGCAGAGAGTTCCAGTGCTTCCCGATCTGCTTTTCGCAAACTTCCCCTAATATATTCCCGTAACAAAGGCACGACTTCATTACTACTCACTTCCTGTTCAGGCGTGGATACTTGGGATGAACCTTCCTCATCAATGCGTATTAATTTATCTGCTAAGCTCTGGCTACTTTGTCTCCGAAAATAGTCAAACATTTTGTATTTTGCAATAGTATAAATCCATCCCCCTATACTACTTTTTTCTGGTCATATCGCTCAATCGATTCAAGAACCTGCATAAATGTCTCCTGGGCTAAGTCCTCTGCGATATCGGGCTTTCTGATACGGCAGTTGATAAAATTTCTAACTCCCTTGGAATGCGCTGTGTATAGTTGATCAAAACTAGCAAAACCGGCTTTTTGGTAAGGATTATTGTAGTCCATATTTTAAAAATAAGCTACAGTCTTTAAAAAATATTCTCCACTGTTGTACTGTCAAAGTTTTATGGAATAATTTTTAAAGTTCATTCTTCTGAATAAAACTATGGATCTAAAAAAGACCGGGCTAGCATTACTTCTAGCTAACTGTGCTGAACCATCATTACACTTAGATTCAATTTCAGAAACTGTTGGTCAACTGCATCTTCAAAGCGAAGAAAAAGTCAAGAAATTAGAAGAGCATCTTGAAAGAGTTTCTCTTTTAACTCAAGAAATTCAAGAAAAAGGTCGTCAGTCAATCCGTACTACTGGTTCAAAGAGTCCTAGTGGACCTTATGAAAAACGAACTGTTGTGGTTTATTCTGCTTTATTTGAAGATAGAACCCATTATCAATGGGATGTAAGCTATAGTGATGGAGGCCTCTTTTTTGATTTCAGTCATAGAATTGAGCATGATTTTTTTAAACCACCGCGTTATGGGGTTGATACTACATACGAAATTGTTGACACCGACAGTAACGGCCAGGAAGATTCAGCAAGGATGGTTATCTGGAAGGGAGAGTTTGCAATGTCTTGTGATAATATTAATAATGGATACCCATTATGCGGTGATGAGCTTTTAGAAGACCTTGATCTCAACCATCTTCCTCCCGGATGTAGAATTACAGATGTGCCAACTTGCTCAGCTCAGGGAACAGTTTATCATTTGGCTAAAAACCCTTACACTGCTGCCATGTATCGTAGCCTAGTTAAAACAACACTTGAACGACTAGCCGGGAAAAATACTGATCTAGATCTTGAATTTATTGATGCTTGGGAACAGATAAAAATTAATGAAAAACGATTATTGAAAGATTGCCGATAACATGAAATTAGAACAAAAGATCTGTAAACCCTGTGAAGGCGGGATAAAACCCTTGTGGGGGAAAATCTTACAGCAATATTCAAAAGAAGTTAAAGATTGGAAAATTATCAACAATCATCAAATAGAAAAAGAATTCAAGTTCAAAGATTTCAAAACTGCCCTCCATTTTGTTAATGAGATCGGAAGATTGGCAGAAAGAGAAGGACACCATCCCGATATTTACTTATCTTGGGGAAAGGTGAAAGTAACTTTATGGACCCATGCTGTTGATGGCTTATCAGAGAATGATTTCATTCTCGCAAAGAAAATCGACTTGATTAAGTGTTAATATTCAGAAGACATACTTGCCTTCTTTTATAATCTGCGTGTCGCCGATAAACACATTCTTAACTTTACAGAAAATATCGATATGGTATTTTTGATAGATCTTACGTCCTAATTTCTTGGCGTACATGGCATGTTTTAACCCTAAAGAAAAATGCATTCCGGCAAAACGCTCAAAGGCAGTAGGCTCATGCAAGGTTTTATTAAAACCGATACCTCGGTTCAAGCCAAATCCTATTTCTCTCACTTGTACCGCACCATTAACTTCTTCAGAAGCGATGCGTTGTAAGATGTCTTCAAACAATCTCGGACCATTATGGCTTACTAGAGAGCCATCTTTGATCTGTACTTCAAAGGGAGTGCAAAAGTGTACTTTGTGTTCCAGAGTAGGAAAACCAAATACTAATACCGAGCCATTCATTTTATCCAGCTCTTTCGCTTCCGTAAAAATCTCGCCAATAGGAAAACCGGCTGCGACAATAGGATTATCAGAAAAGTCACCAGTATTTTTGAGTGATTTTTCTAAAGGAGAATTAATCTCCAGCACCAGATCATTACCTGATTCAATTCGCAATTGAGTATTCTCTTGTAATAGCTTTTCCATGGCGGTAGTGGCTTTTACATAATAAGGGGTATCGTACCGTAAGGAATCAATGTAATTCTGAATCTCCTCATCAGTGTTTAATGATAATCTTGCATGTTCAATGACCATGTGCCCAGCTCGGAATAAATCTGCTCGTAAACGATGCTTAGTCATACGAAACGAAAGGCTTTGCACCAGGATGACTAACGAATGTTCAGGCAGCTGAGATATGGTTTCTTCAACAAACGCTTCACTAACCGCAGGAAAATCGATAATTTTATGATTGTAGCTTTTGATCTCTTGCTGATAGGCCTCACTTAACAGCTTGGCTAAAGAACTTTCAGTATCATAAATTAAGAGAATGAAACAATCTTTACTGATGCGATAATTTTTGTGCAGGATATTGTGAAGATGTTCTTGTAATTGAGACATATAGTAACATTTGATGAGTGAATTAAAAATGTTCTTGCGAAAAAATAGAACTAGCTATAATCCTTATTGTGGAATAAAGCTCTAGTATGGCTATGGCCATCGCGGTACGTATAAATCAGATGATTCAGCTTTTCTACATTCCCATGCTTTTCCCACTTTTGGCTCACAAGAAAGTTCTTGTAAAATCTTATTCCTTACATTAGTAATACTTTCTAAGGACGTAGCACTCTCTTCCACATTTTTAGTATTCCTGCAAGTATCAACGTAATTTTGCCATAATGGTTTTTGCGCTTCAAGGCAAGAAGTAAACTTTTGATACTGGACATCATATTGGGCATCTTTTTCAGCGTACTCAGCTGCGCGTTGAGCAATTCGATTTTCACTCCCACCATCAACATACTTGGAAGCAGCTGCATGAATCTTAGGTAGAAACATAGCATATACACCTGCACCAACCAGGCACATCACCCCTAACATTTTTCGCTGATCCATTATTTTATAAAATTCAAGAACAATTTATAATTCTTGTGAAAGAAAGGCACAATCCGTTTTGTGAGTGATAAATATATTCTTCTCGAACAAATTTTGACAAAAATAGCAAAATTACTCACTTTTCGAACTGTGCCGAAAGAAAGACCAATTTATGATAGCTTATTCAGGTAGTATATCCAAATCCCACAGAATAGCGCAAATACTATTACTATCAGCCATAACAAGACTGGCGCGCCCTGCCACAATGATACCAACAGCCCAGCAATTGCGCTGACAGACCAGATTATTTTCAGTTTTAGCAATGTCTTGTATGTGTTTGCTGATTCATTGCTGCTTAGCAAAGAAATGCTGCCAATAGCAAATAATGCAGCTGCAACCAAACGCGCGGTAACTGGTTCGACAACTGTAAATCCGAATAACGATAAGAACCATGCTGGTGCAACAAACAACGGAATGGCAAACAGGTAGTCAACCACAAAATGGATGACGAACCAAGTACGCAATGAAGATGTGACTTGTTTCATGGATAAAGGAAAGTTAGAAATATTTTTAAACTTACGGAAATTGAGAATTTCAATTATAAAACATTATCCCTAATCATCTATTTTGAAGAACAACAAAGGTTAAATATTAACCTCTTTGAATAAAAATCGTGGATTTTGAAAACTCTTCCGAACCTGACCTTGAAGCCGCATTAAAAGATATAAGAAAAGTATTAAAGGAAGCAAGGCTGGAATCAAATTTTCTTATAAACTACAGTTCAGAATTGTTAGATGCGCTCCACATTAGAGATAAAAAAAATCAAGATTTTGTCTACGCTATGTTCGGGCTTAAAAAACAACCAGAAGTAAACCTAGTAGACTTCACGGTGTATTTTGAAAGAACAAGAAATGTATGGAAACCCCTGCATATAACCGTGGGTTTACACGATTTTGATGATAAGTTTAGGCACCCTCGTGATGTGCAGCGTTATCTTGCTAAGCAAAATATAACCTTAAAGGTAGAAGGACAAGTTCGTTATCGTACTATCAGCGGATATAATGCAAACTATAACCTTGTCGGTGAAAGTAGATCAGGAATAATAAGTGTTCAATTCGGAAATTTCTAACAACAACTTTTTATACTTTACATTATTTTACAATAACTAATGAAAAGAGCAATTCTCGGTTTAGCAGCATTGGTAGCTTCAAGTTGTTCAGAACCTATTGATGAAAGGGCTATTAAGAAAGCGGTAAGGGAATGTAATATAATACCTTCTTCTCATAGGGTTGCCGTAGTAAATTTAGATAATCCTGAAGAGTATGGATACTTAACTCCAGAGCAAATAGCGCGCGTTGGTAAAGTTCTTGAAGATAAAACTGACTGCCATCTTTCTGTTTATGAAGATACCTTTAATAAAAGTATTTGGTCTAGAGAGTTTGTAGTACAAAAAAATGATTCTACATATGATATGGGTTCTTTTCAACCACCAAGATACAAAAAATTGTATCCATCACATAAATAACTAGTTTGTGTTTTGATTAGATATTTCAGTTTCTTAAGTTTTAGTTTAATCTTAAAAGAAAAGCAAGGCGATAACTTTATCTCCAATTTAATCTAACATCTTTAATCTTGAAAATATTTAAGCAACATGATTAAGATTTAGAATAGAGGAAGTGTTAGTAAATCCTTCTTGTAACGGAATTATCCTTTCAGTTATACGTGGGTCTTTTAGTTCCCAAAAATTTTTTGCGCGCAGAAGCCCAGCCAATTTTATCAAAACAAGCCTTCCGACATATTACGTCACACTTTTCGTATAATGTGACAAAAAATGTGACAAAAATAGCTAAAAAAGTAACATTTAAATATTCTGTTACATTTCTACCTCAAAGATGGTGGATGTAAAAGAGGAGAAAGTAGTAAAGATAAAAAAAGCGCATTCTCGTAGCCAGTTTCATCTAACTGAAGAGCAAATCAAACTGTTAGTTCGGCATGCCGACAAATTGCGTGACAAAGTTATCATCAAAATGCTGGCATACTGCGGCCTGCGGCGCTTTGAGCTGGCTAAAATCAAGATTGAAGACATCAATTTTGAAACGCGCAAGATCCAAATCAGGGGAAAGAAAGATATTGATCGCTTGGCAACAATTTTTTCCGATCAATTGTTGGATGATTTGAAGATATATATTCAATATGTGTTGGATAATGCTAAAAAAGGGCATCTTTTTCCTGCTGTTTCCAGCCTAAACACTCAAGAACACATAACTCCGACGCAAATCAATAGGATTGTTGCGCAAGCCGGCCATAAAGCTCATGTAAACAACCCAATTCCGGAATTAAAGAATATCAACCCCCACATCTTCAGGCACAGCTGCGCGCGAATTTTGAAGGATAAAGGCCTTAGTTTAGAGGTAATCCAGAAGGTTTTAGGGCATTTGTCGTATAAAACAACCATGGATTTGTATGGGACTAAGAGTATTTCTGACATGGATAAGGAATTGAAAGAGAAAGTTGGTGATATTTTTGGATAAATGTTGTAAGCAGAACTTGAAAACAATTAAGATATAACTTGCTCATTAAAATAGATTGTTTAATTTGCAGTTTCTGAAAACTATTAAAATCTATCGTATCATTAAGGAATAAAAGATTTAGTTTTTGATAAGTTGTTTTGTTGTAAAAATTATTTAATTTATTCAAGAATAAATTCGGTCAAACTCGCTCATCCTATACTCCAATAATTTTTGGAGAAAAGCTTCAGTGGCTTTTGAAGTAGGTATTTCTACTCTCTTTGTTTTATTTTGTGCGTTTTTTTGCGCGAGAAGTATCATCTTTTTAGTTATGATGAAACCTTCTCTTTCAAAACAGAAATGCAAGTCATAGAAATGTTCTGCATCTGATCTCGTGGGCATTACTATCTTAATAATTTGATCAATATATGCATGATCGTGTACTAACTCTCCAGCACTCATTTCTTCTTCATCAGAAAATTCTTGAATGGCGTTAGCTAAACCAAGATAAAATTCTTCCCTCCGTGGCGCAAAGTCTTCATATAGTTTTACAAATCTATCCATCGGATTAACAATTTTTTCTCTGTCATTTTGATAGGATGCAAGTTGAATATTAATCTGATCCTTTATTCTACTTATCCATTGTACAACTTTTTCATCTGCTTCCATTTGCGCAACAGGATCAGATTCTTCTGCCAATTTTTCAAGATCGCTTCTAATAGAAGGATATTTTCTTTTAATAGGGGAATATACTGCTACAGTTAAGCGTCCTCGTTCAGCATTACCATAAGCCTGAAGAACGGTTCTAGTTGTTGGTTGTTTCAATTCTTCTAACTTCTGAAGCATTTTAACTTGTTAAAGATGTAAAGTTATCTTAACCTCTATCCAAAATAATTCTCTCGCTTCTCTTCCTGCAACTCTTCTGCTTTGCCACTCTTCTGCAGTATTCCTTTTAACTTCTGTTCAAATTCTTTAGCCTGATTAAGTAATGGCTTTGGATCAACGTCTAACCCAGTATAAGAATCTAAAGCTTTAATGATCTCTGCAGCTGCTCTACTATCCGGTAAGCCGCTCTGCGCTTCAGCAAAGAAAGCAACGATTGGAACTTTGTTGGAACGAGCTAATAATGCACCTGTAACACCGACGATGATACCTTCGCTTAACGGGCTAGCTGCAGCAGATAATTTCTTTGAGGCAGCATTAGGAGAGGTAGAATAATAAAAGACTCTGCTTCCAGGATTGGGGCTACCAACTCCTTCTAAAGAAATAACTTCTTTTGCACTTAACTCTCTTGCTAATTCTTCTATTACTTCTGCAAGCTTCCAACCTAGATTCTTACCGATGTTAATAGCATGTACTAAAACCAGATTATATTTCTTATTATAATGCAGTGAAACCGGTTCAATGACCTTATTCTGATGAATAGCAATCATAGCTGGAATTTCGTCCATTTCAATGATACCTATTTTTTCTGTGTCTAAATGATCCATTAAAAATTCAATAGCAATGGTGCCAATCAATCCGAATCCTGGAAATCCTTCAACAATAGTAACATTCTTTGGTTTTTTGCTAAGAACTAATTTCATCAACATCACCTTTTTTTGTAATATAGCATAGATTCCGGTGTTGTTTTTAAGTTTTTCTAAACTCAAACTTAATTACTGCCAGAATTCATTACTTCAAACATATCCTTGCATTTAGCGCGTTCAATTATTCTTCGTTCCCGTTCATTAACTTTTGTTTTTTCAAACTCTGCTGATCCCAAACCAATCGTTGTTTCCAACCCTAGCACATTACAAAAATCTGCTCCACTAAAATTGGCCTGTGTTAGTTGAGCATAGTTGAACCTTGCATTTTGAAAACTTGCTCCATGGAACTGTCCTTTCTGTAGATATGCTCTGCGGAAACTAGCGGAATTAAAATCACAGCTGGCAAAGCTTACCAGATAATTTGTTGCCTTTCTTACGATAATCTGAACATCATCAAAAATAGTGTTTCCAAATTGAGAATATGTTATAGTGCAACCACTGAAAGTAGAACCATAAAAATCAGCATTATCTGCCCGCACATGATTTAGAATTGCTCCGCCCAAATCAAAATTAGCATGATGAAACTCTGAGTTTCTTAGATCAAGAGGATCATGATAAAACCAATTATGTCTTCTTAGATAAGCCTTCAGCGTTCTTAAGATTTCTTTATCTTTAGAAAAATCAAAGCCTTCCTCAAGTTTTATGTGCGAAAAATCGCGCTCATTCTGAATAACTATTTTTGCTACAAGTTCCAGCCCGGATAATAGTACCTTCTGTTCAGCCATATCTATCTTTTATCTCCCCTCTTTATAAAAACTATGACTAATATTTTTATAGTCCAGAAGCTCCCGATAAATAATATGGAACCTACAAAAACCCAGCGCCTGATTCTCTTTGCCTTAGGACAATTTTATACTGCTCTTAATCAACCTTTAGTGCAAAAACTGGTGCAGGTAAGAACTTCAAAAATTGCCTTCATAGAACACTTGCTGCGAGCTAAGCTTATATCCAAACAAGAGCGAGCATTATACAAAAATCTAGAAACTTTAGAAAATAAAAAATTGATTTTATATGAGAACAGGATGATCATGTTTACCGAGTTTGGATTGAAAGAATTAGAGAAGATCAACAAAGAAATTCAACAGTTCGTTGATTTAGAAAAATATTTTCAAGATGAAAAACCAAAAGGAAAATTGCAGACCATGATTAGGAGTTAACTCTGGGAGAAAGTTTTTATATTGTAGCAGTTTATATTTGTTCAATGAGCACAAATTTAAAAAAAGTGTTTGATCTACCTTTGCCTTCTAACTTGTATGATAGAATCAGCGAAGTAGAAATTCTCCTAGAAACACTGAATTGGATAAACAGGGAAAAGCAAAGACGTCTGGTCTTAGCACAAGTTAATCTTATCTCATTAGAATTAAAACGTCATGAAAGTGCGGGAAGCGTCTCACCTCGCCTTAAAAGGCGAGGCTTACAAAGAGATGCTTTCTGATCCCAGCACTTTGTGACATAAAAGGGCTGATACTCCGCACTAAAGTGCGGAGCTATCGTCCTTTTAATGTATCATCGGCGGGCTAGAAGCGAGAGGATCAGCATCAGCAAGTGATATCGCTAAAATCCAAGTTTTAAACAATAACCTTACTATTTTCAAGAATAATGTCATGAATAGGCGGGAAATCGTCTCACCATGGACTAAAGTCCGTGGCTTGAAAAAGAGACGATTTCTTAACCCCGCCTATTGTGACATAAATAGGCTAGAAAGCCATTCATCCCCATCTTAAAAGACGAGGCTTTCTGGCCTATTTAATGTAATTAATGCTTTCTCTACTTTCACGAGAAGTGAAGTAACGGAGGTATTGCGGGAAAGATTGGAAAAAGAATTTAGCCAGTGGAGCACAGAACTTACTGCAGTTCTTTCCAAATTAAGCCAAAAAATAAAAAAGGTGCAATTGAGTTATAATTAAATAATTAGAATTTGATTTAAGTTAATTGATCAGCAAACTTCTACCAGTCATCTCTCTCGGTTTCTGTATTCCCATCACTTTCAATACCGTAGGCGCAAGATCTGCTAAACCACCATTTCGCAATTTTCCTTTCCCACGAACAACAATCAATGGGACCTTATTAGTAGTATGCGAGGTGATATATTTTCCTTCCATCTCTTCGCAGTTGCCATGATCAGCAGTGATAAAGACTATACCTGGAAATTCTTTGACAATTCTTCCTATTTCTCGGTCGATGGCTTCCACTGCCTTTACCGTTGCTTTGATGTTTCCGGTATGGCCGACCATGTCGGCATTGGCAAAATTAACCACGAAGAAATCATGTTCTGGTGTATTTTCAAATAATACGCCAGTAATTTCCTTTATCTTCATCTCAGGAGCTTCATCATAAGTTTTTATGTTTTTCAGGCTCTGAATATGAATCCTTTTCTCGTGTGGGAAAACACATTCGCATAAGCCGTTGAAGAAATAAGTAACATGCGCCCATTTTTCTGTTTCCGCAATGCGCAGCTGTGAAATTCCTTTCTTAGATATAACTTCGCCCAGCGTCTTCTTTGGAATAACAGGTAGAAAGGCAACCGGAATTTTTACTAGAGAATCATATTGCGTGAGAGAAACAAACTTTAAATCGATGATTTTTTTGCGTTGAAATTCCTTGAATTTTCCCCAGACAAAAGCGCGAGTTAATTCTCGCGCGCGGTCAGACCTAAAATTGAAAAAGATAACCGAATCATGTTCTTCAACAACACATTTGTTAGTTAATATTGTAGGTTTGACAAATTCGTCTGTTTCTCCTAGCGCATAAGCATGTTTCAATGCTTTTATCGGATCAGTTATACCTTTTCTTCCAACACAGTCAACCATGCACTCATACGCCTTATGCTCTCGGCCCCAGCGGTTGTCCCGGTCCATGGCGTAGAATCTGCCCATCATGGTGGCAATTGTTCCTAGACCAGTTACTTTTATTTTCCGCTGCAGTCGCCGAAGATACTTTTCTGCAGATTTTGGCGCAGTATCGCGGCCATCGAGAAAGAGGTGAAGATAAACTTCTTTCAAATCATATTTTTTTGCCATTTCTAACAAGGCAAATAGATGAGCAATATGAGAATGTACTCCTGCATCACTTAGCAGCCCCATTAAGTGCAATTTTGTTTTATTTTTCTTTGAATGATGGATCGCTTCCAGCAAAGCTTTATTTTTGAAAAAGGACTTATTTTTTATTGCCTTATCTACACGCATCAGATCTGTATCAAGAACTCTTCCTGCACCCAGAGTAAGATGCCCAACTTCAGAATTCCCGATAAAACCTTTTGGTAAGCCCACTGCTTTTCCCGAAGCCTGAAGAAGAGTATGGGGATGTTTTTTTATTAAGCTATTAAGGGCAGGTGTTTTTGCTTGTCCGACGGCATTTCCTTTTTTTTCTTTTCTATGTCCCCAGCCGTCTAAAATCAGGAGCATCACTTTTTGCATAGATAAGGGATTCTTTTAAAATAGATAAAGGTTACGAACTCAATCCAGCCAAAATCCTTATAAATAACCCTCATTTCAAGCTTAAAGTTACGCACTTAATCAAAATAATATTCAATATGGTGATCTAAATTATGGCAAAACAAGTTGTTGAAACAATGGTTGAAGGCGGTAAAGCTACTGCTGCGCCCCCCCTTGGACCAGCTTTAGGACCTACCGGGCTCAATATTGGCCAGGTAGTGATGGAAATTAACAAGAAAACTGCTGACCTTAGAGGGATGCAGGTGCCAGTTAAGGTTATTGTTGATACTGAAACCAAGACCTTTACAATTGAAATTGGAACTCCTCCGGCTTCAGCTCTTATCAAAAAAGAAGCAGGCATCGAAAAAGGAGCAGGAAATCCCCTTACCGATAAAGTTGCTGACCTTAAGATCGAGCAGATCATCAAGATCGCTAAAACTAAGCAAGATTCTCTTTTAGGAGCTACCATGAAGGCCAAAGTGCGAGAAATCGTTGGTACTTGCCAATCAATGGGTATCCTAGTCGAAGGAATGACTATCCCAGAGGTTCTTGAAGCTATTGCAAACGGTCAATTTGACAAGGAAATCGCTTCCGGGAAGACTGAACTTACCGAAGAAGAAAAGCAGGAACAGGAAGCAGAAAAGAAACGCTTGCAAGAGGAAATCGAGAAGCGACGTGCAGAGTTTGAAGCAAAAGCAAAGGAAATCCTCAAGCTCTTTGAAGCTGATCCTAAGAA
>Ga0209542_10012267_pt1 | contig 15036 bp, 15 predicted proteins | sample RifCSPhighO2_01_FD_184028 | JGI IMG/M metagenome (GOLD analysis project Ga0209542, IMG submission 184028) | Soil microbial communities from Rifle, Colorado - Rifle CSP2_plank highO2_0.1 (SPAdes) (version 2) | ecosystem: Environmental > Terrestrial > Deep subsurface > Rock core/Sediment ...
TGTCTGCCTTCTTGCATCTCTACTATTTTTTAGGACTACTTGATAGGAAACAATTCCTATAGTGGCTAAAACTGCAACAATTGTGATAACCACCATTAGTTCAACTAATGTAAAACCACGTTGACGAGGCATAATTATTGTGAATTCTTCATGCAGAAAAATCCACCAGAAGTACTATCTATATCAAAACCAGTTCCGTCATTGGCAGTAGAGTTACCACCTGATGCATTTTCAAGATCAGTACAATACGTCCAGGAAGATCCAGGCAGTGTTCCTGTTAAAGTATATGCACCTCCTCCGGTTGAAGGAGCTGCAGGTATAACTCCACCAACAAACATAGTACCAGCTAGAGCCTGATAAGGAGAACTTGCTCCGGGTACATAATTTGCTTCCAGAGCCTTAGCAATAGACAGAATATCCGATCTTCTAATAGCATCTCTGGCTGCTTTTTGGGCACCACTATAAATAGTTACACCAATTGTTGCGAGAATAGCTATTATGGTGATAACAACCATCAATTCTACTAAAGTAAAACCGGAAGGATTATTTAAACTCTTGGGCAGCAGTTTTTTCATAATTTATTTTACAAAATTTCAAGCTTTGCTTATTACTATTTAAGTATAGTCATAAACAAAATCTCCCGTCAAGTACTTAGAGATAAGTACCAATTTATAATTTCTTTTCCCCAAAAGAGAGCTACTAAGCTACCTAAAACTAAAAATGGACCAAAAGCAATATGTTGACCAAAATGTTTTTTTCCAAAAAGAATTAAAAATAAAGAAACTATAGCTCCTGATGTAAAAGCTAAAATTAAAGCTAGCAATGCATTGGGAAAGCCTAAAACTAAACCCATAAAGGCTCCCAACTTAACATCTCCTCCTCCCATACCTTTTCCTTTTGTAATAACGATCAAAAAATAAAAGAATCCAGCCAAAACTAAAGCCATTCCAATACCGTAAATTAACGGATCTGCTGTCATTAAAGCATGTCTAGCAAAATAATCAGAGTGGGGGGGTAAAAGGAGCTTTCCGATAGCTGTCTGACCTAAATAATAGTATAGAAATCCTATTTTAGAAACAGTTATTACAATTAAATAAACAATACTTATCTTAATAGCAGGAATTACAATCCTATCAGGAATAAACATCTTTCTAAAATCTGTAATAAAAAGAACACATAAAACAGTAATAAAGAAGGTTTTAAAAAGTAAATCAGTAATGAAAATTATAAATTTAAAATTTGAATTCAAATTAAAAATTTCAAATTTGAAATTTGAAAAAGCTTGCCAAAACAGATAGCCTACAAGCAAACCCATTACCAATTCTACCAACAAATATTCTACACCAATTCCCTTATGGCAATATCGGCATTTTCCGCGGAGAAATATGTAGGAAAAAACAGGAAAAAGGTCGAGTACAGACAATGTATGTTTACAATGCCCACATTTCGACCTTCCTCCAAAAGATTGGTTCTTTAGGCTTCTTTCAGCCAAAACTAAACCAAAACTTCCTAAAACCGTTCCTAACAAAAATCCCACAACTTCTAACATCAATATGTACAAAGCGGAGTTCCTGTACCAGAGATCAAACCTAATGTTGACCCAACTTCATATCTTGTATCTTCATCTCCACCATCATTAACCATCTTTCCACCTTGTTGTTGAGATTCTAATGCCGAATTAATTTCCCATGCAGCACCATCAGAACAATAAGTATAATGGAAAGCTGTATCATTGGTAGGATCAACCGGCAAGGTTGGAACTGAAACGCTTTGTTGAGCGCCTAAGTTAACTTTAACCCAACCAGAACCATCAGTAACTCTTTGAGCTGTATCAGTACTTTTTCCAGTACAAGCACCGCTGGTAAGACCGCCAACACAAAGAATTTCAGTACCAGAACTAGTAGCTTCCTGCGCTGCTACGTTAATAGCATTCTGAAGGTTAGCTAAATCAGTAAGTCTTGCGGCATCTCTGCCTCTTCTTGTAAGCTCTAGTGGGTTAATAATCAAAACAACAACAGCTGCCAATATGGCAATAATTGCAATAACAACCAAAAGTTCAACTAAAGTAAATCCCTTAGCTTGAACTTGAGCAGTTTTTTTCAAAATTATTCACCTCCCTTCAAAACATTTTTCACTATTATCAGTATATTCACATTAAAAAGACGTTGTCAATTTATTCTTTAGATCAAGCTTGCAACTGAAGTTCTTTAGAACGAAGTTGTGAGCTTATAGATGGGTAATATGATGGAAATAACTAGAAATGCCACTCCAATACCCAAAATAATTAATACAATCGGTTCTATAGCTACTGTTAGATTTTTAACTAAATGATCAGATTCTGATTCAAAATAATCAGCCAGTTTAAAAAATACCTCATCAACTTTACCTGTTTCCTCTCCAACTTTTACCATGTGCCCAACAATTTTTGGGAATATTTCCGAATTTAAAAGAGAAGATAAAGGCAAGCCCTTTTCAACACCAGAATAAGATTCTTTTAAAGCATTCCTAAAAACAGGATTATCTGTAAGCTCTGAAACTATCCCTATTGAATCTAAAAGGGGGATGCCTGCAGAAGTTAAAAGCCCGAAAGTTCTGCTAAAATTAGTTAACGTTACATTAGTAATAATCGATCCTACCAAAGGGATCCTCAAAAGCAATTTTCCAAAAAAAAGATTACCTTCCTTAGTCTTATTCCACCTTCGTATACCAAAAATAATGCCTATCAAGAGAATCAGCATCAACCACCAATAATTAACAAATAAGTTAGACGTAAAAATAAGAATTTTTGTAGGTAAGGGTAAGTCAATGGTTGATTGAGAATATAGAGTAATAAGTTTTGGAATAACAAACACCATCATAATAATCATGACCACTATCATCATTGATATAACAACCATCGGGTATACCATAGCACCCTTAACTCTAGCCTGAAACTCCCTATCTTTTTCCAGACCGTCTGCCATTTGTATAAGCACCTGATCAAGTTTTCCCGAGGCTTCTCCGCTTTTTATCAAATTTATATACAGAGGCGGAAAAACATCAGGATGCTTACCCAAGCTTTGTGCCAAAGTTAATCCACCTTTGATATCCTGTGAAACCTCCTCAAGAACCTTCTTTAGGGTCTTATTATTTTGCTGGTCTTCCAAAATATCTAAAGCATCAGATAGAACTAGTCCACTAGAAACCATGGTAGCTAGTTGCCTGGTAATAATAACCAAATCTGTAGAACTAATTCTGTCAAAAAACTTACTTAAAAATTTTGAGCCGGGAGGTTCTTTTGATTTAATCGAGATAACAATTAAACCTTTTTTACGCAGGATTGCTGCTGCGGTATGTTCATCCGGAGATTCTATATCTCCTCTGTGATCTATACCCTGTATATCTTTTGATCGGTATGTATATTGCGGCATTTATTCAAGAAGTTTATTTAAAAGTTCAGGCCTTTGTGCATATAATAAGGCAACTTCTGTAGAAATTTTTCCATTTTTTACTAAATCAGATAAGGATCTTTCAAGAATCTGCATTCCTGATTCTGCTGATGTTTCTATTAAATTATCCAATAGATGCAATTTTCCCTCTCTTATAATATTTCTGACTGCGGTATTAGCAAATAAAACCTCTGATGCCAAAGTTCTTCCTGGCTCAATCGTAGGAATAAGTCTTTGGGAGATAATAGCTTCTATTGTAGAAGCCAGCTGTAATCTGATTTGTGGTTGTTGATTTTCCGGAAAAACATCAATAATACGGTCAACTGATTGTGCAGCAGAATTAGTATGAAGCGTGGCAAAGACTAGATGACCTGTTTCAGCAATAGTCATCGCTGCTGTCATCGTCTCTAAATCTCTCATTTCCCCAACCAAAACAACATCAGGATCTTCCCGGAGAGCTGCACGCAATGCATTCCCCCAGGATTTTGTATCTTTATACATTTCCCTTTGTTCAATAAAAGATTTACCCTTGGAATATACATATTCTATTGGATCCTCAACAGTGATAACATGTACAGCCCTCTCTACATTAATCTTTTGAATAAAAGAGGCCAGTGTTGTAGATTTTCCATGACCTGTTGGGCCTGTTACTAGAATAAAACCCTGTTTTAATGTAGTTATCTTAGATACAATAGGGGGAAGACCTAAGCTTTCAAGATTTGGAATAACAAAAGGAATTAATCTTAGAGCAAGAGCATTGTGACCCTTTTGCTTATAGATATTTGCTCTAAATCTGGCTTTAGTTTCAAAATCAAAAGAAAAATCCAATTCATAATTCTGCTTATAAATATTTTTCTGTTCCTCTGATAAAAGAGGACTGATAAGCATATCCATTTCTGCATCTGCAATAACTTCCTCACCCGGTACGGGCATAAGTTCACCGTGAATTCTAAGTATTGGCGGATATCCTACGGATAAATGCAGGTCTGATGCGTTTCTTTCAACTGTTAATCCTAAAAGTTGTTGTATGTTCATGGTTAATCCTGAGCTACCCTTAATACCTCCTCAAGAGTTGTTACACCTTCTAGAACTTTAAGATAACCATCCTGTTTCATTGTTATCATTCCCGCCTCAACTGCTGCCTCCTCAATTGCAGAAGAAGATGCATGCTCCAAAACTAATTTAGTAATTTGTTCAGTCATTATTAAAACCTCATATATTCCAACTCTTCCCAAATAACCTGTATTTGAACAAAATTTACAACCCTGACCTTTATATAGCCTTATATCAGTAGAAGCTGACTGAGGTACAAATTTTTTGAGGACATTTTTAATGCTTTCCATAACTTCAGGCGCAGCATTAAATTCTGTTTTACAACTGGAACAAATTTTTCTTACAACTCTTTGTCCTATAGCACAATTTAGTGCTGATGCAAGTAAAAACGGCTCAACTCCCATATCCAAAAGCCTTGGAGGTGCACCTGCTGCAGAATTAGTATGCACTGTTGAAAATACCTGATGGCCAGTAAGAGCTGCCTGTATTGCCAAATCCGCTGTTTCGCTATCACGAATCTCACCTACCATTATTACATTTGGATCCTGCCTTAAAAAACTCCTCAGTGCTGAAGCAAATGTTAATCCAACTGCTGGATTAGCCTGTACCTGATTTACTCCTGGAATCTGATATTCGACAGGATCTTCAATAGTTACAACATTAACTCTTGTTGTTGATATTTTGCTCAAAATTGAATAAAGAGTAGTGGTTTTTCCAGAACCGGTTGGTCCGCAGATTAAAATAATTCCGTGAGCTCTTAAAAGCTGTCCATCTAGAGCTTTTAGAGAACCTCCTCTTAAACCTAACTCCAAAAATGTAGGTGCGGCGGTTGACTTAGGCAAAAGCCTCATAACCACTTTTTCCCCGAAGACAGTAGGGATAACGGACACCCTAAGGTCAACAACATTTTGACCAAAAGTAAAAGTAAACCGCCCATCCTGAGGCAACCTTTTCTCATCTATTTTTAAAACAGATAAAATTTTTACTCTTGAAACTAAAGCTTCATGTACTCCCTTTGGAAGAAGAATTTTTTCCTGCAAAATTCCATCTATTCTATACCTAACTCTTGTTCTATCTTCCTGAGGCTCAATATGAATATCAGAAGCTCTTGTTTTTATAGCATATTCCAAAAGCTGATTGATGATATTGGAAACAGGCGCCTCTCTTATTATTTCAGGGCCTTCTATCGGCGATTCATTTACTGTTACTGATTGAACCTCTTTTAGAGCAGAAGTTACATCTGTTGTCAGGTTTTGAGAATATTGATCTCCAATTGCCTTTAAAATATCTTCAGGTAAGGATAAATACGGCTTTACACGCATACCTGATCTTTTTTCTACAAATTGTATAATTTGAATATCCAGAGGATCTTCCATAGCTACAAATAACTCTCCGTTGGATTTTTCAAAAGGAATAATTTTGTACCTTCTGGCTGCAGGCTCCGGAATTAAATTCAAAACATCTGCAGGGATAGCTTTACCCTCCATCTTTACAAAAGGCACATTTAAAATCTGAGCCTTAGCCTGCGTAAATTTATCAATAGAAACAAGGTTATGCTCTAACAACAGCTTATCAATATTCTGACCAGAATTTATACTCTCAAGCTTAATGGAAGAAAGCTGATCTGAAGTTAAAAGACCTTGCTTAAATAAAATATCTTCAATTGTACTTCCCTGAACAGGCGCAGTGGGCATACTTTCATTATGTTAGAATTGGGCAGTGATTGCAAGACTTATAATTTCAACGTCGCTTAACAGCAGACTTGCTGAGATAAATGATAGTTTAACTACTGCAAATCTTACAAATTCTCATCCTGACGTATTATATTTTCCTGCTGATTCAAAGCTTGGAATACTTGAAGCAAGAAAAGTTAAAGAACACTTTTCCTTAAAACCATATTCAGCTAAAGGCAGAGTAGTTGTTTTAGAAGATGCTTCAAAATTAACACCAGATGCTCAAAATGCCCTTTTAAAAACTCTGGAGGAGCTACCAGAAGAAGGAATTATCATATTAGGAGCTGATTCAGAATCTAAGTTTTTACCAACAGTTTTGTCCCGGGTACAAGTTATTAGGTTACAGGGTACAGTAGACAGTTCACAGAAAGATTATGCAGAAGCTATTGAGAAACTCCTAACTTCAAGTATTGGTGATAGATTTGAATACATTGAAAAACTAAAAGATAGGCAAGAATTTTTAAAAGCCCTATTGAATTATTTTCATCAAAAACTTCCCGCATATAAAGATTTCACGAAAGAATTACTACAAGCAGAAGAATGGGCAAAATCTAATGTGAACATCAGAGGAATCCTGGAATATCTAATGTTAAGGCTACCCGTGGTATAATAAGTTTATGACACTGACTGAATCAGAACTGCTATCGGCTATTGCTCCTGCTATATCAAACATAGTAGGAATAGGCCAGAAACAAGAATTACTTTCACAGATTTTACCAGAAAATATTAGGGTTATAACTGAACTTCGTCCTTTACTAGAAACAATTCCAGATATACGTAGCTCAGATAATCATTTAGTTATAGCCTATACTAGAAGAGGTCATCTGAGAGGTAGCACTCGCTAAAATACTCAGAGATGCCCTAGTTGACTTATTAGGAAAAATGCTCTAAATTACTATTTATATGGCTGATAATATTACAGAAACACCTCTTCCAACTGTAGAAAAACAAAACTTTATTCCAAACAGAACAGGTAGGGGAGTTATTGGTAATGTTCCTGTTACTCGAACCCCAACAGGTCCAGGTGAACCAAGAATTAATTCAGATAATACTGTTATTAGGAATAAGGAATAAGGAATAAGGAATAAGAAATAATTAATTTATTCCTAGATATCTTTTTCCTTATATGCTAAACTGACACACAGTGTCATCCTGAGGCAACCGAAGGATCTCATTTTATTTATGACTAAAAACTCCAGTGATTATTCAGCAGAACAAATTCAGGTTTTAGAAGGCCTAGAGCCTGTTAGAAAACGTCCTGGAATGTACATTGGAAGTACAGATCAAAGAGGTCTTCATCATCTTATTAAAGAGGTTGTAGATAACGGCATGGATGAGGCCTTAGCAGGACATGCTAAAAATATCACAGTAATTTTACACAAAGATAATTACGTAACCGTAACTGATGACGGAAGGGGAATTCCTGTTGAAAAACACCCTAAAATTGGCAAATCTACTCTTGAGGTTGTTTTAACAATTCTACATGCAGGTGGAAAGTTTGGTGAGGGAGGATATAAAGTTTCTTCGGGATTGCATGGAGTGGGAGTTTCTGCAGTTAATGCTCTTTCTGATTATCTAAGAGCAGAAGTTAGAAGAGATGGTAAAAGATATTCTCAGGAATACTCTGCAGGTAAACCTAAAGCAGATGTTAAAGAAATAATTAAAGAAGAAAAACTTCCATACGAAACAACATATAAATGGGAAGCAAAAAGAGGCACAATGATAACATTTCATGCCGATGATACAATTTTTTCCACAATTATTCCTGATTTTGAAAGATTAGAAAAACAGCTTAAACAGGTAGCATATCTTGTTGCTGGCATATTCTTTCATCTCTATGACGAAAGAACCGGAAAACAGAGGCACTTTTACTTCCAGTCTGGACTGGCCACTTTAATTAAACATCTTAATAAAAATAAAGCATTAATTCATCCTGAACCTATTTTAATTCATAAAGAAGTTGATGGGGTAGACGTTGAAGTAGCTATTCAATATAACGACGGATTTAATGAAAATGTTGAAAGTTTTGCCAATGTTGTGCCTACAACAGAAGGTGGCACTCATCTTACCGGATTTAGAATTGCCTTAACCCGTGCAATTAATGATTATGCAAGAAAAATAGAAGCCCTAAAAGAAAAAGATGAGAATTTAACCGGGGAGGATATGCGTGAGGGTTTAACAGCTGTTGTATCAATCAAAATGGATTCAAATTCAATCCAATTTGAATCTCAAACTAAAGAAAAACTTGGAAATGCTGAGCTTCAACCTATTGTTTCACAAACAGTCAAAGATGGTTTAGAAATGTTTTTGGAAGAAAACCCGCAGGACGGCAGAAGAATTATAGAAAAAGTAATGCTTGCAGCCCGTGCCAGAGCAGCGGCTAGAGCAGCAAAGGATGCTGTTATTAGAAAAGGAGCTTTAGAAGGCATGACTCTTCCTGGAAAACTGGCGGATTGTCAAAACAGGGAAGCAGCAGAATCAGAACTTTATATAGTTGAGGGAGATTCTGCAGGTGGTTCTGCCAAACAGGGAAGAGATAGAAAATTTCAGGCTATTTTACCTCTTCGGGGTAAAATTCTTAATACAGAAAGAGCCCGTTTGGATAAAATTCTTGAATTTGAGGAAATTAAAAATTTGGTAATAGCTTTAGGAACAGGAATCGGGGACACAGTTGATTATGACAAAATTAGATATCATCGGATAATCCTAATGACAGATGCTGATGTTGATGGAGAACACATTCGGACTCTACTTTTAACCTTCTTTTTTAGATATTTACCAGATATTATAACCAGAGGTTATATGTATATTGCCCAGCCTCCTTTATTTAAGATTCAAAAAGGTAAAGAAATTCAGTATGCCTACTCAGATGATGAAAGAGATCAGGTATTAAAAACTATCGGAACCAAATCTCCGTCATTGCGAGAAACGAACGAAGTGAGTGACGAAGCAATCCCATCCACTGACCAGATTGCCACGTCGCCTACGGCTCCTCGCAATGACGATGTTAAAAAGTCCTCAAATATAATAATTTCCAGGTATAAAGGTCTGGGAGAAATGAATCCGGATCAGCTTTGGGAAACTACTATGAATCCTGAAAATAGAGTACTTAAACAGGTCACAAATGAAGACGCTGCAGCTACAGATGAAGTTTTTACAATGCTTATGGGAGATGAAGTCCCACCCCGCAAGCGCTTCATCCAAACTCATGCCAAGCTGGCAACATTGGATATATAATAATTCTGCTAGCAAGGTCCAGCGCAGTCGGGCTAAGCTTGCAACCTTAGATATATAAACATCTTAGCAAGCGGAGTCCAGCGCAGTCGGGCGAAGATGGCCACATTAGATATATAACCACATAAGCAAAGCTTTCAAGGCTATTCTATAGACTTATAGTTTGATATCTGTTACAAATTTTGCTATAATTAATCCTTTATGGCAGAAATAGAAATCAAACAAGTAGATGTCCTCGTACACCCTGATTATCATTTAATTTGGGAGGATGATGAGTCAGGATTTAGTACCCAACTACCATTAAGAGCTGCTTGGGATTCAAGAATTGTAAATTTAGCTAAAGATGGTAGCGGGGTTTTATTTTATTATTCTGGAATACCTCTATCTCCGCACATTCTTTATGAAGGTATTATTATAAATGAGGATCTAAAAAAGGAAGAACAACTAAGACGTATGCACTATCAGGAATTATTAGGAGATAGATTTATATGCTTCACTACACCTTGGGAAGAACCAAATGCAACATCCTTACAGCCTTTGCTAAAGAAAAGGGGATTAAAATATCGTCCCTCTTCAACATTACTAACAGCATACGGAGAATATCTAAATCAGTGTGTAAGTATCTGGCAAGAATCTACCGGAGAAGCTTTATTTATTCCCTACAAGAATTACTCTGTAGACCCAAGTTTAAGTGTCAAACACGGTATAGGAAGATTAAGTTTTCCTTACGAATTAGGTTAAATAATACTATAATTAGATTATGATAAAAGTACATTTTTTAGGAATTGGTGGGTCTGGAGCATCAGCTGCTGCTGCTATTGCCCAATCCCAAGGTTATGAAATCTCAGGATGTGATTTAGATATCAGCAATGAATTTACCGCTCCATTTTCTTTAGATCAATTATCCAAAGGTCACTCAGCTTCCCACATTTCGAGTGGGAATGTAGATATACTTGCTGTAACACCTGCCATATACTCTCTTGACCCAGACAATAAGGAATTATTAGAAGCAAGAAAACAAGGAATCCAGATTCTTACTTGGCAGGAATTTATGGGGAAATATTTAATGAAGGACAAATTTGTCATAGCTGTTACTGGTACTCACGGTAAAACTACTACCACCGCCATGATAGCCAAACTTTTGGAGGATGCTGGCTTAGATCCAACAGTAGAACTTGGGGCAATTATGCCAAGTTGGAAAACTAATTTCAGAACCGGAAAAGGAAAATATTTTGTAGTTGAGGCAGATGAATATAACGACAACTTTTTAAGTTTTACTCCTGATATTTCTGTTGTTACTAATATTGATATGGATCACCCGGAATATTTCAAAGATTTTGAAAGTTATAAAGAAAGCTTTTTAAAATTCCTTCTGAAAACAAAAGGAATAATAGTAGCAAATCTTCTAGATACACCGGTTAGTGAAGTAATGAAGGTAGTTATGAAAACTCCACTAACACCAGAGACTAAAGACCGTCAATATTTAGATTACTCAAAAAATGAATTTAATTTATCTCTTAAAGTTCCCGGAGTATTTAATATCTTAAACGCCTCTGCTGCTTTTCAGGTAGGATTACTCTTAGGAATTAACTCTTTAGATATTAAAAATAGTTTAGAAAATTTTACTGGGGCCGGCAAAAGATTTGAATATATTGGAGAATTTAATAGTGCTAAGGTTTATTCTGATTTTGGACATCATCCAACAGAAATAAGGGAAACTTTAAAAGCAGTTAGAGAAAAATTTCCTGACAATAGAATTCTTGTTATTTATCAACCACACATGTTTACCAGAACTAAATATTTATTTAATGATTTTGTAAAAGTACTCAAAGAAGCCCCTGTAAATGAAGTTTATATTCTAGATATTTACAAAAGCAGAGAAGTAGATGAAGGTCTTGTAACTTCAAAACAACTCGTTGATGCAATAGGAAAAGATAATACAATTTATTGTCCTAAAGAAAAAATTAACGAGTTGCTAGAAAACCAGATACAAGAAAACGACATTGTATTTTTCATGAGCGCCGGAGATACGGATCGTTTGGCTAAAGAGCTAATTTCTGTTTCACCATCATAAACGCAAGAAGGGTATAAGTAGTTGTTGGAATTTTTCCACTTATAAACATTTCATATGCTTCATCAAAAGGCATTTTTATAACTTCCAAAAATTCATCAGGATCTGGAGATTTTTCTGAAGGATATAAATCTCTTGCCAAATAAATATTGATTTTAGCTCCTGTTCTTGCTGCAAGCATACAAGTTATTAAATGTTCAATTTTTTTAGAATCCATCCCGATTTCTTCACGTAACTCGTTATGTACCTGAGCTAATTTTCCTTTTTTATCTTGTGCGTCACATCCACCTGCAGGAATCTGAAGAACAAAATCTTTCCATGCAATTCTCCATTCTTTAACCAGATAAACATTATTATCTTCATCAACAGGTAGCATAACCACCACATCAGATCCATGCGCATGATCCCACATTGCTATATTTCCATTAGAAAATTCCACTTTCGCCATATGAACTTTTACTGAAGGACCCTCAAATACTATTTCTTCTGAAATTATTTTTGGCTTCATGGCAGGATTACCTTTTTAATTTTATCTTTGAGTTCACTCCCGAAAAATCTACCAGCAACATCATATACCCGCTCCGGAGCATCTGTTACAAAAAACTCATGTGTTGGATTCGTTTGATCAGAAAGAAGATTCATTTTTTCCAAAACATTTTTTAGCTCCTTAGCTGTCGGCTGAGCAGAATCAACCAAAACTACACTATCTCCCATTGTTTCTGCAATAGTTTCTAAAAGAAGAGGATAATGAGTACAGCCTAAAACAAGAGTATCTATTTTTGATTTTATAATTTCAACTAAATAATCATAAGCTATTAATTTCGTTGCCTGACCGTTCATTCCTTCTTCAGCCAAAGGAACAAATAGAGGACATCCAACTGAAATAACTTCAATCCCCGGATCCAATGCTTTAATTGCCGTTTCATAAGCTTTAGAATGAATTGTACCTGAGGTACCAATTACTCCAATCTTTTTATTCCTTGTTACTTTTACAGCCCTTATCACTGCCGGTTTTACAACTTCTATTACGGGAACGGGGGATATTTTTTCTATTTCAGAAAGAGCAACAGCAGAAACTGTATTACAAGCTACAACTAAAGCTTTAACATTTCTTTTTAAAAGAAAAGCAGTAAGCTCTTTGGCAAATTCAGTTACAACTTCTTTAGACCGTGTTCCGTACGGTACTCTGGCAGTATCTCCTAGATAGATAATACTTTCATTGGGGAGTAATTTTACTATTTCTTTAGCAACTGTTAAGCCGCCAATCCCCGAATCAAAAATTCCTATTGGGTTATTATTCATATTCCAGGCCAGAAACATATATAATATCATAATATGAACTCATATAAAGGTATTAATGTGCTTATTTTCGGGCTTGGACTAAATCAGGGAGGTGTTGGTTCTGCAAAATTTTTCGCAACACAGGGGGCAAATGTAAGAGTAACTGATTTAAAATCAGAAGAGATCTTAAAACCGTCAATAGATCTACTAAAAGAATTTCCAAAAATTGAATATTCTTTAGGTGAACACAAAAATGACGATATTGATTGGGCAGATTTAATAATTAAAAATCCTTCAGTAAAATCAGGCAACATTTATATTGAATATGCCAAATCTAAGGGCAAAAAAATTGAAACAGACATGGGGATCTTTTTTAACCTGGTTGATAAATCAAAAATTATTGGAGTTACGGGAACCAAAGGAAAATCCACAACAGCATCCCTAATATATGAAGCCTTCAAAGCTGGCGGTAAAAAAACAATCTTAGCCGGAAATATTGGCAAAAGCGTATTAGACAGTATTCCATTAATTCAAAAGGATACTTTGGTAGTTTTAGAAATATCTTCTTTTCAACTGGAAGGATTATCCTCACATAAAGTTTCACCAAAATATGCAGTAGTTACTAATATCTACCCTGATCATTTAAATTATTATCCTGGAATGCTGGAATACATTTCTGCTAAAAGATTAATTACACAATTTCAAACTAATGATGATTATCTTTTTTTAAACAAAGATGATGTAACTTTAAATAACCCTAAATTTATTACCGGTCTTTCAGCTAATATTATTTTTTACTCTAAATCTGACCTGCCAGGAGACCTGCCTGCCGGCAGGCAGGGTTTTAATCCAACTCTAATGGGGGAGCACAATTTGGAAAACATGGCAGCAGCTTTAAAGGTAGTTCAGATATTTGGACTTGATGAAAAACAAATACTTCAGGCCCTATCAGATTTTAAAGGTGTTCCTTTTAGAATGGAATTAATTAGAACCTGGAATGGAGTTAAAATAATAAATGATACAACAGCCACCACTCCGGATGCTGCAATTGCTGCATTAAAGTCCTTCAATGAAAAGATCATTTTAATTTGTGGAGGAATGAATAAGGGAATGGATTATAAGAAGCTGGGTCAAACCATAGATGATCATGCCAAAGCAGTATATTTTTTAGAGGGAGATATTGTTGATGAAATTATAGAAAACTTCGGAAATCAATCAGTTATTAAAGGCAGATTCAATAACTTCGAAGAGCTTCTTTTAAAACTAAAGGATGATTTAGGTGGGGATCTCAAAGAAGATATAATTCTTTTCTCCCCAGCAGGAACATCATATAACCTATTTCAAAATGAATTTGATAGGGGGAGACAATTTAATAAAGCAGTTGAAAAAATCTTTCAATAATTATAATGAATGCATATTTAAAACTTAAACAATTATTGTATTTTCCTGTTGCCGGGTATTTTCGGTTTTTTGCAGGTATCCAATTATCTTTGTGGAAACCGCAAATTTTAGTTATAACTGGTTCTAATAGTAAAACTACTCTGCTTCATTTAATTGAATCTCAATTAGGAGCTAAAGCAAGATATTCTCATCAAGCGAATAGCTCCTTTGGCATTCCATTTGATATTTTAAATCTAAAAAGAAGGACTTTAGAAATTTGGGAATGGCCCTTCCTTTTTTTACTTACTCCTTTTTACGCTTTTAAAAAGCCTCCTTCAGAGAAAATATATGTTGTTGAAGCAGATTGTGACAGACCAGGAGAGGGGAAGTTTTTAAGCAACCTTTTAGAACCAGCAGTAACTATCTGGGCAAATTCTTCCAACTCTCATGCACAAAATTTTCCCACTCCAATTGATGAAAATATAGCTTTTGAATTTGGCTACTTTGTTGAGAAGACAAAAAATCTTTGTATTGTTAATGGAGATTCAGCATTAATAACATCTCAACTAACAAGAACAAGAGCTGCTGTTATAAACATTACCAAATCACATCATAAAGATTATTCTTTACAGAAAAACGGAACTAGCTATAAAATTGGAAACCTTATTTATAGCTTTAAATATTTATTACCAGAGGATTCTTTTTACTCAGTTTCTATGACCCTTGCCCTTTTAGAATATTTAGGAATTGCTCCTGATGTAAAATTTAAAAACTTTATTATTCCTCCTGGAAGAAGTTCTACTTTCAAAGGAATTAAAAACACTACCATTATTGATAGTAGTTATAATGCCACCCC
>Ga0209542_10012268_pt1 | contig 15036 bp, 22 predicted proteins | sample RifCSPhighO2_01_FD_184028 | JGI IMG/M metagenome (GOLD analysis project Ga0209542, IMG submission 184028) | Soil microbial communities from Rifle, Colorado - Rifle CSP2_plank highO2_0.1 (SPAdes) (version 2) | ecosystem: Environmental > Terrestrial > Deep subsurface > Rock core/Sediment ...
TTCAGTTTGAAAACTTTATGTGCTGATTTCTCTAATTCTTCCATAAAGAAGACAATAATTTAAGCGTTTAATACTTACTGGAAGCTCTCGCCCTATGGCAAGACCATAGGGTATAACGATTAATAATTTTGGATCAGATATCGCAGAAAGTTTAGCTGCCGCATTATCAAGTGAGAAGTTACTGATATCTTTTATTGGTTTTTTTCTCCCCTTTGAACTATTTGCTCTTTCCTTATATTCGGGCAAAGAATCAACTAAATCTAAGAGAACATCAGTAAGTACGGGGTTTTCATTAAACAACTTAACCTTGACATACTTGACAGGATTTTCTTGCATTTCACCACTCATCATCCTCATCATCATCTCTCTCTTACTCATCTTCTTTTCATCTTCTTTTCATCTTCCGATTTAATGAATTTTGTTCTTAGATATGAATCATATTTTACAAAAGTCTGTTTAGTGAATTTAACAACACTAGGAAGATTAGCTCTAGTTTCACCATATGTTATAAGTGATTCTGTAGCTAAGTCTCTTACAGCAGAAGCCGCATCTCCCTCCCCATGAGATCTTAGGACCTCATCAAAACTTTCAGCCCCACTTTTGAAGTCCGCCTTATCCCCCACTTCTAACCTAAAAGCAGATTCAATTCCCAAATAATGATCAACTGGGCGTTGAATAGCTTTTGAGATTTCCTGAGGTAAAGTTGAAAACATACCAAGTGAATTATTTGGAGTATCTTCTATGGCAGAAAGAACATAGTTTGTATCCGCAAAAGGATTAGACAACCTATCGGATAATGATTCCAACTCCCTAGACCTCTTCTTAATAACATCACAAAAACTCCTCAAAGGAACTATGACGCTCTGAGCTATTTTTGAGTTTGTCCTTCCCCCACCCATCATCAAAGCCATTAAGTCGGCAGGTGTTTTAATTTCCATTTCTATTTTTTTCATTGTTATTATATTATCCCAGAATAAAGCTCTGAGGCAACTATCTCCTCAAAAACCAGTGATAAATGTCCATTTTAAATCTTTCGATTTTCAGTAATATCAATTACCTTATTCTTTCTTTCATGTTTCTATAAGCCCTTGTTTTTCAAGTTTGCTTAATAACGCCGGGTTCCATATCCAAATTAGTTTTCCATCCTTATCAGTAATTATCTTATGATTATATTCCAGATAATCCATTATAACTAAGAAAGTTTGCCACATCACTTTTCTAGGCAAACTCTTCCAAAGTTCAGTTCTATTGTATTCTCCAGAATGTTCATCGATTATCTTTTCAACCATTAGAACCGTCTCAAGAGTAGGCGAACGTGCAAAAGGTATTTTTTCAGTTTCTTGATCCATATTTTATTATATATCAATTGATATATAAACGTTTCGCTCATCTTGCTTTTTCATAAAGCGATATTTGATTATAAAAGACGAGCGTTCAAAGCCCTTTTTCCGTGACCTTAACTAAAGGTTAAAGCCTCTACCGGGGATTGAACCCGGGACCTACACATTACCAATGTGTCGCTCTACCACTGAGCCATAGAGGCATATTCTTGCTAGAAAAAAAGGCTATAAAAACATTCACATGGTATCATTCATAAAAATAAAATACTTTTTACTTGATTGCGACAGTATTGTTCTGATTCGGCAGCCACTCAAACTTTACTATATATCCTGTAGTTTTAATTACATTTCCACCCATATTTAAGGCCCACGAATAATACAGATTGGCAAATTTCCTTGCTTCATTCTTGTCTTTTAAATGCAGGTCTTCATTACTGACAATCAACAAAGCACTGACAAACAAAAACAGCAGGACAATCAAAAAGACTCTCATTTTGTCTTAGTACTATTAGTGATGTTAAGACCCCAATCCTGATGAATAGCATAACCGCTTACTTTCACTACATTCTTAAATACGCTGCCTAGCCAAGAAAAATAAATCTTGCTTACTTTAATGACTCCATCAAAACTCTTTAAGTCAGTTTTATGAGCTACATATATTGAGCTGAAAGTAATGAGGAAGAAGATTACAATAACAGCAACAATCACCAATCCAAACTTATGCCTTATCTCTTTAAATTTGAAAATTACCATTAAGACTATAACAATCAAAGCAATTGATATCCATAATCCCCACATCTTTTATACACCTTACCATTTTAATATAACGAAATATAAAAACCTTCGCATAGTTAAGATTTTAAACCTTATTCGTAATGAATGGTTGATAGCCTCTTAGTCTAGCGGTCAAAGATCGAGCCCTCTGGCGGCTTGGACCCAGGTTCGAATCCTGGAGGGGCTATTTATAAAAAGATGATAAGATTATTCAAGATTAGATATCCGAAGATTACTCTACTTATAATATGCATCATACTTGCATATTTCATCTTTTCTCTTCAATCAGTGCAGCAGCTATTTCGTAATTTTGGAACAACAAGTTATCTAGGAGTATTTTTCGCAGGATTTCTTTTCTCATTTGGATTTACAACACCATTTGCAATAGGCGCATTTTTAATCATGAATCCAGCAAGCATACTTCTTGCAGCAATTGTAGGGGGAATAGGAGCAATGTTAGCAGACCTCACTATATTTGGAATCATAAAAATATCATTTATGGATGAATTCAGGATGATGGCAAAGAAAAAAACATTCAAGAAAATTCATTTGATACCTTTGAATAAAAAAATTAAACACTATTTAATATATGCATTTGCCGGAATTGTTATTGCTTCCCCATTACCGGATGAGCTTGGAATAAGTATGTTGGCAGGTCTTGGACATGTAAAAGTCTTTCCCATTGCACTTATCAGCTTCATATTCAACACCTTGGGAATCTTAATATTCTTGCTTATCTAAAAAATTAAATCTGCACGCCAGAATCCTTAACATTCCTTGAGTGTTGATCCATATCGCCTTTGTTCAGACAATCCCAGCAAGGTCTGATTGTACCATCTTTTTCCTGAATTCTCTTTGTACCCTTGCACTTCTGACATTTTTCCCCAAATTCCATAAAATTCTTTCTATATTAAAGTATTAAAGCTTTATTGTTATCTCTTGCATAAGATATTTATACTTAAATAACTTCCAGAAGCATGCCAACAGCGCAGCAAATCCTGAAATCAGAGCATAAAAGAATCGAAAGAGAGCTTATTGAGTTGGAGACAATAATGTCTGCAAGTATAATCAACTACCCAAATTTAATTCATACACTAAAGAAGTTAAATGAATTCTGGGACAAACACGAAGAAAATGAAGATGTATATTTCTCAGAATTGCATAATAAGGGATTCACAATACCAATAAAAAAAATAATGTTTGAGCATGGAAAACTAAAGAAAGATAGGGATGCCTTATTAAAAGCTATAAGCTCTGGAAGCGAATTTAAAACAAAAGAAGCATTAAAAAAAGAGGGTCTAGATTTAATAAATAGAATACGGCAGCACATGGCAGATGAAGATTGGATTCTGTATGCCCTGCCAGAAGATAAACAACTATGAGGTAGGTTTATAAATTAAATTCTGTCCTTATTTTTATGCTCTCATAGTCTAGAGGTCAAGGACACGGCCCTCTCGTATTTGCCGAAGTTTAAATCGTCGAGAGGATAACTTCAGTCTGCTTACAGACAGGCACTTTTTAATACAGAGCCCCGATTTTCTTGGGGCGATGGAGAACGGCCGTAGCCCGGGTTCAAATCCCGGTGAGAGCATTTTATTACTTCGGGATTTGTCCAAATCACTTAAACTCGCGAGAGTTTAATGTGACCGCAGAACAAGTTCTGCGAACACCGGTGAGAGCATTTTTAAGTAACTATATAATAGTAACAAATAGGAAGATTTAAAAAGCCTGCTTGGCTACATATCGTATGATTAAAATATTAGATAGATTTAGAAAATGGGCTAATAGAAATAAGCCAGTTTACAGCGCAATCATAGGTGGACCGCGGACATTTGCACCAGCGTTTTGTACTAACGGACGCGACTATAATTCGACTGTTGGAACATCTTCTGGAACAGAAGTATTGGGACAAGAATTATCAAGTGAATTATATAGCGAGGCATCAGATTTGAGAATGAAACTGGCTAGGAAGTTAGATGGGAGAGGAGATTTGATAGTTAAATTAGAAGTATATAATCCAAAAATATAATCCCTGTTATAATAAAACAATCAAGTAATATTAGCAATAGTTCCTTTATAATTAAAAACACACTTGAAATCTTCAATTATGTCTCTAGAAAGTTTGTACTTCTCCTTTCCTATAATTTTCTCAACCATGAAAAAATAGCAATAAGTGCATAATGACAGATTTTCATTTCCGCAAATAAGACACGGTACCTCGTTCAGGCTCTCTTTCGATGCATTCCTCCCTATATCCTTTAATATTTCGGCTTTAGTTGTATTGCTTATTCCATGAAAGTCCGTCCAAGAAACAAAATGTTTTGTATAGCACCGTATGCATACAGGATTTGTTACAGCCTCACAGCAGCTCGTGCATGCTACCCTATCATTCATTGTAAAACTTAGAACATTGGAATGAGAGTTCTCACTCACAACCGCATAAACTTCATGCTCATTCCCATCTGAATCTTCCTGTAAATTTATCATTTCTTTCATTTTTCATTTTTTCACCTCTCTTTTTACGAATATTAATTTTAGTGTATAATGGGGTTCTCTGCAATCTTAATTAACTTGTTTCTATTCAAATAATATCCATCATGACCAATTTCACCCTTCACACTTTTATTAATAAATTTAAGCGTCGAACCCTGAAATCCCATTTCACCAGCGACACGAATCGCATGTGCTTTCAAACATCTCAAGCACACAAACTCCCAAACAATCTTTTCGCCTTCAGTCTCAACAATTACCTGGGTCGTGTTATTATTGCAGAAATATTCCAATTCATCCAAGAATTCCATAGGTGCCTCCGGGTAAAAACCAAATGCAATCTCTTCTATCTCAATTCGGTCTTCAACCAAATCTCCTCTAATTTTCAACTCATTTTTTGAAAGCATAATACCTGATATAAAATGAATAATATAAAGATGTGCAGTCTTTTTTAGACAACTTTTCGTGCTTCTTTCCACAAAATATCAAAATATTTCTTATATGTCTTTGCAATATATTTATCCTGTATTTCTACAACTCTTATTTCATCCTGCCAAAGGATAATAATGACCTTGTCACCAGAGATATTTGTTGATGCGACAGAGTCATATTTGGAAGGAAGAGCTCTCGCTTCTGTGAATTTCATCCTGTTGAGAAGCTTAATTCTTGGCACTGCAGTCGAATTATAGATTTGCTTCATAATAATTCCCTTTTGCATTCTTTTTTTATGAAAATCCTTTAAGGAAGGACCTATTATCTCTGGAGCAATATCAGGTATTCCGTATACGAGTATAGGCTCACCTGTCTCAAGAAGACTATAAATCGCCTGTCTGGCAGAAAACAGTCCTTTGGAAATCCTAGAAGCACTTTCTTCACTTTTTTTAACTTTTCTTGAGGAATAATCTTTTACTACTTCTTTAAGCTCCATTTCCTTATGTTTCATATAGTCGACCAGACTATTCGGAGACTTGGCGGAAAATAACTTTGTCGGCTGATCCAATTCATAAACAAGACCTCGTTGGATAAGATTCCTAAGGGAATCATATATATTTGACCTATGAATATGGGTCTTCTTCGAGATTTCCAATACTGAAGAATCTCCAAGTTCCAGCAGGGCGATATAAATCTCTGTTTCATTCTTACCCAAACCAATTGATATCAAAAAGTCCCTTAATTTGTCCATAACATAAACATCATATATTTGGGGTTAAAAACCTATTGTTTTCCATAAGTGGAATACTGGTAATTCCATACCTAAAAGCATATAAACGGACTGATAGGACTAATTTTAGCTATAGAAATAGAAATTTGATGTATTGTAATAAGTTAAAACCATGATAGAAAATAGCATAACACCAAGAGCAGTCGTTATTGATGATATTGATGCAGGAAGAGAATTAACAAGTATAGCCCTTGAGTCATCCCAAATTGGATTTAAAGTAGATTCTTACGACTCATATTATTCTTATGAAACCTGGCAAAAAAGCAACCCTAGTGAAAAAGTCGACCTATTTCTTCTTGATTACAAAATGCCTAGAATAGATGGATTAAAAGCGGCAGAACTTATCAGTAAAATATATCCGAATACTCAAAAGATATTGACCACGGATCATAAAGAGGTTGTAGAAAAGATAGACTTACCCAACATAGATAAGTTAGTTTACAAACATATAAATTTCTCCGAATATCAAAAAGGGATGTATTCAGTAGTGAGTGAGATGATAAGAGAGAGAAAGATAGTGCAACATTATAACATTGGAGTTATAGGAGTCGGCAAATTGGGAGATAGGAGCATAAAGTTTTCTCAAGATCTACCTTATATTGATAAAATTTTCATTTACAGTAGGCATGGAAATGATGAGAAAAGAGAGCAATTTGAAGATGCAATGAGAAACTCACAGATGCATCAGACAGAAAAATTAGTATTTTGCCACTCGCTAGAATCGATAATAGATAAAAAACCCAACATACTACTCGGCACTTCCGGAAAATATGGATTCAACTCATCAGATTTCGGAAGTGGAAAAGAAAATATGATTCCCTCATACGACACAAATTTTGAATTCTCACAAGAAATTTTTTATACCTTGGAAAAAAGAGGTTTCGAAGGAATGTACGTATGCGAGACAACACCTCCTGAATTATTGATAGCTTACGGAAGAAAAATTTATAGGGGAGGAATTTTAACATCTTGGGCTGCCGATACAATAAGAGCCAGAGCGCATTTTATTAAAGACTGGCAAAAAAGAGTGACTGAAGAAGGATATGGAGAAGTTAGACAGGATAATATAGATATCTCAGTCATCGGAACCCATAGATGGTCTATCCCATTATTAAATAAATCTTGCAGAATCAAAGGATTTAAACTAGAAGATGTTCTTCCAGAGTTCAAAGATCATAATTTTGCAGTAAAATATGCAGATAGACTAAAAAGAAAGATGACAAAACAAGCAGACAAAAGTATAGAGGCGGGAAGAGAATTAAGCGCATTTCATAGAGACACAAGCATAGCTATGAGGGAATGTCTGGAAAATATTGCTTATCTCAAAAGATGCCCTAATTCGTCATGGGTGTGTGAAGTTAGTATTGACGGCATAGAAGGATATATTTTAGCTCCTGCGATAATAGATTATAGAAATTGCAGACTAATAAAAAATTTCAATCCTGACGAATTAGATGAAAGTACAAGAGAAAAAATTAAAAAACAATTACTTTGGCAGAATAAAATTGTTAGAAACCGATTTGAACAAATGAAATTAACAAAATCAAACTAATTCGTGGTGTATGTCCTGCTGCTCTTTCTTCATTCTAATTTTGACAACGTAATAAACGACCACTCCTCCAATGAGAAATGCAAATAGAATCACATAGCCAATATTGTTCTTTATTCCATCCACAAATCCGGTAATAACTCCCCCAGTAATCTTGGACTTTCCAGGAGTCTGATTGTTCTGATTTGTTGAATCATTATTCTCATTTCCCAGATCTAAATCTTGTGGCACCTCTTCTTGACTGGTATTTTGTAAGGAATTATCAGTACTCACAGAATTTGTTTTGGGTGCTGCTGCACCTCCGCCCCCTCCACTTGATCCTCCTCCGAAACCTCCACTTCCACCAGTAGAACCGACATCTTCAGTTGATGCAGAAATAATATTAGTATTACCAGCAATCAAATAGACGCGTCCATCGACTCCGAAAAATCCACTAAAAGTCTTATTTCCAGATTGGCTTTCGTTTGGAGTTACAACGTATCCTATGAGATAACTGAATGATTCTCCATTACAATGTGGAGCGTCAAGTGGAGCCCATGTTATAGTATTCAGAATAGAATTATAATACCCGCTTCCGTTTCCAAATATCTCACTTTGGTCAACACCCCATCCAGAAAGAATGTTCTCAACGACTGCTCCTCCGCAGTCTGTAGAATTAAAACTTACATTAATGCTTATTAATACCGGCGTTCCAGGAGTATAAGTTGAATGCATGCTTCGCACAGCTGAGCCTTCTGCTGATACAAATGACGTAAGAAAAAAAGATAATACTAATAAAGTCAAATAAATAAATCTCCTCTTATTTCCTTTTCCTGATAACATAAAATATCTCTTCATTTTATTGAGCACTCACCCAGCAAATAGGTAACGTACAGCTTCCGCTGAAGTTATATGAGTAAGACTGTCCAACTCTGAATAAATACAATGCTCTCGTGTAATAGTCTATTGATGGAGGACTTGAGGTACCCGGCCAGTCTAAGGCTTGCTTGAAATAAAGATTATAAGTTCCATACTCACTTAAATTTATCACCCAATCGTTATCTATATCAGCAGCGTGATAGTCTATAGCCGATGCTTTAACAATTACTTCATTCGACGATCTTAAAGTATTCGTCAGATTACTTGCCTGTGTGGAGATGAAGTAATACTCGGGATTACCTCCGAAGAACCCATCATCTTGAAATTCAGATATCCAAGTTGCAGTTGCAGTATTGTTTGAGAATACTGCGCTTCCTGGATTTGTAACGACTGCATCGTCAGTTGAATCTCCAAAAACATCATCTTCCCAAACCACAAAATTAACTGTTTCTCCACTGCAATAACTGCCATTTACAGTAAGGTTAACTTGCTGCCCCTCGCTTGCAGAAGTCATGCTCCATACGGCAGAGGTCAAAAGACATGGAGGATTAACTACTGTAAGAGTAACATTATCATTTGAAGATAAATTTCCATCGCTGGCTCTAAGAGTTAAAACATATGTTCCATTAACAGAGAAAGAAGCAGTTGTACTTAAATTGCTTGCATTCCTGAAAGCAACGCTGCCAGGCCCTATAACTTTACTCCAATTGAAAGTTAATGTACTTCCAAGGGGCAGTCCATCATCACTGACAACTCCAGATAAACTTGCATTTGCAGGAAGAATTATTGTCTGGTCAATTCCTGCAGAAACATTTGGAGCAGTATTGTTATTCGGAGTTGTTGCATTTACCTCTGAGCTTAAATCAGACTCTCCTCCTGGACCGACTGCTGAAACTTTGAAATAATATGTTGTTCCAGATGCTAAAGTAGCATTAGAATAAGAATTAGTAGTAGTATTTCTAAGATATACTTCTGCACCTTGTATTGTTGAACGATATATATTATAAGAAGTTGCTCCGCTCACGAAACTCCAATTTAAATTAATCTGATTTTGTGAAATCACGGTAGCAGTTAATCCCGAAGGCTGCGCAGGAGCGGGTTGATTCACAATCAAACTAAATTGTATTGTTCTATTCAGGGAGCCAGAAGCCGCAAATACCATTACTGCTCTGGTTCCTAATGTGGCGCTTGAATTTGCACTTAAATTTAATAAAGATATACATCCAGGATTACACGATGTCAAAGAAAAAGAGGCGTTGACTCCGCTAGAAAGATTTGAGGCAGTTAAGTTAACTGTTTGTGTATTTCCAGAGATAAGAGTGAGATTTATAATTTGAACAACACTTGAACCTTGGGAAACGTTTTTTGTTCCATTGCTACTTAATGTAAAGTTAAATGCTGGATTTACAGTCAAAATGCTGCTGACACTGGCAGGATTATAAATTGCGTTGCCGCTGGTGTTATAGATATAAGTATAATTTCCAGCACTTAAGTTTTGAAAGTCCGGATTGCTCACAAGAGGACCATTTCTATAAAGCGAACAATTTAATCCTCCTGGGCATCCCGTTCCAGTTACATTTGTTAATGACTGCCCTTGAATAACCGTCGAATTTGGAAGTATGCTGATTGTCAATGAAGGATTCAACTTATTACTGGTCGTCCCATTTACAAATCCTGTTTGATTTGATTCTTGCCCAGAGATGACCGTAGAAACTTTGTAATAATATGTTGTTCCGGCCGTTAAACCAGAGTCAACGCTCAAATTTGTACTAGGACTAGCAACCACAGAATAAGTTCCACCAGAGGTTGTTGAACGGTAAACGTTATAAGAAGTTGCTCCGCTCACAGCATTCCAAGCCAGTGAGATTGAGGTCTGATTTGTAGAAGTTATTCTCAAATTACTAGGAGCATTGACTTGTTGAGTGATATTTATACTTCCTCCAATTTGGTAACTTGTTCCATCAGCACTAAATGTTCCATTAAATGTTTTTGTTCCTGATTGTGTTGCATTCGGAGTCACAAAATAACCTAAAATATGATTTGATACTCCGCCACATAGAGGTCCATCAATTGGAGCCCACCTAACTTTATTATCTGAAGGATTGAAAACTCCGCTTCCGTCTCCGCTTATTACAGAAACATTCCATCCTAGCGGAACCGTCTCGACAACTGCTCCTCCACAATCTGCTGGGTCAAAATTTACGCTGATATTCACAACAATCGTCGTTCCAGGGAGATAAGATGATGGCAATATTCGGTCTGCACTTGAAGTTTCTCCTTGAAGAACGACATTCCCGGTAAAACTATTAAATACCCCTAGAAATCCCAATAGCGCAAGCAAAACAACTAATACTGCAACGATTATTATCTGCATAGCTACGTTATCTCTCTTTTTTATCATCAATTTAGCTGTATTTCTTATTTTAAAAATGTTCATATTCTGTATCACAACGAATTAAACAGGCTGAAAGGGTCGATTTGAATATCCAAAAACGAGTATACTAAAATTTATATACCAAAAAACAAGAAATGATAAATAGACAAAAACTTAAATATTTGACTGTATATGTAAATTAGACAGAAATAAGATGGAAGAGAAAAAAGAGAGTATATTGGAAGCAAAAAAAGAGATTCAAGAAAAGATAATTCCTATAGAAAAAAACAATAATGGAAAAGTTACAGAAGAAGAATTTTTTTCTACTCTGAAAATGATTGCTCCGGGCACTAATTTAAGAACTGCTTTAGAAGCGGCGCTTAAGGGGGGAAAGGGAGCCTTGATAGTGGTGGATAATGATGAGCTTCTTCCGTTAATAGATGGAGGATTTAGAGTCAATTGCAGGTTTACTCCTCAGCGAGTTGCGGAGCTTACCAAGATGGACGGTGCGATTGTCCTCTCGAAGGATTGCAAGAGAATTGACTATGCAAATGTTCTTCTTACTCCAGATTCAAAGATTAAGACGGGGGAAACAGGAACAAGACACAAAGCAGCGGAGAGAACTGCCAAGCAAACTGCAGGAGTAGTTATAGCAATATCTGAGAAAAAGCACGATATAACTCTCTTTTATAAAAATATAAGATTCCCAATCAAACCAACAGAAGAAGTAAGAAGAAAAGTAAATGAGAATATCCAACTACTGGAAAAACAAAGAGAACTCTTTGATTCATATGTAGATAAATTAAATAATCTTGAATTGCGTAATTATCACGATATTGAACAATCCATTTTAGTCATACAAAAAGGCCGTCTGATACAAAAGATATCTGAGGATTTGAGACGTTTCATAGTTGAACTGGGAAATGAAGGTACTTTATTAAAAACAAGACTAAAAGAAATAATTTCTGGAGTCGATAAAGAGACAAACTTAGTGATTAAAGATTACACAAATCTGGATGTGAAGAAGACAAGGACATTGTTAGAATCTCTTTCCTACGATGAAATTCTCGATGCAGAAAACATCATGAAAGCTCTGGCCTATGAAACTCTCTCTCAGAAAAGAAAAACTCCCGGATGGCGTATACTTTCAAAAACGCTCCTTCCAGAGCAGGACATTGCAAAACTTATCCGTGCTAAAGGTTCGCTTGGAGAGATAATTTATTCAAGCGCAAAATCATATTTTGAAGTTATTGGTGAGGAAAAAGCAAATCTCCTGAAAGAAGAAGTTGAAAAGATAAAGCTTAATCCCTGGCAGCTTAGATAATTTTAATTCTTTTTGAATAGAATAGTTTTAAAAACACGTATTTAATTCCATGTATGAGCGGGCAGAATCCCTTAACCCGGCCTGCCCGCTCACTTTCTTATATCAATCATACAAACATTAATAAATAATAAAATCTTAGATTTACTATGAATTTAGAGCAATTCTTCAGACCATTAAGAAATCCTAAAGTCGCTGGAAGTATTCTTTTTATAAGTTTGGGACTCTCCGCATTGCTAGGAATAGCAGATTACAAAGTTCACAAAGAATACTATGAGGCTGGTGGCAATACTAACGTTCATTCATCTAACTTTGAAAAACTAAAATATATCAACAATCATAGTAAAACAAATTACGATAATACTGTGCCAAAAAGGTAAATTATTTTATCAAAAAGTCAATTTGCCTTTCTGCCAATCCTTAACTATCATTATCGCAGTCTTTGTTTCATCGACTTCCGCCCCTTTCTTAAGAAATCCTCTTTTTTTTCCAATTTCAGTCAAAATAAAATAGCTGTCAGTCAATGGTTCAATTTTTATGTTATATCTTGCTTCCAATGATCTTTTATCTCCTGAAGTAAAAAGTTCAATAATCTCAAGTGCTGATTTAACTGGGTCATTTATCTTTTCAGGATGTTTGCTTCCCAACATCACAAGCTTGTTGCTTTTATCTTCATAAGGAATGACTCCTGGAGAATCCAATATTCTTAAATTTCCAGATTTTACCCATTGCACTCCACGTGTCGTGCCCGGCATGTCAGCAACCAATGCCCTGGCTCTGCGTGCAATTGCATTTATTATCGCGCTCTTGCCAATATTCGGATATCCGACAATACCTATTTTTGGTTCGTCAATCTTATTTCTTTTTGCCAATATCTGCAAATGCCTCCTCAAATCGCTGATTCCAATATTTTTAGTTCCTGAGACAAAGAAACAATCATTATATTTTATCTTAAGTTCAGCTAATTTTTTATTATTAACAATATCTATCTTGGTAAAAGCAGTTACAAGCTCTTTGCCATGTTTATGTACTTTTCTTATTAATTCCTTATTGAGAGATAATTCTGGCATTCTCGCATCGCCAACTAAGACGATTATATCTGAGTTCTCAATCATATCTTCAACTACTGGCCAAAATCCCATAATACAAATAGAGAAAAAGTCCTTATAAGTCTATGGAAAATTCGATTGGCTCAAATATTGATTCGAATTTTCCAGACAGAGAATTTTTCTAAATTCTCTGTATCTAGCTCAGGTCATTGAATGCCACAAGTTTCCATTCGCCATCGTATCTTATGTGAGTGATAGAAGTATTATCAACTGGTATTTTCCATGCAGTATTCTTATCCCATCTAAATAGACGAGTGCAAAAATATTTTATTGCTCCTCCATGGGTAAAATATGCTCTTCTTTCATATTCCAAATCTTCCCTACCTACTCTGCACACAGCAAAAAACATACGCTCAGCCACCTCTGCTTGTGATTCTCCTCCAGGAGGCTTGGAATTCCACGGATCTCTATTTATGCACGCCAAGACTTCTGGAGTATATACTTCTTTCCTTGGTCTACCCATCTATTCCCCCTGAGAAAGCTCCTGAAGTTTTGGATTAACAACAAAATAAGGAGGCTCTTCAAATGCACCAAGCAAAGTGCTTATTGTCCTTACAGACGGTGATGATTCAATAGAAAATCCATAATTTCCAGGAATTAAGTCCAGAGCCACCAGCCTTTTTCCAAGGTCTTTTGATTGTTGAATTCCTTTCTCCGTTAACGGAGAATTATTTGTCCTTCCTCCAACAACATCCTGAAGATTTATTTCACATTCTGCATGTCTTATAAGATAATAATCTATAATTCTATCGCCGCGTTCCTTAAAATACTCATTTAATGCCAAGGTCCGCCTCACTTTTATAAAAAGAAATTATTTTATTAAGCAACCTAACATTATTTACTGCGGCGTATCTTCTGCCAAGAGCTCTTTGCCCATGATATTTCAAGGGAGATCCATCCAAATAACGTATATCTCCCCCTGCTGCTTTTAAAATAGCATGAGGAGCACATACATCCCACGTAGAGATAATACCTTCTTTTTCAGTTATCCTCAAATCTGCTAAATTTTCAGCAATTTTCATTAGCCGCAAACCCTCGCTACCGGAATTATTTTTTGCAGTAACTCCTAATCTTATAAGAAGATTGTTAACATCGGAAGGAATCTCTCTATCACTAACGCTGGCAGTCAATTCTTTTTGACCATTTCTCCGCACCCGAAGTTCAATACTTCCACGTGAATTCTCTCGGTAAGCCTCTTGTCCGACAATACCCCAATATAAATCCCCAGTTACCGGCCAGTACACGACACCCATTACAGGATGTTCTCCTTCACAAAGGCCCATGTGGATAGCGAATTGACCATTTCGTCTATAAAATCCATTCGTACCATCAATAGGATCAACGTACCATGTCCGTTTTCCTTTCAGCACGGATTTTTCCTCTTCACTTACAATACTGTCATTAGGAAAAGATTCCTGCAAATTTTCTACGATAAATCTGTTAGCAAATGTGTCTGCTTCGGTTACGTGTGTTCCATCAAGTTTAATTTTTGGTGTAATTATAGTATCATAGTAATGTGCTATCTTATCCCATGTTTGTAGTGCTATCCTTTTTGCTACACTTAGCTCATGATCAAATTTCTTACTATACATGGACAACTCTCCTTGAATTAAAAAATTCATCTACATCTAAGAGGTTATCAAACCCTTTATCTGCTCTTCCCAATAGAGGTCGGGTGAATGAAGAGCCATGATAATCTGAACCGTAGGTCATAAGCAGTCCTTTTTCTTTTGCATATTCTTGATAAAGAATATTCTTTTCTGCATAATTAGGCTGAATTTCTAGACCATCGATTCCCTTTTTGACTAAAGAGTCTAATTCTTGTGGAGATTTAGTCTGTTTGAAAGGATGCGCAACAATAGCTATTCCTCCCGCCGAGTGTATTTCGTTAATCGTTTCTCTAGAACCTACAAAATATTTCTTCTCTACCTTTCCAACCAAACCCTTGCTTCCTAATAGAGCGGCAAAGTCTTTTTTCGTTCCTTCATATCCATGACTG
>Ga0209542_10012269_pt1 | contig 15035 bp, 11 predicted proteins | sample RifCSPhighO2_01_FD_184028 | JGI IMG/M metagenome (GOLD analysis project Ga0209542, IMG submission 184028) | Soil microbial communities from Rifle, Colorado - Rifle CSP2_plank highO2_0.1 (SPAdes) (version 2) | ecosystem: Environmental > Terrestrial > Deep subsurface > Rock core/Sediment ...
TACTTGCGAGCGACTGGAAGGTGGCGGTGCCGGAGATGTTGAGCGCAGTGGTGGTCGCCGTTCCAAAGTAGCCGGTGCCCGACACGGTGAGCGCGGTAGAGGAGGCGTAGACAAAGTGCGAGGTCGACGACGCCTGCAAACCGGCAGTAAACCACACGGGGGTCGAGGTCGAGTTGGCAAGCGCGCCGTAGTTGGTGTCGGGGGTAAAGGGGAACGCTGCGCCGCCGGTTCCTGAAATGGTGCCGCACGAGACCGTGCCCGAGGCGTTGGTTATGAGCGCCTGTGTTGAGGAGCAACTTTGGATGCCAGTGATGGCAAGGCTTGTGGTAGTCGCGTTGGTCGAGGTGGAATTAGCAAAAATATTGCCGCCGGTAAAAATGTTGTCCGTATACGTTTTTGGGACAGTGGTCGATGCGTTGACGAAATAAATGGCCGACGTGGTGGAGAAGCCGGTTCCACCGCTGCCTGTTATGCCAAGGCTCGACGTTGCAACAAGGTCATACCCGCCCAGAGCGTTTCCAAGGAGCACTTGGCCATAATCGGGCGCGGAGGAGGTGCCGGTGCCGCCGTACGCGACGCTGATGGTGGACGTCGCAGCAAAATAGTCGAGCGCGGGGATGTCGTCGGCAGTAAGTCCGGAGAGTCCGTTGACCGTCGCGTTGGTGAGCGTAACGCCCGAGAGTTTTGAAATGTTCTGCGTAATCGCTATTGCGCCGCCGATGCCGCCTTGCGCGGGCGGCACAGAGGAGAGGCCGTTGATGCTCCCATACAGCTCGGTGCGCAGCGCGTTGCCCAACTGCTGGAGCTGCGAGGTGAGGAGGTCCTGCGTGATGCCGCTCTGTACGAGTGTGCGCTCGACCACGCGCTCGCGGACAGGGTAGGTGTTTTGGACAATCGTTTTCGGAACCGTAGACGAAGCCTGCCGGGCAAAAGTCTGGCCTGCTTCGCCGGGCTGAGGCGAAGGCAGGAGATCCGAGGACTTTTGACCGGCAGGGTTCGTTGGAGGAATTTCATTTGCAAGACGGAGAGAAAACCATCCGGCAAAAAACTTTGTCACCGACACTCCTAGGTCGCCCAAAGTAAGCTGCATTCCGGTCCCGAAGAACGGCGACTGCAGCTGCCCGAGCGCCGCGCCGAGCGTTGTGCCCTGATACGCCTGCGACGTCAGGAGTGCGTTGCCGCCGAACACCAGCGCGCCGATAAGCGCGCTCGCCAAAAGAGCTCGGGCGCCTTGCCGCAACGCCGCCGTCGAAGGGACTGCGCGGGAGATTTTGCGCAAGGTTCGCTCAACGGTGCTTTGCGTTTCGTACTCGTGCGCCCATTGCTCTTGCTTGCGCTCGGCCGAAAGTGCTTCCGCGCGGGCGACTTTGGAAGCGGCCCGGCTGTTTTCAAAAACCTTCAGAGAGACTTCATCCACAAACCAAGCATTTTTAATCTGCGTGCCCTCAAGCTTGCCCTCGCGGCACAGCTTGCCGATGTAGTCCTGGGCGCACTCAAGGCGCACGGCCGCCGCGCGCGCCGAGAGCATCGGTTGGCCGGTCGGTGAAAATATTTTTTTAACGTGCTTCATGTGCCCGAAAAGTCTTTTGTTTGCAAAGTGAGTTCGGCTGGCGCTGTATAGTAATTTTACGGTTAAACGCCCTCAAATACTCAAAAAAATCTGTCTGTTCCTGTGGATATGGCGTAGTTTTGGCAAGAAAGATACCGTTGCGCTGTATCACTTAAAACACCCTTTGCAAAAAATATTTTTAAAACTTTTTTCTCAAAAATAACAAAAGAGTTGCGGCACTACTTATACTGCTATATGGTGTTGCCGAGATATGTTTATTTATAAAAGTATTATCGGTTCGCTTTAGCCGAGTTCTCGTCTGACAGAATCGATATCTCGGCATGCAAACCGGACCCAAAAACAAAATCCCCGCTCCATTTGGAGCGGGGATTTTGTAGTGACGGCCCAAAAATCAACTAGTTTGACACTTTGTCTAAATGACGCCGAATGCTACCAATTGAGGCTGTACCAAGTGCTCGCCGCATTGCCCGCCTCAATGCTGAGGTTTAGAGACAGAGCACTTGACAGCACCGCGCTAAAAATAAAAACCGCGAGTGCCGCTGTGCCAAATGCAATCATCGGAAGTTTGGAAGCGCGGCGCGGCAGGGGTGCTTCAAAAATTTTAGCCTGAGCTTGAATTGAAACTTCCCTATTACTTCGTATCTCGGGTAAACTAGATTCTGTGTCGGGATAATAGCGCAGACCTGTCTCTGGTTTTGTCTCGATTGTTTTTATGTGGAGAGGAATATAATGCACCGGCTCTTCTTTTTTTTCTTCTTCTTTTATTTCTTCAACTTTTTCTATCTTCGTTTCAACAACCTCAATGGGCTGAGGCGAAACAAATTTCTCTGCGGAGGAGTAGGGCTCCCGTTCATCTCTCCGGAGCGGAGGAATTTGTTTCGCCTCTCCTCCCAAATACGTTTCAAACGACGCGGCATCTACATACCACGCGCGGCCGACTTTTTGGCCGCTCACTTTGCCGCCGCGTATCAGCTGGCCGAGATAGTCTGCGGTGTAGCCGTGGTCGCGCGCAAGCCGGCGCGACGAGATAAACCGCTTCCCCGATATTTGGAGTTCATCCATGCCCCAATAGTATATACCTAACCGAGATTCTTTTGTATAGCCTCTTTGAGCGCCTGTGGATTGCTCCGACCTTCAGAGAGCTTCATGCCCTGCCCTATCAAAAACTGCATCGCCGCCTCTTTGCCCGCCCTATACTCCGCAACGGCTTTTGGATTGGCGTCTACAACCCTCTGCGCGATTTCAGGAAGCGCGCTGTCATCGACAACCTGCGCCAAGATGCCGCTGGTGATAGAAGTCTTTGCCTGCGGCGAGGGGAGGCGCAGCGCTTCAATAAATACCGCCATGTCGGGGAGCCAGTCCGGATTATTTTTTCTTACCCCCGCAACGTCATTGAGGATGTAGTTCGCGGCGATTTTGAGCAGTGTGGGTTCTTTGAGTTTTGCCTCTATTTGAGCAAAAAAGTTTGACAGTTCAAAATCCCCTACCAATTGGGCAATATCCTGGGCTTGCAAGAAGCCGAGCCCAGCCAATCGCTCGCGCTTCTGCCACGGGAGTTCTGGCATATCGAAATTTCGAAATATCGACATATCGCCGAGCCGGAGGCTCGGCAGGTCCGGGTCGGGGAAGTAGCGGTAGTCGTGGCTGCTTTCTTTCTTGCGCTGTGGGTACGTAACCCCTTTTATTTCGTCCCACCCGCGCGTCTCCTGCTCTACCTCTCCGCCTTCCTCTAGCAATTTGCTTTGTCTTTCTATTTCGTAGCGAACAGCGCGTTCAACCGATCTAAAAGAATTTAGGTTCTTAACCTCTACTTTGGTGCCGAGTTTCAAAGGTGACTCCTTGGAAACGGAGATATTTGCTTCCACTCGCATTTCGCCCTTTTCCATATTGGCCTCCCCCGCCCCGAGCATGCGCAACAGGAGTTGCAGCTCGCGGGCAAACGCACCCGCCTCTTCCGCGCTATGTATCACCGGCTCCGTCACCAATTCGAGGAGCGGCACCCCCGCGCGGTTGTAATCAACCAAACTTATATCGTCCGAGCCTGCCCCGTTAGAAGCTTGCTTTCTAACGGGGTGTTGCGAGCGCGCCGTATCCTCCTCAAGGTGTATGCGCGTCAGCTGCACCCCCGCCAAGGTGCCGCCGCTCACAAGCGGAAATTTGTACTGGCTGATTTGGTAGCCCTTGGGGATGTCCGGGTAGAAATAATTTTTGCGGTCAAACTCCGTGTAGTCCGCCAACTGCCCGCCAACCGCCTTGCCCACCATCAGCACCTTGCGCACTGCCTCTTTGTTTATGACCGGCAGCGTGCCGGGGTGCGCCAGGCACACCGCGCACACGTTGCGGTTCGGCTCCTTTTCATCCGCGTCGTTGCGGCATGAGCAAAACATTTTTGTCGCAGTTTTGAGTTCCGCGTGTATTTCTAGGCCCACCGTCACTGTATACATATATAGTAGAGAGGATACCCCGAGCTCACGCCGCCCGCAATGCCGCAACTACTCTGTCGCTAAGCTCTTTGACCGCGGCATCGTCAAGGACCGATACCACCTCGACACTCTTTCCTGTAAAGCTGTCCTTCGTTTTTTGTATTTCCTCCGGCGTCTGGGTATCCGACTTGGTTAACACAATGAGTTCGTGCTTATTTTTGAGTTCTCCCTCCCCAAAGCGGGAAATCTCGTCCCGGACAGTTTCGTAGTCCTGCAAGGGTTTCTCGGATTCAAGAGATACACAGTGTATGAGAATTTTGGTCCGCGCTATGTGGCGCAAAAACTTGGAGCCGAGGCCCTTCCCCGCCGAGGCACCCTCAATAAGCCCGGGGATATCGGCAAGTATGTAGCCGTGCAGCGCCCCAAGGTTCGGGTCGAGCGTCGTAAAGGCGTACGCCCCCACTTTGGCGGAGGCGCCGGTCAGGGCATTGAGCAGCGAGCTCTTGCCCGCGTTGGGGAGCCCTATCAACCCCGCCGAGGCTATTAAGCGCAACTCGATGCGGAGTTCTGCCTCCTCGCCCGGGAGCCCGGGCGTGGATTCCTTGGGGCTCGTGTTGACCGAGGACTTAAAGACTGCATTGCCCGCGCCGCCCCTGCCCCCTTTGAGCACCAGCTTCTGCTCGCCTTCGGCCATAAGCTCGTGCACCTCGCCGGTTGCGGTGTTGCGCACGATAGAGCCCACGGGCAAGTCGATGACAAGGTCTTTGCCGCCTTTGCCGTCGCGGTTGTAGCTCTCGCCCACTCCGCCGCTTTCGGCCTCAAACTTCTTTTCTCCCCGATAGCGGCCTAAAAGCGAGATGTCGCGTACGCCGCGTATATAGACGTCGCCGCCGTTGCCGCCGTTGCCGCCCGCGGGGCCGGAGTACTCTTTGCCTTTTAAGTGGAGCCAGCGCACAACGCCACTCCCCCCCTTGCCTGCGCGGGCGAGTATTGTCAATTCATCTACAAGCGCCATATTAAAAGAAGTAGAGGAAGTATACCGCAAGCCCCAGCGCCGCCAACGCCAGTACTTTAAAAAAAGGTTTGACGAGAAATTTAAACAGCAAGTATCCCCCCGCCAGCAGTATAAGAATCTCCCACCATGACATAAATACATGCTACCCCGTGAGATACTATCTGTCTATCTCATGGGGTTAAAAGTAGTTGAGCAACGCGCCGTAGCCGGTCGAGTTGAATATCTCGTATCCCCATCCGAGCAGGAGGTCGGTAGCACCAGTGAGCATAAATACGCCAACAAGTATCAGACCTGCGGCGCCCGCGACCGTAAGCCACCGTATAACTCCGGCAAATTTAGAGAGCAGCGTTGTGGTCTCGCTCACCAACAACGCCGCGAGTAAAAACGGTACCGCGAGCCCCGCGCTAAAGAGCGCGAGAAGCGCCACGCCGTAAAGAGCGGTCGAAGAGGCCGAAGCGATGAGGAGCACCGTCCCCAATATGGGCCCGATGCACGGGCTCCACCCCAGTGCAAAGAGCGCGCCGATGAGGAGCGAGCTTGAAGGCCGGCCGAGTTCGAGGAAGGCCGGCAACCTAATGCGTCGCTCGCGCGCAAGCGCCGAGAGCGGGGTTACCCCGAGCATAGTGAGCCCAAAGAGGATGAGCACTAAGCCGCCGAGCTTTGCGAGCGCGTAGCGCCACGGCCCGATAAAAACGCCGAAGAGGCCCGCCGAGGCACCGAGCGCGATGAACACAAGCGAGAAGCCGACAATAAATGCGAGGGCGTTTTTGACCACCGCGCGCCGGGCACTACGAGAGGCCGCGGGGTTACTCAGGGCCGACAGTGGAATGCCGGCAATAAAAGCAAGGTACGCCGGCACGATGGGCAGGGTGCAAGGCGCAAGAAACATCAAAAAACCCGCCAAAAACACCCCGCCAAAAAGTGCCACGTCCATCGTCTAAGTATATGTCGAGATTCGCTTTGCTCGAAATGTCGAAGTGTCTAAATGTCGAAATTTAGATATGTCGATATATCGATATTTAAGATTTGTTCGGCGCAAACTTCTGCAACTCGGGATTATCGCGCAGAAATGTCTCAAGCAGGTCTGCCTTGGGCACATGCTTAAATTGCACGCCTTTCTCCGACCCTCCCTTAACCTTGTTGGCAAAACTCTGTATCAACCGCGAACATTCGTCGGTAAGCCCCATGCCTTTCTTAAAATTTTCAGCGGACACATATCCGCGGTCGGAAGCAATGTAGAGTTGTGCGCGCACCTCCCCCGCCTCGCCTTTTGCAATAAATAGCGCATCTATAAACTCATTGCGCGTACCGCGGTCAAACCCTTCGGCTATGTTGGAGAGGGGCGATACGGCCGCGCGGCGGATTTGGCGCTTGAGGTCGACGTCTTTAAATTGCGGATTGTCCGTTATGTCAAAAATACAATTGGCCAGCTCGCGTGCCTTTTTCCAGCAAATTAGGTCCTCAAACTTCTGTATCGTAGCCATGTATCAAAATGCCGATATGTCTAAATGTCGAAATTTCGAGCGAAGCGAATGTTCGATATGTCGATATTGTATACCCTATTTTATCGTCAACACTTCCCCTTTGTCGAAATATCCAAATATCGAAATCTCGAAATACCGCAACTTTCTCCTCTCGACATCTTTAAATATCTAAATTTCGAAGTATTCGTCCCATTCTCGACATCTTTAAATATCTAAATTTCGAAATGCTTATTTTCCCATTTACCCCGCCAAGAAAAAACCTCATAGTAATTACTTCTCCACAATCCGCCAGCCTTGTTTGAGGAGGGGTTCAGCTTTTTTATATTTTAATTCCTGCGTCTCTTTGCCGTTGGTGATAGTCACGCGCTCGTTGCGCCCGACGGCTGCGCCATCGGCGATATTTCGAGATTTCGACATGTCTGTAACCGGTGCGGGCTCGGCGGCCAGGCTGTTTGCCGCGTTGGGGTTTGGTTGGAGCTTTTCCAAAAGTTCGAACACGTTGCCGCGGAAGGACTCTTCCATCTCTTTATATATGCGGGTCCCCTCTTTGCGGTACTCGGTCAAAGGGTCCCTCTGGCCGTAGGCGCGCAGGTTGACACTGCCGCGCAAGTACTCCATCGACTCAAGGTGCTCCACCCACAATAGGTCGAGCGTCTGCAAAAGCACGCCGCGCGCCATGGCCAAAAACTGCTCCGTCCCCAACTCCTCTTCTTTTTTTGCAAGCAACTTTTTTGCCTCCTCACTCTCACCTGCCAATTCTTCCAACACCAGCGCAACCTCTTCCGGTTTGCCCACCAATATTGTGCGGCGCCGAGTGTAGATAGCGCGGCGCTGCTTGTCGAGCACATTGTCATACTCGAGCACCTGCTTGCGCGAGTCAAAGTTGAACCCCTCAATCTTCGACTGCGCGCTCTCGAGCGCGCGGCTGACCATGCTGTTTTGTATCGCTTCGTCCTCGGGTATGCCAAAGCGCCCCATCAGCCCTTTGATAGAGTCCGGGGCAAAGATGCGCATTAAGCTGTCCTCGAGCGACACAAAAAACTGCGTCTCGCCCGGGTCGCCCTGCCGGCCGGAGCGCCCGCGCAGCTGGTTGTCGATGCGGCGCGCCTCGTGCCGCTCGGTGCCCAACACGTAGAGCCCGCCGAGCTCGCGCACGGCCTGTGTTTGTTCGGGAGTGGCCAAAGCGCCGCCGAGTTTTATGTCAACGCCGCGGCCGGCCATGTTGGTCGCTACGGTCACCCTGCCCCGCTCGCCCGCGCCCGACACTATTTCGCCCTCGCGCTCGTGGTTTTTGGCGTTGAGCATCTCGTGCGGAACGCCCTCGCGCTTTAAGTAATTCGACAGAAGCTCATTTTTTTCGATAGAAACAGTACCGATGAGCACCGGCTGGCCCTTTTGATGCAGCGCTTTGACGTGCCGCGCGAGCGCGCTGAACTTGCCCTGCTCGGTTTGGAAAATAAGGTCCTGCTGGTCTTTGCGCACCACCGGCTTGTTGGTCGGGACCTCTATCACCTCCAACCCGTAGACTTTATAAAACTCCTCGCTGGAGGTCTTGGCCGTACCCGTCATGCCGGAGAGTTTGTCATACAGCTTGAAATAGTTTTGGTAAGTAATGCTGGCAAAGGTGCGGCTCTCTTTCTGCACCGCCACGCCCTCTTTGGACTCTATCGCCTGATGCAGGCCCTCGCTCCATCTACGGCCCGGCTGCATGCGGCCGGTAAACTCATCCACGATAACCACTTCCCCATTGCGCACGACATACTCTTTGTCACGGTTAAAGAGCGCCTTGGCCCGCACGGCGGTCTCCAGATGATGCACGTATTTTATGCCGCCCTCGGTATAGATGTTTTCTATCCCCAGCAGCTTTTCGGCTTTGGTGATGCCGTCGTCGGTCAGCTGTATAGCCTTGCGCTTTTCATCCACCGTATAGTCGGTCTCGACCGCGAGCGCGGCGGCAATGCGGGTAAAGGTGCGGTACAGCTCTCCGGAGTCCCCCGCCGGAGCCGAGATGATGAGCGGCGTGCGCGCCTCGTCGATGAGGATAGAGTCTATTTCGTCGACGATGGCAAAGTAGTGCCCGCGCTGGCGCAGCTCGTTTTGCGAGTAGGCGATGTTGTCGCGCAGATAGTCAAAGCCGAACTCCGAGTTGGTGCCGTAGGTGATGTCGGCCTCATACGCCTCGCGCCTTGTCGACGGGCGCAAAAATTCGTACACCACGCGGAAGCTCCCCTCGGCATCGCGCTTGGCGTCGGCCTCGGAGTGAGCCGGGTCGTAGCGGTAAGAAGAGTCGTGGTTGATGACGCCGACCGAGAGCCCGAGCGCCGAGTATATCTGCCCCATCCACACCGCATCGCGGCGGGCCAGGTAGTCGTTGACGGTGACGATATGCACGCCCTTGTTCCACAGCGCGTTTAAGTACGCCGGCAGCGTTGCCACCAGCGTCTTGCCCTCGCCGGTTTTCATCTCGGCGATGCCGCGATTGTTGAGCACGAGCCCGCCCACCAGCTGCACGTCAAAGTGGCGCAATTTCACCGTGCGGCGCGCGGCCTCGCGCACCGCGGCAAAGGCCTCGGGCAGAAGCTCCTCTTCCGTCTCGCCGGCCGCGAGCCGGTTGCGGAACGCGTGCGTCTTTTCTTTGAGTGCCTGCTCCGAAAGCGCCTCGTATGCGGCCGAAAAAGCGTTGACCTTTGCGACAACGCCCGCGCTCTGGGCCATGATTTTTTGGGCAGGGTCGCCAAAGAGGCTCTTGAAGCTAATCACAGGGGGATACTAGCACAAAATGCCCGTTTTTGCTCCCCTAAAACAGGAGAAAACCGTCCAGCTGAGCTGGACGGTTTTCTCTTCAAGAGGATGCTGTTGCGGGCGCCTAAGCGCGGCAACAGGAGCGCTTAGCGCTTCTTCTTCTTAGCTGCTTTTCTTTTCTTTGCCATAGTAGTTGCGGAGTAACCGCAAAATTGGGCTGCGCATCGTTCGACCGTGAGTGCTTGTTCGACCTAGGACGATCAACCATCACTTGTTCGATGCTCCACTGTTAAGTATCGCAACAAATTGAGCATATACAATGAAAATCTCCCGCCAACTGTGGATAACTCCGACGCATGAAATGGTCGGAGTCCGACCGAAGCGTCGGACTATTTTTTATTCAACGGTAAAGTTTCGCAGAAGCGCGGTCTGATTCCCCGCTTTGTCGTTGGCAATCAAATCAAAACTGTGCGCACCGGGGGCAAGCGTTTTTGAAAACGGGTTTTCGGGACACACAAGCAGAGAGTCTCCCTCAAAAGCGCAAAGAACGTCGGCAAAATTGGTGTCACTGGCGGTAAATGATACCGACACCGGCGAGGTTGAGGCGGCCAAAAATCCCTCGTCAAAAGTGGGCGGTAATGTAAGCGTGGGCGGCGTCAGGTCAACCACCACCGTGCCGCTCGCAACGTTGCGCGGCGGATTGCCATAGAGGTCGGCGCTGCTTGAAGCGACCACTGTATAACTCTCTCCATCGATCAATTCCTGGCCCGGCAGAAGTTGGGCGGTCCACTCGCCTGCAATCGGAGCAACCGTATACAAAATATTATTAACAACTACTTGGACAGTCATGCCCGGGCTCGAGTCGACCGTCCTGCCGGTAATCGCGGGCAATACTGTTTTAACAAAAAGGTTGTCGACCGCCACCGTCGGCCCCAGCGTGTCAACAAAAAAACGATATGAGGTTGTGGCCATGCTCTCCCCCGTGAGGTCGAGCGCATCAGTGACGAGAAATTCCCAAGCGGCTTCCGGCTCGGTTACGAAGGTCGGCGTATACGTAAAGCAAAAAGTTTTCGCGTCGCTGTCTGCGCAGTCGCCGACCGACTGCGTGCGGCCTTCGGCATAATTGTTATACCCGCGCCCATCGACCACCGTGGGCGGCGTTTGGATATCCTCGCTGAAGGTAATAACGACCGGCCAAACAGAGGTGGTGGTTGCAACGGTCCCTTCATCGGGACCCGAATACCACGGCAGGGTGACCGCGAGCGTCTGGCCGTTTGCCACTACGCTCGCTACAGTTGGCGGGCCATCGAGAGATATAGCTGCCGGTCCGGTGTCTTCCTCTTCTTCCGGAGTACTGGTGGCCGCCGGGGTTGAAGTTGCGGCAATGTCGGCTGCGGGCTCTTCTTCTGCAACTGCCGCTGTAGCAGGTGCGGCTCCACCACCCCCGCCGAACCCGGGCGAAATGCCGCCCCCTCCGCCAAAGCTTGGGGGCGGCGGGATGAGCGGGCCCGTATCAACCGGCGGCGCCGGTTGGATATTTTCTGTCTCGGCCCCCTGCACCTCGCCCGCTTGCTTTTGTTGGTCGTCTTTTGTCTCCGGCTTCTGCACGGCCAACGCTACCGCCCCGCCTTGGTTAGTGCCGTTGAGTTCCTCGAGGTCGCTGAGGTTGAGGCTCGAGCCCATCACCGCCTTGACCAAGCCAAACCCCGCCTTGTCCAACCCGCTCGCTCCGGCAGTGCTCGCGTTTGCGGTGGGAGGCGTTTTTGGCCCAAACCCGAGCGCGTTGCCGACAACGCCGGCCACTTTGCCAACCGCCCCCACGGCCGCAACCGCCCCATTAAATCCTCCAACTACGGCAATCTTGGCACCCGATGCCGCCGGGTCCGCGGCGGCAAAAAACACTTTTTGCGCTTTATATCCCAAACCTTCATCGGGTGGAGTAAAGCACCCTTCTTTTTGTTGGTTTGAAGCGGAAAGCCCGGACAGCCCGCCTTCCACGCGCGCAATAACTGTCGCAGGGGCAAGGGCAAGGTAGGCTCCGCTGAACGAGTGCCCGGGCCACTTGGCCACCGCATCGTCCAACAACGCCTGGAGGTCTTCGTCAGGCACTTCCTGCACCAAATCGATATTTCTGCGCAGAGGTTTAAAAAGATAGACGGACTCTAGATAATTGAGTAAAAAGTCTCTTGAGGAATTTAAATAGTCTCCGCCACCGGATACAAAGCGGGCCGGCGTTCCGACGTTAAAGACCGCGATTGAGCTTTCGGAGACTCCATGTGAAGTCAGGTACCGGTACATCTGGTTACTGTAGTAGGAGCCCTGCGAGTGCCCGACCAAAAGTACTTTTTGAGTTTTGAGGTCTTTGTGCAAATTCAAAAGGATGGTTTCAAGGTCATAGTCCGTCCAAACGGCGCCCTCCGAAAACCCGTCCTGCCAAAAAGTTTTTGCCATGTCCCCAATTTTTGCCAAGTGAGTTGGATTGTAGCCGTTGAGAAACACAGTTTTGGTATCACCTGTTCTTTTTATATACTCAGTCCAAAGCTTCTCTAAATCATTGCCCGCTTTTTCCTCATCCGTAAATACTCCGTTTATGTAGACAACTGTTTGCCCCTCTGCTAGGCACTGGGCAAAAACAACACTGGGAACCAGCGAAAATATAAATATTAGGAAAACAAACCAGTGCTTCATGGTTAGTTAGATGTTTACATCGCAGAAGTTGGAGTTCGGAAGCGCGTAGGAGGTCATATACTTTTCATATATTTCTTTCTGAAACCTTATTCTTGTCTCCGTATTAATAATGGTCTTTTCTAGCTCGTCTGCAGTTTCTGTATCCAACAGACAAATACTTGCCCTTCCCTCTTGCTGTATTACCGCAACCAAAGTCTCTGAATTAAATACTTTGGTTAGCTCCATTTGCAACGCTGATGCATATTGTAGAGCGGCGGCGCGGATTTTTGCAGAGTTGGGGTATTTTTTAAATATGGCCAGCTCGACATCGTCGCGGATGCCGTTATTATTTTTATCGATGCCCTCAACCGTGGCGTCATTTTCCGCTTGGTCGGGTATGGGCGGCAGGTTGGTGCCTTGCACGTCCGCCAAAGTAATTTTTTGCGCATGTATTGCCGCCACCGCCTCGTTGGTCTTGTCGATATCAAAAAGCCGCTGTACGTCGTAGATGACCAACAGCACATACCCCGCTACCAATATATACAGCGGCCATCTGACCCATCGCCAAACAGCGCGGAGTGAATCCTTCATATCGCCAAAATTATACCACTACTTACAAAGGGCAACCGCGTCTGTGTTCGTATCCATTTATCCCCACCCAACTAAATCTTCCGTAAAAACAGACCCTCCATGACAACAGTTTTCCTATAGGAAAACTGTTGTCAACTGATTTGATATATTAAATCAGTGTTAGTATGCTTTGTTTTCTCAAAGTCTGATTGGTTTGTACTGAGGACGAGGTGTTGGCGAAAGCACGAACTGCCCTACACTGATGCGTCCCGAACTAAAACCGGCTACGTAAAGCGACAGATAGTATTCATACTTGCGATAATACTCTATCCCATATTTTTCGATAATCTCGTCCCGATGACGGATAAGGTTTTCGTGCCACACAATGAAAGTCTTTACGTAGTCTTCCTGAAAGAATTCCCGGTCGACTATATGAAAAATGTCTTGCACTGCCTCCTCTACTTGGTCGAGTGTTGGTAAAGTTCCATTCGGGAAGATGTGCTTCTCTGTCCACGGGTCCATCGTCGCACGGTCGTCGCAGGCGAAGATACACTGCATAACGAAAAGGCTGTCCTCCCGCGCAAATGATGCGCGAGCCTTCTCAAAATATTCCCGATAGTGGCTGGGGCCTACGTGCTCTATAACACAAACAGAGATGACTGCGTCGACGGTCCCGTTGAAATCACGGTAATCTTGCAGTCGAAATTCTATAGGCAGATGACTGTATTTTGCCCGAGCATACTCGAGTTGTGTCTTTGAGATTGTGAGCCCTATCCCGCGCACCCCATAATGCTCAGCCGCGTAGCCGAGCAACCCCCCCCATCCGCTGCCTATATCCAACACTGTCTTGCCCGGCCCAAGCTCTGCTTTTTTACAGAGCAAATTCATTTTCTGTTCTTGTGCAGCATCGAGCGTGGAAACGTCTTCCCAGCGCCCGCAGGTATAGTTGTTTGTGCTGCCAAGCAGTATCTCAAAGATTCGAGGATCTTCGTCATAGTGGACTTCGGCAACCCGTTTCGAACGCGCGCGATCCTGTACATCTACAAGTCCAAATCGAAGTTTACGCAAGAGTACGTCAATACGCGGCACGCGGAGGTGTGCGCCGGATTTGATTATGCGCAGGATAAATCCGGCGATGTCGGAGCACTCCCACCAACCGTTGAGATATGCATCGCCAAGACCGACGGATCCGCCCAGTAAAACGGCGCGATAAAAACGCTCGTCTCTGATTTGCGGGTCCCAAGGGGACCCGCCGTTCGGTTCAGTGCCCGCCTGACGTAGCAGATATGTGAGGGCAGGCTTGAACATGCGGTCCCTTAAGCCGCACTGGGCATGTGCTGAATCATAGAATTCAGCATAACCTCTTCAAGCCCGGACACAATTTTGTTGGAATCCTTCTTCTTAAATTCTATTACTGCTTTATCAGATATTTTCTCTTGCTCCTTGATGGACGTACGAATATCGCCGAGATCTTTCTCGTTATGGGAAATGAGGTTGGTGGTGAAGTATTCAATGAATATTCCTTTCACGTTTGCACTCTTGTCCAAGTAAAAGGCAAATTCGTCGTTTATATAACGCTTGTGCATATCTCCCGATAATTCCGGCGTATGTAACGCAAAAGAATCATTATCTTTGTCATAATGAGACACCCAATTTTGAGAAATTGCAACGCCTTTGAATTCGTTGGCAACAAAGTCCAAAATCTTCCGCTTTTCTTCTGTTTTTAGTAGAGTAGGCATAGTATTTTTTGGCTACCTAAGCCTGCTTAGACCAGGATACTTCGCTTCCTTTATAGCGTCAATCTCGTACGCCGTGACAACCCTCCGGGGCAAGTCATTGACCCATACTACAACCTTGACGTAAGTATACCGTGAATACTTACGATAGTAGCACTGTTTGTCGCTCTTTCCGGCACTGTAGTCGGCATAGTCAGGCCAGACTTCCTCCGGGTTTTCTATCGTCTTTTCTATATTAGCCATGAACGTAGCATCCAAAAGTTCGGGGTGGTCTGCCTTTTTTTCATCCCATTTTGCTTTGGTAAAAATTACCGGCTTTCCCTCATCGTCTATGGTCGAAATGACTGGATCGGTAGTCGGCGTGTACATATCTTTTGTGTCTCGCGCCGTCCTCTTTACTACGGCTTCAGGGTGCCGTCTTGGATTTGTTTTATTAGGTTCTGCATCTCGAGCGCCGCGGCGGGCTGGAGCTTGGCTATTTTTTGCAAGAGCGCGATGGTGCTCTGCTTGTCGCCCGATGCAAAGTACACCGATGCCAGGCCCAGCAAGGTCTGCACGTCGCTCGGGTTCAAATCAACGCGCTTCTGCCAGATGGCGATGGCCTGCGGATAGAGTTTGAGGCTCATGTACACCTGCAGGAGCTGGGGGTTGTCTACCACGGTCGAACCGTACTGCTCGCGCAGGAGCGCGTCTGCTTGCGCCGGCTGTCCGGTGGCATAGAGCGCCGCCGCATAGTAGTTGCGGGCGGCGTCAAAGCGGGGCTCCGACTCAAACGCCTGCTTCAGCACCCCTAGCGCGCTTTGCGCGTCCCCGCCCTGCAAGTAGGTG
>Ga0209542_10012270_pt1 | contig 15034 bp, 17 predicted proteins | sample RifCSPhighO2_01_FD_184028 | JGI IMG/M metagenome (GOLD analysis project Ga0209542, IMG submission 184028) | Soil microbial communities from Rifle, Colorado - Rifle CSP2_plank highO2_0.1 (SPAdes) (version 2) | ecosystem: Environmental > Terrestrial > Deep subsurface > Rock core/Sediment ...
AATGGCAAAGAGGTTGAAAAAAGTATATGATATTCAGCAACGATTCGGCAACAAGAGAGATTGACTCCTTGGTAACCTTTTCTAATGAGCTATAGCGTAGTTAGACAACACTTAATCCAGATGTCAAATAAATTATACCCTTGTAAAATAAGGGTATTTTGACAGGAGGACATTGACAAAGTAAGCAGAAATAGCATATAATTTACCGATGAAAATTGGAATTTTTGATTCAGGGCTAGGAGGGCTGATTATTGCCCGGGCTATACGCAAAATGCTGTCAAAATATGACTATATTTACTTCGGGGATACTAAAAGGGTGCCCTATGGCAACAAATCCCACGAAGCAGTCTTTGAATTTACCCGGGAAGCCGTGAACTATCTTTTCCGTAAAGAAAATTGCGCTTTGGTGATCATCGCTTGTAATACCGCCTCGGCTCGAGCCTTAAAGGAGATTCAGCAGGAAAAACATTTCAAAGATCGGAAAGTGTTGGGTGTCCTCATTCCGGCGGCGGAAGTGGCATCAAAGTATAAAAGGATTGGGGTACTAGCCACTTTGGGAACTGTCGCCTCCAATGCTTGGGCAATCGAAATAAAAAAGTTAAATAGTAAAGCTAAAGTTTTCCAAAGTCCGGCGCCAATGCTTGTACCCTTGATTGAAGAAGGAGATAATAAGTTGGCCAAGCCATTTCTTTTGAAATATCTACGACCGCTCTCGAATAAAAAATTAGATGCTCTGGTCTTAGGCTGTACCCATTATCCCCTACTCAAAAAAGAAATAAGGGAAATCCTACCGAAAAAAATAAAAATCATATCGCAGGACGAAATAGTTCCGAAAAAATTAAAAGAATACCTAGAGCGCCATCCAGAAATTACCAGAAGGCTTTCAGACCATGGAAGCATAAAAATGGTAGTTACCGACAAAACTCAAAACATGAATCGCTTGGTAAAAAGATGGTTTGGCGGTATCATAAAAAAATGACCAAAATAGGGCTGAAAAGTGCGATAAGGGATATTGTGTCAGTGCTCAAGAAAAAAGGAAAAATCCATTTGGCTAAATGCATCGAAGACAATTGGAATAAAAACTCCCTCGAATATTCTAAGCAGCTGAACTTTTGGCGGCCGAAGAAAGCAATGGAAAGTGAACTAGAGAGTGCTTTTGCTACCGAGCTTGAACGTCTGGAATTCGATGCGATGTCCAAAGAGGAAATTTTATTTTCCTTGAAAAAACGAAGGGTGCTCCAGACCGCTCCACACCTCGCAGTTACCGAAGGCCCTCGCATGCTCTGCATCAACTGGCTCGGGTCGCTCGGAGTGCCGGAAAAAGAATTTTACGTCGCCGGCATGTTTTCCGGAATCCCCTTTTCCAACCGCTCCCGCCCTGGGCGGATCAACCGCAAGGAGGAAGCTGTAAATCTATTCCCGAGCACTATGCAGGACGCACTAGTGTATCGAGCCAAAATTCCTGCCAAAATTGAAGAGAAGTTGGATGCCCTGCCGCTCAAACTGACCAAATTCCTACCGCAAGCGGTTCCCGGCGCCTCTTATACCAAGTGGGCGCTTCAGGCCTGCCAGCACACCGAAAGAAGAATTTTAAATAAAAATAATTTAGTTTATATTGATATTAATGAAGTTGTAGCAAATTACTTAATCCAAATTCTAAAAAATCGCTCTCATGTTTTTTATAAGATATTTTTTGACCCAAAAATCCGCAGGCAATTTACGGTCGCCTTTCCCGAAGAGATAATCTTTTATGCCCCAGTCTTAAACGGAAAATATGAAGATATGGAAAATATGTTTTTTGCAGAAAAAAATTTAAAGAGTAAAAATAAGGAAATTTTTCTGGATAATCCGGAAACTTTAATCGAGGAGATTCGAATCGGCCGGGTATGCCCTTCTCTCCTTCTTACTTTCATCGTCCTTTCTTTCTTAAATCAATTCAAATGTTTCGGCTCTTTCGCCCAGGTGGAATATTTGCCCGCGTACCAAGAAAAATTGGCTCGACTCCCTTTCATGAAAATATTTAAAATTGAAACGATCATGACCTCAAACTTGACGACCGGAGTTTTCCCGGATGGTATCGATACTTTTCCAGCCGATCTAATTATTCATGGAAAGAATTTAAAACGAAAGGAAAAATGGCTCATTGGGGAGCTTCTTCTGCCGATCCGGGATTCCTTAATTGGGAGTTATTTTACTGGCGATCAAAGACAAAATGGTAAAAAATAAAAAAAAAGTACATCTGATAGGTATTTGCGGATCCGGAATGTCCGCCCTAGCGGTACTTTTCAAAGAGTCCGACTGGAGCGTGACGGGTAGCGATGCAAATTATTTTGAGCCCATACCGACTTACCTCAAAAAAAATAAAATTATTTTTTATAGAGGATATGACGCGAAAAATATTCCCAAAAATTTAGATCGAGTGATCATAGGAAATAATATACCTCTAGCTTTGGAAGAAAATCCAGAAAAAAAATTTGCCGTAGAATCCGGAGTGAAGATACAATCCTTGCCGGAAGCGCTGGCTGATTTATCGAAAAATACTGAAAACACCATAGTGGTCGGTAGTTCCGGCAAGTCCACTTGTACCGCGCTCATAGCTTGGTGTCTAAAACAAGCAAAAAGGGATCCATCTTACTTTATCGGGGCCTTGCCGATTGATTTGAAAAACTCGGGACACTTGGGAAAAGGAGCGGACTTCGTGCTGGAAGGCGACGAATACACTTCTTCAAAAACTAACCGACGTTCAAAGTTTTTGCATTTTAATCCAGCATCAGTTTTATTAATCTCGGCCACGCATGACCATATCAATGTTTTTCCGACTGAAAAATCATATATAGAACCTTATAAAAAACTGGTGGCTAAACTTTCTCAAAAAGGATTGCTGGTTTATTCTCTCAATGGAAAAAACAACAAGGAAATAGCCGGATATGCCAAGTCCCGAACGGTAAGCTACGGCTTGAATAATAACGCTGACTATTACGCTCAAAAAGTAAAATATGCTTTACAGTCATCTTTTGATCTGACGAAAAATGGTAAAAAAATTGCAACCATAAAAACTAACCTTTTAGGCCAACACAACATCGAAAACATTATCGGCGCCGGGGCCCTGCTCCTAGAAAATAAAAAAATAACTCCTAAAGCCTTTACGAAAGCAATTGGTTCATTTCATGGCATTCAAAATCGCCTCGAGCTTAAAACCCAGAAATCCGCAGTCCCAGTGTATCAAGGCTTCGGCTCTTCCTATGAAAAGGCCAAATCAATCTTTGATACCTTGCGCCTGCATTTCCCGGATCGCCGAATCGTAGCCGTGTTTGAACCGCACGCCTTTTCCTGGCGAAACAGGAAATTCTTGAAATGGTATGAAAATATTTTCGATGGTGTAGATGAAGTGGTGATGTTGCCGGCTACCGGCCATGGGGAGAGGGCGAAAGATCAATTAACCACTATCGAAGTTTGGCGCGAAGCCAAGAAATATAAAAATATCCACACTGCTCATAACGAAAAAGAAGCTCTGGAAATTCTAAAAAAATTGATCCAGAAAAACGACGTCATTGCCCTAGTTTCTTCCGGTTTTATGTTTGGACTGGTCGATTCTGTGCCGAAATTGGCAGAAAAAATATATCAAAAGTAGTAAAGGAAAAATGGAAATAGTTCTTGAGAAAAGCCTTGCGCAGGCTGACGAGCCGAGCAGAACGCTCCCGTAGCAACGCCAGATAGATTGCTTTTCGAGAGAAGCTATTTTTATTTTTCCTAAAACGCCTTCTGTAACTCCTCCAGATCATTAAAATGATTTTTTACACCTTGAATTTCCTGATAGTCTTCGTGGCCTTTGCCGGCGCAAAGAATGATGTCGCCCTTTTGGGCTAGTTTTACGGCTTCTAAAATCGCCTCATGCCTATTTGGAATTGATTTTACTTTTTTCATATCTTCCGGATATAGCTCGGCCATCATATCGGCAATAATTTTATTCGGGTCTTCACTTCGAGGATTATCCGAGGTAAAAATCGGAATGTCCGACAGGGCTACGCCGATTCTTCCCATCTTTGGACGTTTGGAAGAATCTCGATCCCCGCCACAACCAAAAACAGAAATGACCCGACTCTCCTTAGGCTTAATTTCTTGTATCGTCAAAAGTACATTCTGAAGAGCGTCCGGCGTATGCGCGTAATCAACGACAGCCAATACTCCACTCTCTGAGGTGAAATGGTCAAACCGCCCGCGAGGAGGCTTGATGTCCTCTATTATCTTTTTCACCTTTTCGATATCAAAGCCGAGCAACTCGCAAGCGCTCCAGACCGCAAGCAAGTTGTAAGCATTGAATCTGCCCAAGAGTTTGGATTTGACTTGGCTACTGTTAAAATCCAGCTCCCAACCATTGAAATTTGATTTTTTAATTTCTCCATGAAAATTACCACTTGGTACTCCGACTACCAAGTCGCTGAATTCATAAGTGAACTTTCTAGCTTTAATGCCTTCCAACATCTTCTTGCCATATTCATCGTCAGTGTTCGTTAAAGCAAAAGCTTCCTTAGGTAACATTTGGAAAAATTTCTTTTTTGCCGAAAAATAATTTTCCATATTCAAATGGTAATCCAGATGGTCTTGGGTCAGATTCGTAAAAATTCCTCCGATAAATTTAAGCCCCGCTACACGTCTCTCTTCCATCCCGTGCGAGGAAACTTCCATAAAAACATATTCGCACCCTTCCTTTACCATTTCGGAGAGAATTTTATTCAATTCAAATGCTTCCGGCGTAGTAAAATCCGTGATAATTTTTCTGCCGTTGACTAGGTTGTCCACTGTGCCGATCAGCCCGGCTTTATAGCCGAGATCTATGGCAATATTATATAACAAAGTACTGATCGTGGTCTTGCCATTCGTCCCCGTCACCCCGATGATTTTTAGTTCTTTATAGGGATATCCGAAAATATGAAGACCAATACACACATTCACAAAGCGCCTGACAACTGGCGACCAATTGGCGTAACTTAATTTTTTAAAAATGTTTTTCATTATCTTTGCTCTTTTACAAACTTCAGTATATCCCTAAAATCTTTAAACGAATAGTCGGCATCGGGAAGATTTTCAAATACCGAGGCAGTTTTGAGGCCAACCTTTTTTGCCGGAATGATGTCTTTTTCCAATATGTCACCGATGTATAAAATTTCTTCCGGCGACAGGGCTGAAAGCTCGATCATTTTATAAAATCCTTTCAAGGCTGGTTTGGACGCGCCGACAGTGCCAGCGCTTAGGATATGAGCGAACAATTTTGGATCCACATCGAGGGATGGCAGGATATTGTCGAGCTTGATGTTCGAAAAAATAGAAATCGGAATAATTTTATTTATTTCCCTTAAAACTTCCGAAATGTTTGGGTCGGTTAAAACATAAATTCTTCGAGGAATTCTGGTAGTTATCGAAGCCAATGTGTCGCTAAAATCAAACCAGATGTGTTTAATCATGTTATTTTTTATTTAGTTCTTCATTTACTATTCTCTCCAATTCCTGCTCATTTGTAAATTGAAAAGCTTTAATACCAACTTCTTCTGAGGCTTTTAGATTTTTTTCTTTATCATCGAAATAAATACATTCTTCTGGTTTTAAGTTGTTCTTTGACAAAACGAGTTGCCAGGCCGCCAGATTAGGCTTAATGAATCCTGTCTGCCAAGAAAAATAAACTTTATCCACCGCTTCATGAATCCAAGGATAGAGCCCGTAGTATTCCGAACGTTCTTTGAAATTATTAGAAAGAACGAAAACTTTAATCCCCTGCTGCTTTAACTTTTTAGAAAATGCCACCATTTGTTCCGATACTTTTTCTGACCCGAACCAATAGTTCCAAAAGTCCTTCTCTGAAAAATTTATTTTATGCTCTTGCAAAAAAGGACCCCAATAGCTGAAAGCTGGCTTCGCATTCCGCTTTCTGATCTCATGCATAATCCTGTGAAGATTGGGCAAGAAAATTTCCTGCTTTAATCCGAAATCTTTTTCCAGCCTTTCGCCCAGTCTCGGCGCTTGCACAAAAATTCCATTTAAATCAAAAATTACTGCTTTGATCATGTTATTTTCCTATATATTCAAACCTCGGACCTTTGTAGTCATCTCTTTCGACATTCTCCAAAAACATAGCAAGCGGTCTTACACACATAGCATGATCATCATATAGTTTTTTGTAAACTACTAGCTCTTCACGAGTTTCCGAATGCTTTGCAACTCCAAGAACTTCATAATCCTTCCCCTTGAAATGCTTGTATTTTCCTAATTTAATTTCTTGATTTCCCATAAAACTTTTTTATAAATTATGGTTTAATACTTGAAAGAATTTTATCTGCACATGCTAGAGCTTGGAAATAACAATTTGATAAAATCAAGTGCATATTATATTCGATTCCATATCTAAAATTCAACGGATTAAATTTTTTCACTCTATTATGATTATAAAGTTCTTTCTGTCGCACTGGAAGTGGATCTTTGGACATTTGCATTCTTGGTAGAATTAATCTTTTATCAGAATTTTCACATTCGTATCTATTTGCTTTTGGAAAAACCAATACCCTAAAATCTTTGTCCATATGAAAACCGACATCGCTACCATGTCCAATAAAATAATCCTGGAAATCTTTTGGGAAAAAAGTGGTTGGAGTTAAATCTGTGTCACTAAAACCATATCTATCTTCAAAACGCTTTCCGGATGAATAATATATAACTGGTACAATACTTGGGTCTGGGACTCCTGAACTGCGATTACTTCCAATTTGGTAGCGATCAATTATTTCACACATCAATTCTCCTAATGCCTTATGTATATTTTTCTGTGTTTTTAAAATCCAGGGCCTATTAACAACCATTCCCCACACATATCCATGTTCCTTAAACTTCTCTAACTTTAGCGGATTAACAGCATCTCCTCGAAGTCGCAATTGATAATTTTCTAATAATGGTACTAATTTTAAAGTTTCTTTTTCCAGACTTTCTATCATTACATCATATTGTTTTCTACTTAAATTTAATTTTTCTAACTCTTCAATTAAGGCAACTGGATTATTTATTCCGGATTTTCTTTCTTCCATATATTGTAAAAAAGGAGCTAGTAAATCTTCAACTGGATTTGCTCTTGCTTTATTTTCTTTTTTGTTTAAACCCTCTCTTGGCATATATTTAATTTATCAACGACTTCCGATGCTGGGGAGCGTTGATCAGGCCACATTTTTTGTATTTATAGACTTCGCCGGTGGCGGGATTTATCGCTCCGCACGGGCAAGGATCATTGCGACCAACTCCCTTTTCTCCTCGCAATCCTCGTAAGGACTGTCCTTGCGAAATTGCATCTTTCTTCCCTCCTAATTCTGACGGCTCCGTATGGCTCGTGACTAAAGTCTGCTTGGTTGTAGTGTCGTCGGCCTTGGCCGGCTCTTGAATTGTGCCGATCAAAGAAAAAACTTGCTCTTTAAACGCTTGCTCCATCTCTTTAAACATCATCAGGCCGTCTTTTTTGTATTCGACGATAGGCTCTCGCTGGCCATAGGCTCGCAGATTGACCGAGCTACGTAAATAATCCATAGCCTCCAAATGTTCCATCCAGAGGGCGTCCGTGGCATAAAGTGCAATGCGACGAACAGTTTCCAAGAATGGTTCTTCGCCCAGTTTAGCCTTTTTTTCTTCAACAATCTTATCAAAGCCTTCATGTTCGGCTTTGACGCTTTCGAGTAAGGTTTCGATCCCCTCTTTATCCGCCCGAAGCATTTTCTGCCTTCGTTCGTAAATAATCTTGCGCTGATGATTCATCACATCGTCGTATTCCAAAGTGTGTTTTCTCGCATCAAAATGAAAACCTTCTATTTTTGTCTGCGCTCCTTCGAGTGTCCGGCCGATAAATCTATTTTCGATCGGCTGATTTTCTGGGATGCCGAAACGTCCCATCATCGTTTTAATTTTATCCGAACCAAACACTCGCATCAAATCATCTTCTAGTGATACATAAAACTGCGTCTCACCCGAGTCACCCTGTCGACCAGAACGACCGCGAAGCTGGTTGTCGATTCGGCGCGCTTCATGCCTCTCGGTGCCAAGCACAAAAAGCCCGCCGACACTTTTCACAAACTCGTATTCGGGTCTGATTATTGGATTGCCCCCGAGCTTGATGTCGATACCGCGACCGGCCATGTTGGTAGCAATGGTTACCGCACCTCTTTTTCCGGCTTGGGCTATAATCTCGCCTTCTTTTTCATGATTCTTGGCATTTAAAATCACATGAGGCACGCCTTCTTGTTTCAGATAGGCGGACAGAAGCTCGTTTTTCTCGATGGAGATAGTACCGATTAAGACTGGCTGGCCTTTGGTATTTAATTCTTTGACTTTTTTGGCAATCGCTTGGAACTTGCCTTTTTCTGTTTGGAAAATTAAATCATTGTGGTCAATACGAACCACCGGACGATTGGTCGGAATGACGATAACATCCAGTCCGTAAACTTTCAGAAATTCTTCCGCCGAAGTCAGCGCCGTACCTGTCATACCAGAGAGCTTTTTATAAAATCTGAAATAGTTCTGGAAAGTGATCGAACCGGATGAGCGAGTTTCTTTTTCAATTTTCACGCCCTCCTTAGCTTCAATCGCTTGGTGGATGCCCTCTGACCAGCGCCGACCCGGCTGCAGACGCCCAGTAAAAGGATCCACGATGATGACTTCGCCCTCTTTGACGACATAATCCTTGTCTTTTTCAAAAATAGCCTGCGCTTTTACAGCCGTTTCTAAGTGATGCACATATTTTATTCCCTTTTCTGTATAAATATTCGAAACTCTGAGTAGCTGTTCGGCTTTGGTGATACCGGCATCCGTCAGGGTTATCGCTCGGAGCTTTTCATCCACTTCGTAGTCCATATCCCGCTTCAGCTGTTTGGCAATCTGATAAAATTTCACATAAAAATCTTCCGAATCCCCCGCGGCGCTGGAAATAATCAACGGAGTACGCGCTTCATCGATCAAAATAGAGTCCACTTCATCGACGATGGCATAATTATGCCCTCGCTGGACTAAGTCAGTCACATTCGTGGCTAAATTGTCCCGCAGATAATCAAATCCGTATTCGTGATTAGTGCCGTAAGTCACATCCGTGCCATAAGCTTGCTTGCGATCCGAGGGTTTTAAAAAATCATAGACAACTTTGAACTCGCCGACTTGATCCCGCTCCTTGTCTTCTTCTTTGTGAGTAGCATCGTATAAATAGGAAACATTATTGGAATTAATAACTCCGACGGAGAGGCCTAAAAAATTATACACCTGGCCCATCAGTACCGCGCCGATGCGAGAGAGATAATCATTGACGGTGATGATATGTACGCCTTCGCCTGAAAGCGCATTCAAATATGCCGGCAAGACCGCCACTAAAGTTTTTCCTTCACCAGTGCGCATCTCGGCGATTTTGCCGGAGTGGAGCGCCAGTCCGCCGATAAGTTGGACGTCATAGTGCCTCTCACCTAGATTCCTTTTAGCCGCTTCCCGGACCAGTGCAAAAGCCTCCGGCAATATCTCGTCTAGCGTCTCCTTCTTGTTCTGATTCTTTTCGGCTTCAGCCAATCTATCCTTGAATTCTCGAGTTTTCTTAGGAAAATCCGCATCCGGCAATTTCGAAATCTCCGCCTCTAAAGCGTTGATTTTAGCCACTATTTTATCGGTACTACCAATGAATTTGGAACTCTCTCCGCCGAATATTTTGCTGAATAAACTCATAAATATATACTAGCATAAAAAACAAACCCCGTCGCTCGCGAGCGACGGGGTTGAAGAGAATCACGAATTACTATCTGCGTCTCTTTGCAGCTTTTCTCTTTCCTTTCTTGGCTGCCTTTCTTTTGCCTTTCTTGGCTACTCGCTTTTTTTTCTTTGCCATAGATAATTGTAGAATTAATTTTCTAAATATAGTTTGCAATAAAAGACGACCTAAAATTTTTATTGCTCGAACATCTTAATTATCTCGCATATCTAAAACTAAAACAAGAGTTATTCACGCAATATGTGGATAACTCTTGTTTTTTAATTATTTTCATTTGAAGCGGGTGATGGCGAAACTCCAACATATGTGCCTATGTGAGTGCGACCACCCGCTACAGATAAAAACAATTTAGTTACTTATTTAACAATATTTCTATTCTTAATCTTTCCGTAAAGCCAACCTAAAATCACCCCAAAACCTATGTAGAATGCAAGATTTGAAACAAGAGAATCCAGAAAAAGTAGATAATGTTCAGGGTAGTTTAAAAAATTAATTGAGGAACAATAAGATGGCAACTCTCCATAACTTCTAAAACAAAAGAAAAAATATATACCTGATAAAATCAAAATAATAAATACTAAGATTAAACCAACAATTCCTCCCCTCAACCAATATCTTTTTTGATTCATATAATTAAATATTTCTTATTTATATCTTCGCCTCTATTTTCTGAACTCTTTTTACCAGCGATAAAAATTCATCATAATCAACTTTCTTTTTTAAATCACTTTTTATCACTGAAACATCTTCTTTGACTATCGTCATATCAACCATCAAAGTTCCAATCATTTCTGTATGTGAATCTAGTTTTTTTGTATGTTCAGACAAAATCTCTGTGTGTTTATTCAAAATTTTCGTATGCCCAGCTAAAGTCTCTGTTATGGTATCTAATCTTCTATTCGTAATAATAGAACCTTCTCTTATTCCTTTAAGGTTTTCATTATATATTTCAGCAGATGCATCTAAATAATGCTTCATTTCTTTACTTGTATATTTTTTCTCTTTCTTCATATTTCCTATTATAACCCCTTAAAATTTTAAATCAATGTCGGGGCACTGGGATTCGAACCCAGAGTCGCATGAACCCGAATCATGCATGTTACCGTTACACTATACCCCGAATTTACCCAATTGTGCCGTGGGGGAGATTTGAACTCCCAAGTCTTGCGACATACGCTCCTGAAGCGTACGCGTATACCAATTCCGCCACCACGGCTTTGGTGGTGGACCTGACGGGGGTCGAACCCGTTGCCTTCTGACTGCCAGCCAGACGCTCTACCAGTTGAGCTACAGGCCCCTTAAAATTAATCCTGGAATTGCTTCAAGTTCAAGCTGAATATGAGAACCCACACCCATAATAACACACACGCCTTTATATTCTTTTTTCCTCGTCGGTTTTCCAACTGTTCTTGGATCAAATTTAGTTTTATAGAAATTTTTTAATGGAATTGCCGTAATTTTCGACCAATATTTCTCTAAGCTCTTTATATTTTGGTCCGCTCTATAGCTCACTCGACATTTAAGATTTTTCCGATTTATATCGTAACATAATTCCAATAACTTGATATATAGCAGAATAATATTTGGATCTGAGCTACCTAATACCATACCGCTATGACTTTTCCATTTTGTTCCTTCTCCTAGATACAAAGTTGCTAAAATCATTTTGAGAACATCCCTGTCTTTAATTTTCTTTTCCAATGGTTTTATATTCTCTAGAAGTTGCCGTAAGAATCTTTCTCTTTTAGCTTTATTTACCATCCAGGCAACCCTTCTCGCTTTTTTATAATTATTCCAATTAATTCTATCAATTTTTCTCTTATACCATTTGGGCAATCTAACTCCTTTACACCAGCCCGAGAGAGTGCTTTTAGGTAAAGACATTTTCAAAATGTTTTGTATTTCAGTATATGTTTTACCTTTTATACGAAGCCTTATTACATGTGCTTTAATTACTAATTCTCGCATCCTTATATCGTACTCTAAAAGAACTACATGTGCAAATTTAAGAAAGATTAATTTTATACCATTTTACTATGGGCCCAGCTATTTTTAACGAAGTTTTAATTCATGCTTAATTTCTGCTTCTAGTTCGTTAAATAAACCATATTCTTTTTTAAAATAACCAAAGAAGTCATTTTTAAATTTTGCAATAAAATCATTAGCATCATTGATCCGGTCAAGATTTTCCAAAATTCTTTTCCTTTCCGATTCATAATATTCTTGATGTTTTGGATCCCACATTTTATGAGGAGCTTTTATCCCTGGGAAAAATGACGTCTCTTCTAAAAGTTTACGTAACTCAGGAATTTCATGATTCCCCGATTTATATAAACTCTCATTTTGCTCGGCTAAAAGTGAGGAAACATTCATCCATATTTCTTCAATTATTTCTGGCGTAAGCTTTGTTTTTGAAAAATCGAATTTCTTAAATTTCTCTTTTCCAAGTTTTTGGCCAATCTCATCAATTTTATCTGAGATTTTTAACGCTAGGGTGTGTACAAAATAGCCAGTGGTTCCCTCTCTGTAACCCATTTCTGGAACGGTCAATTTATCTTTGATACCTAGTATTTCATACAAAGTGGCTTTTAATAAATTCTCTATTCTTGTGAGGTTTGAAAGAGTATCTAAGGTAATAGGTTTAGGAGGCATAGATATGATTATCCATTATAAAGCTCTCTCAAGTATATGTTCTACCACATGATGCGTTTTGGCGCCAACGGATTCGCAGACTTGTGAAAAATGCGAAAAAGGCTTCAGATCTGGGTGAAGCTCCACATCCAAGAGATATGCCCTGCCTCGAGGATGGAGCACGAAGCTCGATTTCAAATAATGTTCAATGCCGAGATTGGTATGCAAATTTTTGGCTAGATCCATGAGTTTTTCCTTCTCGGGAAGCGAAAAATCGCCCAAAATATTCATAATCGGAAAGACATAGATATCCTGCCCGCGAAAATCGTTGACCGAATGCACTGAGGCGATTTTACCATTTATAAATTCCTCCACCAAAATACTGGTGTTGTGCATCACCCCGTCCTCGATAGCGCCGACTAATTCGGCAAAAGTCTTGGCCACATGGATGCCCATGTAGGTATCGACATTTAAGGATTTTACAATCCAGGGCGCTGGAAATTTTTCAAAAACTTCTTTGGCCTTTTTGATCGCATACTTCTCTCGCAGGCCGTCGAAATCTCTCTGATACACCGGCAAGAGGATAAATCGAGGCATTCGGATATCACTGCCCTTCAAATGCTCTCGCAACATTTCTTTGCTACTTTCTAATGTTCCCGAAAAAGAATTGGCTCCCACACTTGGTATGGATAAACTTTCTAAAATATTTGAAAAACTCGGGTGAGTCGCGTTCCAGACGACATCGACTCGATGCGCCAAGTCGCTCGGACTTATCGGCAGTCCGCCTAAGTGCCAGATGTGGTCCTGATTAATTAAAATATCTATCGGCTGGTATTTGTCGGACAGGTTTTCCGAAATATGCAAAATAATATCTCCGCCATGCCTGAGTGACGAAGCATAATGCTTCCCCACTCCGCCTCGCAATATCCCAACTCTTTTTTTTGTCTTTGTCACCGTCATAATAAAAGTATAGCATAAACGAATTTGGCCGTGGGTGTCATTGCGACACCTCACGGCATTTTGATTCTTGATGTGTTGGTTTGTTACGCCCTATTGCAGAGGTTCATAACATATTTGAATCCCTCGATGTTTTTCCTCACACAATCGAGTAGTTCCTTCATAAGTTTGTTGGCCGACGCTTCGGAATCAAGCATTGCATCCAAATCTGTAGCCTTGACACCAGACCTCTGTAGCACATCGCCAAAGAGCTCTTGGATTTTTTGCACAGTTGGTGTATTCATTTTTTTTGTCTCCGAAAGACGAATCGATGCGATTCGTCGTGAACATTGTTATTTGAATTATACACCCATCCACGATTTTTGTCAAACAAAAAACACCACACGGATGTATGGTGTTTTTTGTATTTGCTGTTCTTTGTTTTGTTTCGTTCCTTCGGCACACCAAAGCATTTCTGCGACGGTGGCTTTAACTTTGGGTCTTTGCCTCATGTCAAATTCCTTTTAGGACAATGAATTATGGTCCATTACACGCTCAATTGAGGCGTGCAATACCGACTCACATAGTTATTCGAACCGAAGTCCGAAAACCGATTTTCAAATTGAATTATTCCACGAGCAGCTTCCGCTACCCGTGCCTTGTTACGACTTAGTCCCTGTCACCGAGCTTACCTTAGGCCCCACTTATGTGGAGACTTCGGGTATTCCCGGCTCCCTTGACTTGACGGGCGGATTTCACTTTTTGGAACATTGTGATTTCCCACGTAGCGAGCGAATTTCTCGCACTACGCGATCCCAACGGTTCGATTATTCATGGATTGTTTGAGAGAAAGAATTTCTTCTATCCCCTCTGGCGTTAGATGTTTTTTCATTTTTATAAGTTCAGCGATTTTACAAAATGCGACAAAACTTTTTTGTTTTGAAACAGTTTGCAAGGGATTTTTCTGAAAAAATGGAATTATCTTCTCGAAAATATCTTGTTGTGAAGCAACAGTATATCTATAACACGGGGTGTGGTTTATGCGTTTTTCTTTTTGAAAGTAAACGCCTCCGCAATCCAAAGTGTTCATCATTTTTTCAAGTATCTCTTTATCACATTCACGTAATTTCAAATGGAAATGAAGTTGAATTCTTACACCACTGGTGTATGTTTTCAAATTGCTTTTATTTACATAAAAGCAACCTTCACCATCTGTTAATCCCACAATATAATCATTTGATATTGTTGGTTTTGTCCTTCCCATACGTATTATTATAACATAATAACTTGACGCATGGTACTACGACGCAGCTGACTTCTTGTGTGCATAAGTTTCCATTAACACACAAGATCTCCTTGGGTCATTTGTCTATCTTTTTCGAACATTCCAACGGTGCTTCGTAACTGATACTTCCCCATAACTCACCATATAAGTCGTATCACACCACTCTTTGCCGGACTGCTTTTCGCTACTAGGATCCTTTAGTCCACACCTCACGGTTGAGGACCTACCCGTTCACTACCTTATTTTTATTCAATAAAGGATGGACTTTCACCATCTAGACCTTGACAAACTGCCAAGCGCATTTAATTCTGAGTACAAGACTTGAGAACGTATTCACCGCAGTTTAGCTGACCTGCGATTACTAGCAATTCCAGCTTCATGAAGGCGAGTTGCAGCCTTCAATCCGAACTGAC
>Ga0209542_10012273_pt1 | contig 15029 bp, 12 predicted proteins | sample RifCSPhighO2_01_FD_184028 | JGI IMG/M metagenome (GOLD analysis project Ga0209542, IMG submission 184028) | Soil microbial communities from Rifle, Colorado - Rifle CSP2_plank highO2_0.1 (SPAdes) (version 2) | ecosystem: Environmental > Terrestrial > Deep subsurface > Rock core/Sediment ...
AATCACAAAAAGCAGGGATATCGGCTACAGAATGTCAGCATTTATGCTCGGTCCGGCCCTTATGGCGCTCCCTAGCTTCTCAAGCTACAGCTGGCAAAGTGCTGTCCTCAACTCGCATTTTTTCGTCATTCTCACGGTAGGCGCGCTCCTTATGTTCATCGGAATTTTCTACTATCTGCTCAGAAACGAACCATCCATGGGTACAGAAGAAGAAACACCAAAGACCTATGCAGCCCATTTGATTACCGGGTCCTTCTATCTTTTTGGCCTGCTTTGGGCGTCGCTACATTCTGCCCTGCAAGATGACAGCGTGGCGATAATATCCGCTATGGTCATTTACACAATTGTGGGCATCAGCTCCTACTTTAAGGGGGTCTTCGCGTCAAATAAGACCTTCAAAGGCTACGGCTCGGCAATACTTCTGCTTGTGATTGCGCGGCTTGTGTTCGTGGATGTCTGGAGTATGCCGCTTGCACCAAGAATAGTGACATTTGTCGTTATCGGCATTTTGTTCATTAGTACTGCCTTTATTACCAAAAAGAAAAAGGTAGTTTAATTACTATGAAAAAATTTAGCATTTGTCTGGCTGTGTGTACCTTTGCTTTGTCGGTGTCGTTCGCAGATGCATTAACACCCGTTCCAAGTAAGGAACATTTGATTAAGGTGACGTTTAGAAGCGTTGCTCCTCTTACGCTTCCAGAGATAAAGGTACCGACAGTAATAAATGTTCAGTTACCGTCGGATTTTTCATATAGACGAAATGTCGTCGTCTACAACAAAACATCTGAGATATTTGAGCCGAGTATTATCATTGGTAGTGAGGAAAAAATTACTCCTCAAAATGTAAACACATCTTATATTGGCAATTTTGCCCCCTCGTTTCTTATTGATGGCTTCTACGACACATATCAGGATTTTGATCTGCCACAAGAGGGAAGTGGCGAGGTATCAATAGTGTACTCATACAGAGATAGCATAAAGAGTAACTCGTTGTACCTTGCGCTAGATAGGTATGTAGCACTGCCAAATAGCATAACAGTTAAGGCAGAAATAAATGGTGATGAAAAAATAATTCTTGCTAAGCACAGACCGCTTTCAAGTACGATTGTATTTCCTGAAAACGCGTCCAAGAGGTGGATAATAGAATTTGTCTATTCCCAGCCCCTTAGAATTAGTGAATTGGATATACAAAATCTTTCAAGTGCAAAAACCAGCAGCTCTTTGAGATTTCTTGCGAAGCCAGGAAGTGAGTACGAGATTTATCTGGATCCGGAAGTCGTTGTCCCCATTCCGACCAAGGAATCTCCTAATCTAAATGATACTCAAGGCATTAAAGAGGCATCCATAGCAGGAGCTATAATAGCGAACAAGTATTACCGAGAAGCCGATTCAGATTTTGACAGAATACCAGATATCAAAGACAATTGTGTAAGGACTGCAAATACTGATCAGGTAGATGTTGACCAAAATGGCAGAGGCGATGCGTGTGATGATTACGATAGGGATGGAGTGATTAACTTCCTTGATAATTGCATAGATGAGCCCAACTCCAATCAAGCCGACATTGATAATGATACCATTGGCGATGTCTGTGACGGAGATGAAAGCAGAATTACAGAAAAGTATCCAGGAATTGTCTGGGGAGGAATAATATTTGCAGGTTTGGTATTTATCGGCCTTTTTGCCTTTGTGGCTATTCAAATCCGTAAAAAGCAGGGAACGATATAAAAAATTCTTGCTGATTTGCTTTTTCTTTTGGCGGGGGTAGAATGCTCCCAGAACGCTTTTCTCTATTAACTAACAAAACAATATGCAAATAACCATAAATTATAGGAGGGTATTGATTGCTTTCGTAGCTACAGCCATCCTTGCGACGCTCGCTTGGTGGGGGCTTGCCAAAGCAGAAGGTGAGATGATCACCGTATGTGTGAAAAGGAGTGGCGCCGTCTATGTAATTGGCGAGGGATTCCGCCGCGCCGACTGCAGAAACAATGACCAATTACTGAGCTGGAATGTCGGTGGCACTCCCGGTCCGCAAGGTCCGGCAGGTGAGCAAGGCCCCGCAGGAAATGACGGAGCTCCGGGCGCGACTGGTCCTCAAGGCGAACAAGGAATTCCTGGTCCACAAGGCCCAACAGGAAATAGTGGAGCTCCTGGTGCGACGGGACCAACGGGTCCGCAAGGTCCAGCCGGATCCTTGGACACATTAAATACATACTATCGCCTGAGTGACGAGGTTTCAGTCCTGCAAAACCAACCTCAACATGTTGAGGCCTCATGCGACACGGGCGACCTTGTTTTAAGCGGAGGACACATAGCTACTCCTTACCTCGATATTATTAGCAGTTACCCTATTCCGAATTTGCCAGCTCCAGCGTGGACGGTTACCGCTTTTAAGACCACAGCAGGCTCTGGATTGCTTCAGGCTATGGTATATTGCCTGGACAGGACGCCTTAAAAATAGTCACGAATCATGTTTGCCAAAAAATTGATCTACTTGCTAAATTAATGAGGCGATGTAGTTTTTTCGAAAATGGAAAAGCCCTGAACGAGTGGTGGTTCGCTCAGGGCTCTTTGGTTTGCTCTCGAGATTTTTCGGCGGGGACATCCCGCTTATTCGTCTTTTGATTCATTGCATACGAGTATATGCAAAGTATGAGAAGCTCCTGCGAGCCACTCTGACAGGGGACCCATGTCCTGCATTTGAAGGATTTCTCCTTCGGGTCCTTGAACAACTTACCTTGATGCGAGAGTGGGTGAGCTCTCACTAGTGGCAAACTCCCGTTCGACGCGACAAATTTCGCCCGTCCAGAAAACGACCTGTTTGAGCCAATGTCTGTTGAGGCTCTTCGGATCATTTCTGGCGCCGACAGGGCAATAGGATTTTTGGATTGCTCCAATCGTCTTCCTACCCCCGCCCACATAATGCTTTGAGTGGGCGAGTCGCTCGGCGGTGTGTTCCACCGCGCGGTCGATGCTCGCGAATTTTACGAGCGTCTTACCATCACGCTCCATGATGCCGAATGGATTGCTCCGTTCTCGGGCGGCTCGGGAATCCCCGTTGCCACTTTCATGGATGGCGACTGCGGCGAGGAAAGCCGGGGAGATCCCGTTTTTCTTTGCGCACTTGGCGAATGTCGCTCCTTTACCACGAAGAGCTCCGCCAAGAAAGCAGTTTAGGGTGTTTGCTGACACTTTGTGCTTCGTCGTCACGAGGAATCTTTCATCCACATGCTCGACAAGGAGCTCTGCCCTCGTTTCGCTTTTGAGCCAGCTTTGAATGCTGACTCCCGCTTTTTTGAGTTTCTCTTCGGCCTTCTCAACCGCCTGCTTTGCGGCAGGGGAGAGATGCCGGAGGAACTCCTTTTTGCTCACGGCTCCAAACTGGTGGAGCACGTAGCAGGCACCAAAGGCGCCGAGAAAGAAGGTAAAAAAACAGGCGCGAAGCGCGCTAATTCCTTTGACCTTCCAAACTTTTTCGTTTCCGTTTTCTTTCATACTGTTGGGGGGTATTGTTGTTGGGTTTTGGTTTTGATGAACATGGGCTTTTTCAGGGAGTCCACTTCTAAAGATAATTATAATACGAAACGCTGGTTATGTCAATCAATGAAAAACAGCCACAAATAAAGGGTTTTCTGGTGCTCGCGCTTCTGATATACTGTACATATGAATGCCAACAATTCGCCATGGCTCCACCAACTCAAAGCCACGCGCCCGATAGACATAATCAACGAAAATGTAAAGGCAGATATCATCATTGTCGGCGCAGGCATCTCAGGGGTGATGACAGCATACTTCACGCTGAAGTACACAAACAAATCTGTAATCATTCTTGAGGGCAACAAAGTGGCGCACGGGGCAACGGGACATAATGCTGGACAAATTGTGGCAGATTTTGAACGAGAACTTTCTGATCTTGTTTCTGAGTATGGATTAGAAAAGGCTGCTGCTGCCGAGCGTGATGTGCGAGGGGCATGGCTTCTTCTTGAAGAAATTTTCGAGGAGGCAAATCTAGAGACACCTTTTTCAACATTTGTGGGATACAACGGCTTTCGCGAGCACGATCATATCATCGAAGAGCTGAAAGATAATGCAATAAGAAGTGAAGCCGGGCTTCAAACCTATCCAGTCTACATCGCAAATGATTTTGAGGGAGTAAAAAATATTCCTAGTGAATTCAAAAATCTATATGAGCTTGTACCCCGCGCAGATATTTTGTCTCTGCTTGAGACAAAAGATCACAGCTATGCGGCAGCAGTAGCGCTGCGAAAGGGATGCGTCAACAGCGCGCTTCTCTGTGAGGAGTTGATTGGGTATCTTCTTGCCAAGTATAAAGGTAGGTTTGCCCTTTTTGAGCATACGTCTGTAGAAAATCTTGAACTCGAAAAAGAAAGCACCAAGCTTTTTTTGGAAACCGCGAGAAGAGACAATTCTCCAGAAGAAAAGTACAGTGCATCAGCTGAGAAAGTAATTCTCTGTACCAATGGCTTTGAAAGACTAAGTATCAAAAATCTTTTTGGAGGTGATATTGATACAAAATTTCACCAGATGATAAACGGTGATGTAGGGTATATGGCAGGATTCGTTGAGGAGCTAAAGGAGCCACCTACGGCGCTTGGATATTACGATCAAAAGGGGGACAAGGATGTTTATGGCACAAAAGACTATTTTTATATCACACGGAGACCTTTTGAGATGGAGAACAAACAGATACACAATCTGATATGTATTGGAGGGCCGGAGAAGGAGATTGGCCAAACTCAGGATTATGACAGAAGGGCTGAATTCTCTCCTGAAATGGGCCAAAAGATAGATAAATTCGCAAAAAAAACTCTGAAAAACGCTGAAAAGAAGGATTTGGAGTACAGATTCCAGTGGCATGGGGTGATGTGCTATACGCCGACCAAAATGCGCATTATCGGGCCAGAGCCCAAAAATCAAACACTTATTTACAATCTTGGCTGCAATGGCGTCGGCATTTTGGCATCGATTTATGGCGGCTGGAAAATTGCAAAAATACTTGCAGGTGAAAAGTTTGCATCGTCAATATTTGATCCAAGAGGCTGAACGCAGAAAAATATTTTATGATTTCCAAAAACAAATTAAAAATCGTAGTGATTGGCGGAGGCACTGGAACGTTTACCGTTTTGTCCGGATTAAAGAAATACCGAAAAAAAAATTCACTGGAACTTTCGGCCGTCGTATCCATGGCTGATGACGGCGGCTCAACTGGAATTTTGCGGGATGAATTAGGAGTACTTCCACCAGGAGACATTAGGCAGTGTTTGGTAGCACTCTCTACTTCAGACAAATTGATGCGTGAACTTATGAATTACAGATTTGATAGCGGTACACTCAAAGGACATAGCTTCGGAAATCTTTTGCTTTCCGCACTGGAGAAAGTTACGGGAAATTTTGGAGACGCAGTAGAAAAAACTTCCGAAATTCTTCGATGCGAAGGAAAAGTTATTCCAACAACTTTGGATAAAGTTTCTCTTATCGCAGAACTGCGGGGTGGGAAAAAAATTATCGGACAGAAAAATGTTTTTCTTTCCTATTTAACTGATTTGAGTAAAATTTATTTAAGTCCTAATGGAAGAGCAAACCCCTCTGCAGTCAAAGTTATCCTTGACGCTGACGCTGTGATTATTGGTCCGGGAGAATTTTACACAAGTATTATCCCGAATCTTTTAGTGAAAGGTATTAGAGAAGCGTTGCAGAAAACAAAGGCAAAAAAATTTTATGTTTGTAATCTAATGAAACGGAAAGAACACACAAACAGCTTTACAATTCTGGATTTTGTCAGGGTTGTTGAGAAATTCATTGGATGCTGTGTTGATTTTGTGATTTTTAACAACAAAACTCCCGGTAAGAAGCTGATGAATCGCTACGCGAGAGAAGGTGAGTTTCCAGTGTCTGTGAGGAAACCTCCGAAAGGATTAAGAGGAAAAAAAATCTACATCGGAGGTGACCTTTTAAATAAAAAAATCGTTCAGCGAAACAATAACGACCTTTTGAAGCGAAATTTAATTCGCCATAACCCGGATCGTCTCGCAAAGCTCATTCTCTCTGTGTTAAATCGCCCGTAATCTAAGGTTTTTTCCGCCGCGAGAAAATTGCCTCTTTGCAAGTATTTTTTTTCGTGTCGCAGTGGAATATTTTGCCTTTTTACTCTTTTTTTTGTTGTAGTTTTAGAGTAAAATTAGAGCACGAAGTCAATTATTGTTTTTATTTATTTTTACATCTATGGCGATTGAGCTGGTAAAAAAAAGAAGTGGTTCCATTGTTGAGTTTGATCGCGTGCGAATAGAAAAAGCGATTGAAAAAGCATATAATGCAACAGAGACAGAAATAAGCTACGAAGAGCTCGGTGCTATTACTGATTCTGTGGTAATGGATGCTAATGAAAGGTTTGGAAATAGCATCCCTGATGTTGAATCAATCCAAGATATGGTTGAAAAAGCTATTGCAACTAAAGGAGATTTTGAAGTTGCAAAATCATACATACTTTATCGAGGAGAGCATGCTGAAGCGAGGTTTAAGAAGCAGCAAGAGACATTAGCGCTGATCGACAGAGCTGAACTCAAGGTCAAAAAGAGGAGTGGTAAGATTGTTGCCTTTGATAATTCTCAGATTGAGGTCGCAGTAAAAAATGTTTGTGGCGAATTCGAAGAATGTTTAGAAAATGTTTCGAGCATTACAAAAGCTTCTAAACTCACTCTCTATGACGGCATCTCCACATCAGACATCAATAAAGGAATAATTATGGCACTCAAGTCATATATTGAAAAAGATCCCCAGTTCTCATACATAGCTGCGAGATTTTTGATAAATGATCTTTATAAAGATGTTATTGGTGTTGATGAATGGAGCAAACATTTCCAAATGATACACAAGTCGCGGTTTTCTGAACTTGTAAAGCGCGGAGTTAATGATAAGCGATTGGATCCGCGTCTTTTGGATTTTGATCTAGATCGCCTCGCTTCTGAAATGGATACTGCTCGCGACAGACTGTTTGAATTCATGGGAGCGCAAGTTCTTTACGACAGATATTTTTTAAAGGATTCCAATCAGAAATTTTTGGAAACTCCTCAATATTTCTGGATGCGTGTAGCTATGGGTATGGCGATTACAGAAAAGGATAAAGACCAAGTTGCCATAGATTTTTATCATACTTTATCCAGAATGCTTTATGTGCCCTCTACTCCTACACTCCTGCATTCAGGCACATATCATCCGCAGATGAGCTCATGCTTTCTTTCTACTGCCGAAGACGATCTCCACCATATTTTTAAGGTTGTTGGAGATAACGCTCAGCTTTCTAAGTGGTCTGGAGGCGTTGCTAATGACTGGACAGACATCCGCGCAACCAACGCTCTGGTAAAATCAATAAATGTAGGCAGCCAAGGGGTCATTCCTTTCCTTAAGATAGTGGACTCAACGACCGCTTCTATCAATCGTTCGGGCAAAAGGCGAGGCGCTACCTGTGTTTATCTTGAAACCTGGCACGCTGACATTGAAGACTTCCTTGATTTGCGCAAAAATACCGGAGACGAGAGGCGGAGGACCCATGATACCAATACGGCGAACTGGATCCCCGACCTATTTATCAAAAGAGTGATTGAGGGCGGGGATTGGACACTCTTTTCTCCGGAAGAAGTGCCTGAACTGCATCATATATACGGTAAGGCATTCGAAGAAAAATATACTTCTTACGAAAAAATGGCAAACGAAGGTAAGATCCGCCTATTTAAGCGGCTTAAAGCGAATGATTTGTGGCGCAAAATGATTATGATGCTTTTTGAGACAGGACATCCCTGGCTCACATTCAAAGATCCTGCCAATATCCGTTCACCACAGGATCATGTCGGAGTAGTGCACTGTTCAAACCTTTGCACTGAGATCACTCTTAACACTTCAAGAGAGGAGACAGCTGTCTGCAACATCGGCTCACTTAATCTTCCTCGCCATCTTAGAGGCGGAGTGATAAATTGGGTTCTCTTGGAAAAGACAGTGAAGCAGGCAATGAGAATGCTTGACAATGTGATTGATCTTAGTTTCTATCCGGTCAAGGAGGCGGAGAATTCCAATAAGAAGCATAGGCCGGTGGGCTTAGGCATTATGGGACTTCAGGATGTTTTTTACGAAATGAATCTTAATTTTGATTCGGAGCAAGCGGTTGGATTTTCCGATGAGCTTATGGAGTTTGTTTCTTATCACGCGATCTTAACATCAAGTGAGATAGCCAAAGAAAAAGGAACTTACTCTTCATTCAAAGGTTCTAAGTGGGATAGGGATTTGCTTCCGCTCAACACTTTAGATTTATTAGAAAGGGAACGCGGCATTCCAATTGATATTAAAAGAGATGCGCGTATGGATTGGGTAAAGGTCAGAACATCTATCAAGGCAAACGGCATGCGCAACTCCAACACTATGGCAATAGCGCCTACAGCAACAATTTCAAATATTTCAGGCTGTACGCCGTCAATTGAACCTATTTATAAAAATATTTATGTAAAGAGCAATTTTTCCGGCGAATTTACAGTCGTTAACGAACATTTAGTTAAAGACTTAAAGCAGATAGGACTATGGACGGCAGCTATTTTGGAAAAAATAAAATTAAATGATGGCAACCTTTCTACTATCTCTGAAATTCCTGACAAGTTAAGGCAGAAATACAAAGAAGCTTTTGAGATAGACTCTTATTGGGTTGCTAAGCATGCTGCATACAGGGGCAAGTGGATAGACCAAAGCCAGTCCGTCAATTTTTTTATGAAGACCGAATCAGGTAAGCAGATCTCTGATACATACATAAATGCTTGGAAAATGGGTCTAAAATCAACGTATTATCTTCGCACACTTGGCGCTACATCTATCGAAAAGACCACTGTTGATATCAAGGCACAGGACATTCTTACCGAGGTAAAAAACGCTGTAGCAGAAGAGGCAAAATCAGCTCCAAAAATTACTGTAATAGACGGTAAGATCTGCGAATCGTGTGAATAATCCTGGTTGAACTCATAACTCATAACTCATAACTCATAACTCATAACTCATAACTCATAACTTAAAACTTTCCTATGGTTGAAAAGAAAATAATGAACGCGAGTCAGACCGATCCCAACAAAATACTGCCGATTAAATATCATTGGGCTCGCAAACACTACAAGGACGGTATAGCCAACAACTGGGTACCGGAAGAGGTAAATATGCAAAAAGATGTCGAGACATGGAAGAACGATAAGATTCTTTCAGAGGATGAGCGTCGTCTGATTTTGTGGAATATGGGATTTTTTTCTACTGCAGAAAGCCTGACCGCGAACAATATTGTTCTTACTGTATACAAATATGTTACTAATCCAGAGTGCCGGCAGTACCTCCTGCGCCAGGCTTACGAGGAGGCAGTTCACACAGACACTTTTATTTATTGCTGTGACAGTTTAGGTCTTGATCCGGAATATGTTTACAACATGTACAAGACAATTCCGACGATTGAAGGTAAGGACGAGTTTGTTGTAAATATGACCAAGTCCATTATGGATCCTAATTTTAACACTGATACTTCGGAAAACATCCAAAAATTTGTCCACGACCTTGTTGGGTTTTATGTCATTATGGAAGGAATTTTCTTTTACGCAGGATTTGTAATGATGCTCTCATTTATGCGACAGAACAAGATGGTGGGAGTGGCAGAGCAATTTAATTTTATTTTGCGTGATGAGTCCGTTCATCTTGCTTTTGGCACAGATCTTATAAACACTATCGTTGAAGAAAATCCCGGCATCTGGACAAAGGAGTTGCAAAACACAATAACAGAAAATATAAAGCAGGCGGTCATATATGAAGTGGCATATGCAAAAGATTGTATGCCGCGGGGTATTTTAGGTCTCAATGCCGATGCGGTAACGCAGTATGTGAAGTATGTTGCTGATAGGCGTTTGGAGAGGATAAATCTGGCGAAAGTTTATAATGTGGAAAATCCGTTCCCATGGATGAGCGAAACGATCGATTTACGTAAGGAAAAGAACTTTTTTGAAACTCGTGTTACTGAATACAAGACCGGAGGCTCCTTGAACTGGGATTGATGTTTGCTTTAGAAAAAGCGATTTCTGCAATAAATAATGAAGGTATTGTTGTATTTCCAACAGACACTTTGTATGGCATCCTTGGAAGCGCATTTTCAAAGAAGGCAGTAGAAAGAATTTATGGAGTGAAAGGCAGAAACACAAAAAAACCACTTATCGTGCTTACATCTAAAATTTCTGGTCTCAAGAAATTTGGTATAAGGGAAATCCCTAAGGAATTAAAAAAGATCTGGCCGGGCAAGGTCACAGTAATACTTCCAACCAAAAAATTTCCATATATTCATCGCGGGAGCAATTCAATTGCTTTTCGAATACCAAAGGACAAAAATCTATTGAAACTCCTAGCAAAGACAGGCCCGCTCGTGGCTCCATCCGCCAATCCAGAAGGAAAGCCGCCTGCGAGGAATATTAAGGAAGCCAAAAAGTATTTCGGAGATAATATTGATTTGTATGTGGCGGGTGAATCCAAATCGGGCAAACCATCTACCATAGTCAAATATCAAAAGGGAAGATGGAAGCTTATACGAGAAGGAGCGGTAGGTGGCGAGAAGCTCAAAACTTTGCTACAATGATTATATGTTGAGAAATAAGGCCCGCCTGCCATCGCCTGCGGCTTCAGCCAATGGCGGGCAGGGTAAAAATGGAAAAGCCCCAATTGTGATATCCGTCGGAGGGTCGCTTATTGTGCCGAATGAAATTGATCTGGCCTTTTTGAAATCTCTCAAAAAAATGATAGAAAAAGGCGTAGGAAAAGGAAGAAAATTTATAATTATCACGGGCGGAGGAAAGACAGCGAGAAATTATCAAAACGCTGCGAAGAAAATATCTAATCCATCGCCGAGAGAGCTGGATATGATAGGTATCGGAGCTTTGAATTTGAATGCCGAGCTTGTGAGGATTTTGTTTAGAAACCTGCCACAGGTCTCAATCTATGGAGCAGAAAAGCCGGGAAGTAGCACGGATCTGGGAGCGGTAATGCTTGCCAAAAAATTTAAGACAAAGAAGCTCATAAATCTTTCAAATATTGATTATGTGTATGACAGGGATCCGCGGATACACGCTGATGCTAAGCGGATTGAGCGGATTATATGGAAGGAGTTCAGGAGGATAATCCCTAAAAAGTGGGATCCGGGGCTCAATTCGCCTTTTGATCCTGTAGCAAGCCGCGAAGCAGAAAAAATCGGCCTTGAAGTAGCCATCATAAACGGCAAAAAGCTAGAGGAAATAGAGAATTTTCTGAGTGATAAGAAATTTGTAGGGACGCTAATTCGCTAGCACTACCACCTTATCCTTCGTAACTTCGGCGAAGCCGCCCACGATAGGAATATTTTGATCAGAAAATCGGATCGAGCCGGATTTGAGGGTGGTGATGAGTGGGATGTGATTTTTCAAGACCGTGATTTCTCCATCAGAAGATGGCAGAGTGATTTGAGCTGCATCACCCTCGTATATTGTGCCTTCTAGAGAATGGATTGATATTTTCATGAATTAGATTCTAGTCGCTAGTGTCTAGATACTAGTAGCTATTACTTGACTTCATCAATAGAGCCGACGAGATAGAACGCTCCTTCTGGTTTGTCGTCGTGCTTGCCTTCGATGATTTCTTTGAAGCTTCGCACGGTGTCTTTGCGGGATACGAATTTGCCGGGGCGGCCGGTGAAAGCTTCTGCGACGAAGAATGGCTGGGAGAGGAATTTCTGGATTTTGCGAGCGCGCTCTACAAGAAGCTTATCATCAGCGGATAATTCTTCGATACCAAGGATGGCGATGATATCCTGAAGCTCCTTGTATCGCTGGAGGATTCTTTGCACTTCACGAGCCACCTGATAGTGCTCTTCTCCCACGATATTCGGGTCAAGAGCCGTAGATATAGAATCTAGCGGATCCACCGCAGGATATATTCCAAGCTCGGTTAGAGCCCGAGAAAGAACGATAGTGGAATCAAGGTGGGCAAAAGTGGTGGCTGGAGCAGGGTCCGTCACATCATCCGCTGGCACATAGATGGCTTGTACAGACGTCACCGAGCCCTTCTTGGTAGAAGTGATGCGCTCCTGAAGCGTACCCATTTCATTTGCAAGCGTCGGCTGATATCCGGCGGCAGAAGGCATACGCCCGAGAAGGGCAGACACTTCGGAGCCCGCTTGTGTGAATCGAAAAATGTTGTCAATAAACAGAAGCACATCTTTGCCTTCTTTGTCGCGGAAGTATTCCGTCATTGTGAGCCCCGCTAGGGCGACTCGTAGTCTAGCCCCCGGCACTTCATTCATCTGGCCGAATACGAGAGCTGTTTGCTCCAATACCCCGGACTCTTTCATTTCGTTGTAGAGGTCGTTGCCTTCACGTGTCCTTTCTCCCACACCGGCAAATACAGAATATCCTTTATGTACTGTAGCGACGTTCCTGATAAGCTCCTGGAGGAGCACAGTCTTGCCCACACCAGCGCCGCCGAATAGCCCGATCTTGCCTCCCTTGATGAAAGGGCAGATGAGGTCTATCACCTTGATACCCGTCTCAAAAATCTTTACTTCTGTTGACTGCTCTTCAAAAGATGGTGAAGGGCGGTGAATTGCCCAGCGCTCTGCATCTACAAGTGCTGGCATATTATCAATTGGTTCGCCGAGAAGATTAAACATTCGTCCCAAAATTTCTTTGCCTACAGGTACGGAAATTGGTGCGCCTGTGTCTACTGCCTTATCTCCACGCTTCAAACCATCAGTTGGACCCATGGATACACATCTGGCTCGATTTGCGCCCAGGTGCGAAGCCACTTCAAGTACGAGCTTTGCCTCGCCATTCATCACCTCAATCGCGTTGTAGATAGTCGGCATTGCGCCATCAAATTCCACATCCACCACCGGCCCTATCACCTGAATAACTTTACCCTTGTTTGTATTTGCATTCATTTTGTTTTACTTTATTTACTCAGTTCTATACTTTACATCTTTTGTTCTAATTGTTCTAGATGCTATATATGTTCTAATTGATTTTTCATTAGAACATCTACAACACTTATAACATTTATTCAGCATTTGCTAGTGTTTCTTTGCCGCTCGTTATTTCTATTAGCTCTTTGGTGATTTGGGCCTGACGGGCTTTGTTGTAGGAAATTGTTAAGGAGCCAATCATATCCATGGCATTCTCGGAGGCATTCTTCATCGCCACCATCCTTGCCGCATGTTCTGAAGCATTGGCTTCGAGGATAGAGTGGAACACTTCTATTTCAACGAGAGCAGGCACGAGATTCTTCACAATCTCCTCCGGATTCGGCTCAAATTTGAAATCATAGTCATCATTAAGAGCCGTCTCGCGAAGCTCGGAGAATTTACCTGTGGCAGGAATGATATTTTCTATCACAGCGCGCACCGTGTCCGTATTCAAAGGAAGCAGAGGCCGAAGCGTCGCTTCCTGTTTCAATGCTGAAATGAAAGTAGTGTAGACGACATCAATCTTGTCGTATGTCTTGCTTTCAAATAGCGCGATGATATCTTTTGAAATATGCTCTGCTTGCTTCATTTCTGCGTAATCGCCGATAGTGTCGTATGATTTGACGATGTGCTTTCCCTTGCGAGCGAAATAATCCCGCCCTCGCTTGCCGATAGCCAGGATATCCGCATTGCTTTCCTTCAAAATTTGTTCTGCCTTTCGAATAACATTAGAGTTGAAAGATCCCGCGAGACCCTTGTCAGACGTAACTACTACTAAAAGCGCTTTTCCCCGTCCGCCTTGGGCGGAAAATAGTGGAGAGCCCTCGGGCAATTCGCCCAAGCTGTCTTGAATGTGCTTTAGGATACTAATGGCATGAAGAGCATAAGGGCGGCCTTTGATAGCTGCTGCTTCGCTCTTCCTCATTTTCACCGCAGACACAGCTTCCATCGCCTTGGTGATTTGTCGAATGCTTTGGGTAGACCTTATTCTGTTTTTGATTGCTCGTCCGGTAGCCATGGTTAGTTTCTAGATACTAGTAACTAGTGTCTATTTATTAAAGTAATTCTTTGTAAATTCCGGGATAATTTCTTTAAGCTTTGATTGTGTCTCGTCAGAAAGGTCTCCCGAATCCAAGATTGTTTTGAGAAGGGGAGCGTGGCGCTCTTTCATATGAGAGATAAATTTCTTCTCATATTCCTTCACCTTTTCTACCGGCACTTCGTCTAGGAATCCATTGGCTACAGCAAATATCGCGATGGACTGCTCTTCAAACGATTGTCCAGAGTATTGAAGCTGTTTTAGGAGCTCTGTAAGCCGCTTGCCACGCTCTATCTGCATCTTGGTAGCGGGGTCCAAATCAGAGCCGAATTGGGCGAATGCAGCCAGAGAGCGGAATTGCGCTAGGTCAAGCTTCATTCTTCCCGCCACCTTCTTCATAGCTTTCGTCTGCGCCGAAGAGCCCACACGAGATACGGAGAGCCCGACATTGATAGCAGGGCGAAGTCCAGAGTTGAAAAGGTCTGACTCCAAGAATATCTGCCCGTCTGTGATAGAAATCACATTTGTAGGGATATATGCAGAGATATCTCCGGCTTGCGTCTCAATCACAGGCAGAGCCGTGATAGAGCCGCCGCCGTATTCTTTGGAGAGTCGGCCAGCACGCTCAAGTAGGCGAGAGTGAAGATAAAACACATCTCCCGGATATGCCTCTCGGCCTGGAGGGCGCTTCAATAGGAGAGATATCTGTCGGTATGCCCAAGCGTGTTTGGAAAGGTCATCATAAATAATGAGCACATCTTGACCCTTGTCCATAAAGTATTCTCCGATAGCGCATCCTGTATAAGGAGCAAGGTATTGCAAAGCGGCGGGGTCGGATGCGGCGGCAGATACGACGACTGTATAATCCATCGCGCCTTCTTTTCGTAATTTTTCCACAATCTGCGCCACTTTGGATTCTTTCTGGCCGATAGCGACATAGATGCAGATAGGGCGATTTTTTTCTTTCTTTTGATGGATTAT
>Ga0209542_10012274_pt1 | contig 15028 bp, 21 predicted proteins | sample RifCSPhighO2_01_FD_184028 | JGI IMG/M metagenome (GOLD analysis project Ga0209542, IMG submission 184028) | Soil microbial communities from Rifle, Colorado - Rifle CSP2_plank highO2_0.1 (SPAdes) (version 2) | ecosystem: Environmental > Terrestrial > Deep subsurface > Rock core/Sediment ...
CCAATATTTTTTGCTAGTTCAGCTTTTGAAATTCTGGAGTTCTCTTTAATTAAATCCAATATTTTCTTTTGACTTTCTACCAACCCTTCTACCAACCCTTCTACCAACCCTTCTACCAACCCTTCTCCCTCAATAACTCTTTTTTGGTAGCTGTTGATCTGTAAATCTGGTCGTTGGAAGGTAACGTAAAATAATCGTTCAGAAAATGCGATATGCATCATAGGTAATTTATATTTTTCTAAGAAATCACGGATTCTAAAAAAACCAGAGCCAGCTTTTTCCACAAGCTCAATCCTCTGTAAATTGCTGAATAAAAATAAATTTCTCGGGTAGCTCCCCATGAGAAAATCTTCCAGCTTCACTGCGGAATCAATAATAGCTGGATTCAATATAACGAGTTTAGAAAGATAAATATTTACTAGTATGGGCGCGGGAGAAAAATAATCTCGATGCGCGATAGCGTTGATGAGTGCTTCTCTTAACGCTTCCTCAGGAAGTTCTAAATATTCTTCACGATAGATGCCTCTGATAACATACTCCGTGTTTAATTTAGACTTCAAATAGCTGATAGTCTGCTCAAAATTGGAAACCAAATCACTGAAAAATTCTTTCTTGTCAATGATAGTGCTTGAATTTCCCTGGTAAAGAACGCATTGGATCGTTGCGTTTCTTAAATACTTTCTAATATCTTTTGAAAAAAACAATATGCCTGAATAATTAAGTTTTTCCTCTTTAAGAAAATTCATGTTTTGTAACAATTGTCGTCGATCTAAATTATCTGTAATCTTTGCTCTTGTAAGAAAATTATTATAGGCACTATCTGAGAAATCAGTAAAATCAAAAGGCAGAAATTTTTCATCAAAAATAATTTTTCCTTCTTGCTCAAAAAATGCTTTTATTTCATCTCTCTTCAATTGCTGTGTATTTGCGCCAATACGTAAATAACAATGTCCTTGAGAAAAATATGGTTTATCTTTTCCTTCGAGAATATGTATAACTGTAATAGTATCTACTTGTTTTATCGCGACTTGAGCTAAGGATGGATCTATATTTCGTGCAATATCCTGAACTCTTGAATTATCAGTATTAGTTAAAGAATAGCCTACTATTTGACCATTATCTTTTATACCTAATAGGATTTTTCCTCCTGATGCGTTTGCAAAAGCGCACATATGTTTAGCCAAATCTGATGGCAATGATTCTTTAAATTCAAGAGTATATCCTTCGCCAGTTTTTATCAAATTGAGGAGTTCTTTCTTGTCCATCTATCTCACACACCCACTAGTCGCCAAAAAAGTACTATAATTCACACTAATACTATCAGGAAAGCTGTAATTCCCGCTTGCAGAGTCATTCGCTCCAATAACACCAGCTCCATGTCCAGGATCTGCTGCTAGAACTGAAGTGGAGAATAATCCTATGAAGAGAACTGTTGCTACTAGGAAAAACCAATTTAATATCCTCTTTGTCATGGCCTCTTTTGTAGTCATTCTTTATTTCTTGGTAATCTCCCAATGCCCTCCTTTGTCAGGTCCTACGCGCTTTAATAATCCTTTCTGTTTGAGTTTTTCGATATCTCTTTTTATTGTCTTTTCATTTACTTGCAACGCTTTTGCAAGCTCTGGAATGGTGATAGTGGCATTTTTACTTACGGAATTCTTAATTTTTTCAAAACGATTTTCAGGGACATTTTCAGGGACATTTTCAGGGACATTTTCAGGGACATTTTCAGGGACATTTTCAGGGACATTTTCTAGGTCTTTTCTAGTATAAAAAAATTCAATACGAAAATAATCAATGCCTGTTGCTACAACTGGTTCTTGTTTATAATAGGAGATCCATCCTTTAAACATTTTGTCAAATCCATATCCTGCATTTTCAGCGAGATCAATAACCCTAAACATCTTCGTGACAAGAGGATTTCTTGGCAGGGAGATATCTCCTTTTTGTAATTCTTCATAAGGTTTTGGCAATGCTCCAGGATTGAGAAATTCAATGCGGTCTGTAAACACCCTTATCCTTGGTTTCATGGGAGAGAAATAATCAGAGTGCATCAACAAATTTACCAATGCTTCTCGTATTGCTTTCACTTGTGGCTGGTTTTCGTCTCGAAATGCGCCTTTCAATTTAAACGGGATGTCTATTTTTTTTATGATGCGTTCATAGATTGCGAAGAAATATTCATACAAGTTTGGATATTCCGGCATACGGTATTCATATCGGTTTTCAGCGTCTCCATAACTGGTTCCAAAAATTTCCAAATAATCAATCCGAAAATCAGGAAAGTATTTTCCCATAGCATCTTCAGTGCCAAATACTAGTAGGCCCGCGATAGTTACTTTTTTTTGTTCAAGGACTCTTAATTTAGTCAAAAATGCTTCATCGGAAAGCGTATTGTATCCGTGTTCTGGTTTAATGTTCTGTAGGTATCTTCTATATCGTTGGATGCTTTCTTTATTAAGGTCTTGAAGCGATAATGTTGTCAGTTCTTTATCTTTTGTGCCGAATGCTGAGTCTCTAAAGAGCGAATCTATTTCTTGCTCCGTCAATCGTTGATCACCAGAGCCAGATCGGATAAAAGTATTTTTTATGGAATCGAAATAGACTGGTTTTTTTTGCGCAAATGGGATATAAAATGCGAGAATTGTTTTTCCATCAAATACATATTTCTTTGCTCTAGAAATTATCTTATGATTGAATTTCTGTCCCCGTAATATTGTCAAAAAATTCTGCTCTATTTTTTCAGGATTTTCTACCCCTTGAATATCATATTTTTTTCCTTCTTTTTTTACTCCAAACACTATCCAGCCGCCAGCAGTATTGGAAAGTGCGCTAACAGTTTGCCAGCTATTTTTAGGTATTTCCGATTTAGCTTCCTTGACTTCAAAATCTTCCCATTCTATGTCTTCCAATTTGTGGATTAACTCTTTCTTGTCCATCTATCTCACACACCCGCTAGTAGCAAAATAAGCGCTGTAATTAACAATCACGCTGTCAGCAAATCCATAATTTCCAGATTCAAAATCCGCGCTTCCAATCACTCCTGCTCCATGTCCAGGATCTGCTGCTAGAACTGAAGTGGAGAATAATCCTATGAAGAGAACTGTTGCTACTAGGAAAAACCAATTTAATATCCTCTTTGTCATGGCCTCTTTTGTAGTCATTCTTTATTTCTTTGTAATCTCCCAATGCCCTCCCTTGTCCGGTCCTACGCGCTTTAATAATCCTTTGTTTTTGAGTTTTTCAACATTCACATAAATTGCTTTCTCGCTTATATTAAGTTGTTTAGCCAATGCAATATAAGTAATAGTATTGTTTTTGGAAATGAGATCAAGAATAGCAGCTTCATTTTCACCTACCTTTTCACCTACCTTTTCACCTACCTTTTCACCTACCTTTTCACCTACCTTTTCACTCAACCTTCCTCCCTTATTTTCAGTCCTTAAAAAAGTGATTTTAAAAAAGGTATCTACTTCAATTTGAGGAGAAGGTAATCTTTCTTTTTTCATGGCTTCTTTCATTCTTTTAATACCTGTGCCCATCCGTTCCATTTTACCCATTCTAAAAAATAGATCCGCGATAATAGGATTGCGTCGAATAGAGAGTGTGCCTAACGTTTTTTTACTCAATCCTTTGACTAGTCCTCCGGGATTAACGATGCTTATTCGGTCATCATATACTTCAACCATAATACTTGTTCCTGATATGCTATAATCCCTATGAACTATTGCGTTTACTACAGCCTCTCTCAACGCGTCAATAGGAATTTCATAGATATCATATCTATTTACGCCTCGAATCTCGCTTCGAATGTTCAAGTGTTTTTTGATAAAGAAAATGGCTTGATTAAACTGTGTCAACAAATCATCATCAACATCGACTCTGTCAAAAATAATGGTGCGCTCAGTTCCTTTAAATGCGACCAAAGTCATTCTACATTGTCGAATATAGTGTGTTGGTTCTTTCGCGAAGAAGAGTACACCTACATTTTTTATTTCGTTTTCCTTGCCGCATTCAAGACTTGCAAGAATATCTTGTGCGCTTCTGTTTTTTATGGAAACATTGATTTCTTTTAAATAGAGGAGAATTTTTTCTTTTGCGATTTCTTTCCATGATATTTCTTTGTTAATAAATTCTTCAAAGGGAGGAGCATATTGGTTGAACAGTATCTTAATTTCTTCATGATTCATTTTTTGTGTGCTGCCATCAAGTCTTCTATAATAGCCATTGCCACAGCTATAAGGTTTAGATGTACCCTCGGGAATGTCAATCACAACAATATTGTCCACTTGATTAAGTGAGATATCAATGCTTGGTTTACAGTTTCTTGCTAAAGTATTTATTTTTGCTTTGAGATTATTCGTAAGCGTTTCTCCAATAATTTCTTTATTGTTTTTAACACCAAGAAGAATGACTCCCCCCTTGGTGTTTGCAAAAGCGACTATATCTTCATCTATTTTAGAGGTAAATGTTTCCTTGAATTCTATAGTTAATCCCTCTCCCTCTTTAATCAGTAAATGAACAGCAAGTTTATCCATCTATTTTTTCCCTCCACTCGTCGCAAAAAAAGCGCTGTAATTGACAATCACGCTGTCAGGAAAGCTGTAATTCCCAGATTCAAAATCCGCGCTCCCAATAACACCAGCTCCATGTCCAGGATCTGCTGCTAGAACTGAAAAAGAAGAAAGACTGAGGAAGAATAGAGCGACGGCTAAGAAAAGTAATCCTCTGTTTTTTTGCTGGTCGCCTGCTTTTTTGTTCATGGTATTAAATATTTAATGCTCCTCGTCTTTTGTCGAAAGCAAATATAATTCATGTAACTTCTTTTTTAGTGTTTTTTTGTCTATGAGTTTAGTCTTATATTCTGAAACAAGAGTAGGAGAAAGATTACGGCTTAATGCGTATTCTACAACTTCATCATCTTTACTCTTGCATAAGATAACACCAACAGACGGATTCTCATGTTTCTTTTTTATGTCTCTATCAAGTGCCTCAAGATAAAAATTTAGTTTGCCTAAAAATTCTGGCTTGAATTCTTCAATTTTAAGCTCAAAAGCGACTAAACACTGTAATCCACGGTGATAAAAAAGAAGATCGATAAAATAATCATTTTTGCCGATTTGTAGCCTATACTCTTGACCAACAAATGTGAAATCTTTTCCAAATTCTAATATAAACTCTTTAAATCTTTGTACGAGTCCAAGACGCAGATCTTTTTCTGAATAATTTGGGGGAAGATTGAGAAAATCAAAAAGATAAGTATCTTTAAATACCTCTGCTAGTTCTGGTCGATTTTGTCTTAGTTGTGAAATTTTCTTTTCAGATATCATTGCCCTTTCAAAATAACAGGAGTCTATTTGTCTTTCTAGTTCTCGTGAACTATATCTCTCTTTAATGCATAATCGAATATAGAACTCCCCTTCTTCAAAAGACTTAGTTTTTGACAATATCAATAAATTATTTGTCCAACTTAATTCTCTCAGCAGTGCCGAGAGTTTTTGATTTCCAGAATAGGTCTCATAAAACTGCTTCATCCGCCACAAATTTTTATCAGAATATCCCTTCAGATCTGTATGTCTGTCGGCGATAAAATTCGCGAGATCTTTAACAATATATTGACCCCATTCCATGCTCTGAACTTTTTTGCTAATATATTCGCCAATATTCCAATATAAATCTATTAATTCAGTATTCACCGTGCGAAACGCTTTTTCTTTAGCCCGTTGAATGAGGGATATTACATACAGAAAATCTTTTTCATTTTTCATTATTGGTTTGATTTTTTCCATCTATCTCACACACCCACTAGTCGCCAAAAAAGTACTATAATTCACACTAATACTGTCAGGAAAGCTGTAATTCCCACTTTCAAAATCCGCGCTTCCAATCACTCCAGCTCCATGTCCAGGGTCTGCTGCTAGAACACTCAGAGAAGAAAGACTGAAGAAGAAGGCAGTAGCTACTAAGAAAATGAATGCAATCTTCTTGCTGTGCTCTGTTGTGTTGTTCATAAAGGGGTAGTTTTTTTCTCCTTTTCTTTTTGTGCTATTTTCTTTTCTATATCTGCGAGCAATGAGCTCACTTCTGAAATATATGGGGAGATCACTTCTTTTGTTAAGATCTTAATGGTGCTATTTGCTCCGTAATCTGCTTGCAAACGAAGATCATATAATACTTGTAATAGTGTATGCCATTTCATGTCAACAGTTTTTGCGGCGTTCCATATACTCCCATGTTTTTTAGAGACTTTTATTTCCATAGCGAAAAGATAAGCGACAACTGCTCGCTCCGCTGCGAAATATAATCTATTCGCTGTTGTCTTCAAGCTTTTTTCGAGCGTCTGCTGGGCGATATCTAAAAATTCTTTTGCTCGTGCTAGCTCATCGGTAGATTTTTGTTCCAAGCGCGACACCTGCCTCTTTTATTGTTCTCCATGATCCTGCTTTATACGACTTGAGAAAATGCTGTACTGCTTCTCCTTTAGTTATGCGTTCTTTTTCTTCCAATAATGCGTGGCAAAATGCTAAATTGATTAGTGCTTTACCAAATGCTTCTTGAACAAACTGTTTGTCTTTTTGCTGCAATGTTGCGCTATAAGTCCATTCAACATATTCTTCATATTGCTGTTTTAACTTCGTTGTAAATGGAAAATAAGAGGATAAATAAATTACCATGCCTTCAAAAAGCTTGAGTGGTTCTTCTGTAGCGTAATGAATATTGAGAGGAATATCAAACACCGCGTCTATTTGTTCTCTTAAGACTTGTAATTCTTTTTCCTGTTGATGTTCTCTTCCAATAAGAAGAATATCAATATCATTATAGGTTTCCGATTTGAGTGCGCTTCCAAATAATAGAGCGGCTTTAATACCTTGTAATTTTGTCAATTGATAACTGATGTATAAAACAATCAGTCTTGTTTTTGCAGGTAACGCTTTCATGGTAAGCGAGTCAAGAAAATATTTATACTGCAGACTTTCATTGCTGAGTCTAAGACGAGCCATCTTCTGTCTTCCAACGTCCTTTATCGTTATGAGTCCTCGTTGTTCTAACCATTGAAATGCGGCAAAAGAAGTGTTTCTTCCCGTATGTATTTTTTTGATAAGTGTTTCTAGAGTGAATTCTTGCTCTGGATAATTCAGCAAATGTTCCATAATTTTCATCATACTTTTTTGGTATTTCATAGTATTTTATTAGTACTTATCTGTATTTTTATAGTATTTAAATGTTTGCTTGTCTCAAAATCCGCGCTTCCAATAACGCCAGCTCCATGTCCAGGATCTGCTGCGAAAACAGAAGTGGAGAATAATCCTATAAAGAAGGCAGTAGCCACTAGATAAACCAATCCTATAATCCTCTTTTGGTCGCCTGTTTTTGTAGTCATTCTTTATTTCTTCGTAATCTCCCAATGCCCTCCCTTGTCCGGTCCTACGCGCTTTAATAATCCTTTCTGTTTGAGTTTTGAAATATTTGTTCTAATTTTTCTTTCAGAAATGCCCACTATCTGTGAAAGCTCTGGAATAGTGATTACACTGTTAGAGGCGACCGCATTCATAATTATTTGTTGATTATGCGTGATCTTTTCAGGGACCTTTTCAGGGACCTTTTCAGGGACCTTTTCTAGATAAAAGACAATTTTATAGTAGTCAAAATCTCCCTCGATAATAGGTTTTCTTGCATAATATGAGGTCCATCCAACAAACATCTTGTGAAATCCAGAGCCTATATTTTCTGATAACCTGATCGTCCTAAAAATTCTTGCTACGACATTATTTCTTGGCATGGAGAATTCTTCTTTAAGAATATACTTGATATCTTTAGGCAGTGAACCTGGATTAAAGAATTCTATTCTGTCAGAAAGCACTCGAATGCGGGGCTTTGCATTTGAAAAATAATCAGTATGCATTAAAAGGTTTACTAAAGCTTCACGAATCGCAATAACCTGCGGCTGATTTTCATCACGAGACATGCCTTTTAATTTAAAAGGAATATGGATCTGTTTCAACAACCTGTCGAGGATTGAGAAGTAATATTCATACAAATTTTTTTGCACGGGCATCCTATATTCATAGCGTGTAGGCGCATCAGCGAATGAAGTCCCCATGACCTCAAGGTATTCAATCCTAAAGTCGGAGATTACTCTGTTGACCATGAACTCTGTGCCAAAGATAAGCACACCGCCAATAGTGACTTTATGGTTCATAATAACTTGCATCATTTCAAGCATCTTTTTAGCGGAAACTTGATTGTATCTATGGTCTGGTTCAATAGACTGGAGATATGTTCTGTATCTTGCGATGGTTTCTTTGTCCAGGTCTTCAAAAGCATATCTGGTAAGCTCCTCGTCCTTTTTGTCAAAAGATGAGTTTCTGTACATGGCATCGATTTCTTCTCTTGTTGCTCTTTGATCACCGCTGCCTGTGCGAATAAATGTGTTGAACAAAGTGTTAAAATAAACTGGCTTGTCTCTTGCGTATACTGACGGAATGTAGAATGCTAGGACTGTCTTTCCATCAAGAGAATATTTTTTAGGTTCTGCCATTATTTTTTTGTTGAATTTGTCCCCGCGTAAGGTCGTTAGAAAATCTAATTCAATTTTCTCTGGATTTGCTACGCCTATTAGCTCATATTTTTTTCCTTCTTTTTTTACTCCAAACACTATCCAGCCGCCAGCAGTGTTTGAAAATGCGCCAACGGTTTCCCAGCTATTTTTTGGCACATTTGATTTAGCTTCCTTGACTTCAAAATCTCGCCATTCAATATCTCCTAATTTCTGGATTAACTCTTTCTTGTCCATCTATCTCTTTCCTCCTAAAGTAGCCAAGAATGTGCTGTAATTCACAATCAAGCTGTCAGGAAAGCTGTAATTTCCAGATTCAAAATCATTCGCACCAATCACACCAGCACTATGCCATGGATCTGCCGCTAGAACTGAAGATGAGAGACTCATAAGAAATAAGAAAGTAAATAGTAGAAAAATAGATTCATTAATCCTCTTTTCATCACTTGTTTTTTTATGGCTCATAATAATCTTTTGACCTCTTTCTCCAATTCTTCTTTTGTTGGTAAGTATAATTTATATTTAGAGACAAAAAGTTTATTTGAGATTCCTTGTGTCGCAAACTCAACCTGCACTTTCTCTTTTTCTGTGCATAAGATTATTCCTATAGGTTCATTATCACCTTTTTTATTCAGCTTTTTTTTGACATAATTAAGATAAAAGTTCATCTGTCCGGCGTCCTCATGTTTAAATTTCGCTGCTTTAAGTTCAATGATGACATAACATTTAAGATAGATATTGTAAAACAACAAATCAATGTAGAAATGATCATTATCTATGGTGAATCTTTTTTGCCTTGCGAAAAAACTGAATCCCTGCCCAAGCTCTAATAAGAATTTTTGTAAGTCGTCGAGAATTTTTGTTTCCAATTCTTTCTCTGAATACACATTCTTCTCCTCAAGATCTAAAAATTCAAGAACATAGGGATCTTTAATCAGTTCTTCAGACTTATGTGGAATATTCCCTTTTTTCTCGTAAACAAGAAGTGCTTTTTTATCTTTGCTCAACAAAAGACGTTCATAATGCAGAGAATATATCTGTCTTTTCAAATCTCTTACGCTTAAGTTTTCATTCATAGCATATCTTTCAAAATATTTCCTTTTGTTGTTATCATCTATCTTAATAAGCTCGCAATAATGAGTCCATGTAAGTCTATAGAATTCATCAGTCACTGACTGGCGAATTTCATCTTTATAAAGTATCTTTATAAAGTATATAGAAAGTTCTCATATTCCTTAAAGCAGTTACACTATACCCCTTGTCAAATTCCTTAAGAAGTTCATGAGAGAGTGTTTCTAATAATCTTTTGCCGTATTCAGCTCTTTTGCTCCCTCCTTGTTCTTCTTCCACAATTTTTCTGCCAATTTCAAGATAGGTTTTTAGCATCTCAATATTTATGGCTGTAAAAGCATTATATCTAGCGTTTTTTATTAAATCTTTAATATTTGAAATGAATTTCGCAAGATTTTTGCTTGGAAGATTTTTCATTATCTCCCTCCACCCGTCGCAAAAAAAGCGCTGTAATTCACAATCAAGCTGTCAGGAAAGCTGTAATTTCCAGATTCAAAATCCGCGCTTCCAATCACTCCAGCTCCATGTCCAGGATCTGCTGCTGAGATGAATTGAATGCTAAAGAGCAAGAAAGCTAGAGCTACAATAACGATTCTTAATATCCTCTTTTCAATCACCTTTTTTAATAATGACATATTATTTGTACTGCTAATACTCTCCCCAATAGCTTGGTGTATCTGTGTTTATTGCCTTTAATAATATTTTCTGTGGGCATGCTGGATCTTGATTCTGTTTCTCAAAGACCCCCATAATCTTTAAATACTCAAATGAGTCTAGTACTAGTATGGCTAAAGTAGAGATCCTTATTCCTGAAGATGTAAGCAAAGAATTTAGAAGCATCTCTGAAGAGAATTGGCAGATGCTTTTTGCAAGATTTGTTTCAACTAAGCTGGATGAAGTACGAAAGATAGACAATATAGTCGCAGCTTCCAAAGCTACAAAAGAAGATGTTGATCTGCTTTCAGATGATGTTCGTTCAGCAATAGTAAAAAGAATGTTGAAGAAGTGAGGTAGTATGCTGCTGGTTGTGGATACTAATATTGTCTTTTCTGCTTTGTTGACTAGAGGTAATCCATTATTGTTTTTTGAACTTAATTCCTTGCTTGGGTCATTTGAGTGTATAGCTCCTGAATTTTTATTTTTTGAGATAGGAAATAGAGTTGACAAAATACTGAAATGTTCACAATATTCAAAAGAGAATTTCATAGAAGTATTTTCATTTATAAAAAAAGAAATAGAACTAATCCCTCTTGCTACATTTAAAGAGAGAATGCAAGAAGCATTGCAGAAAGCGCCGCATGAAAAAGATGCTCCATATGTTGCGCTAGCACTTGCGTTTGACTGCAAAATTATTTCTGGAGATAAGGGGTTACAGTCTCGTTTACCTGAAAAAGTTATAGCACCAGCTGAAGCAGTACAACTACTATTGAAGAAAACATTATAATAAATATATTTTCCGTTCATCTACACATTCCCTCCACTAGTAGCAAAGTAAGCGCTGTAATTCACGCTAATACTGTCAGGAAAGCTGTAATTCCCAGATGCAAAATCTGCGCTTCCAATAACGCCAGCTCCATGTCCAGGATCTGCTGCGAAAACAGAGGAAGAAAAGAGACTAAGGAAGATGAGTAGAGCTGCTAGACTAAATATACCCCTTCTTTTTTTCATGATTTGAGTGTGTATCATTGCATCCTTTTATAAGTTTTCCATAACTTCCCCATGCGGTTTTTTATAACAAAAGATTTATATAGTTGCACAGTATTCTGTGTATATAACAAATATGTCATATTTGAGGATAATACCATGACTACAATAACAGTATCGGTTCCTGAAGAATTAAAGAAAGAAATGGACAAGCAGAAATATATTAATTGGTCTGCGGTAGCGAGAGAAGCGTTTATGGAAAAAATCCACAAACTTGTATTATTTGAGGCTATAGTCGCGAAATCAAAGTTAACGGAAAAAGATGCTGAAGAGATAGGCAATAAAATTTCACAGTCTATGCATGAACAGTACAAGAAACAGTTTCCTTGGTTGAAATAAATGCTCATTGTCGTAGACGCGAATGTTTTATGTACTGCTTTACTAGCTAAAGGAAAAACACGATCAATCATATTTTCTGATAGAATAGAGCTTATAGCGCCTGAAAAATTATTTTCTGAAGTTGAAAAACACAAGTCAGAATTAGGAGAAAGATCAAAACTCTCCAAAGAAGAAATAGAGGAACTCCTTGTCTTGCTTAAAAGTGAAATAGAGATCATTCCCATAACAGAGTTTGCAGATCGCTTAGAAGAAGCAAGTAATCTTTTGAAAGAGCATACTAAAGATGTTGAATATGTTGCGCTAGCGTTAAAAATGCGATGTCCACTCTGGTCTAAGGAAAAGCGGCTGAAAAATATTCCTCCAATCATGACACTTGATGCTGATGAAGTTGAGCAAAGGCTTTTTTCTTCCCCATAAGGTAACTCTTGTTCCATCAAACACAATTTAGACTGCATAGTGCCCTTTGCTGTAATTCCCAGATTCAAAATCCGCGCCTCCAATCACTCCAGCTCCATGTCCAGGATCTGCTGCTAGAACTGAGAAAGACAATCCAAAGAACAAGACAGTAACCACTAGTAAGAATGATGCAAAGTTCTTCTGAGTATCACCGGATTTCTTTATCATATTCTCTTCTTGTACAGGTCTTTTTTTGTTATTGCAGATGCTACGATATTACAGATAAATTGTTCCCCCCGTTCAGTCTTTACCAAAGAAAAAAAGGGAAAAGAGATATAAATTGAATGGTTAAGTCAAGTAATTGCAGCATTAGCGTTTATGCCCCCCTTTAACCATAAGTTTCCAGCATTGTCAAAATAAGCGACACAATTGCCGCTGCTGTCTCGAATAACAAAACTTTGTGCAGGTGAGGTGCAGTAGGTGCCTGTATTGTAAGTCAGCGCGCCGGAAAGATAAATATTTCCAGTAGCTCCATCGATCCAGGTTTGGTTGCCGGTAACACGATTATAAACGCGAAGATCATTGCCGTCAGGAGAAGCGACGCTAAAGGTGGTGTAGTTTCCCTTAGTGTCCAAATTGCCTGATTTGTCCAAGATAGTCATATTATTGCCCAAAGGGTCTCTGAGGTACAGACAGCCCTCTGAACAATCGGTAAGTCTACCAATAGGTACACTAAGCGATAGAGTGAAAGTTCTTATCTCAGACATGTTGACTCCAAGAGGTTCTCCGCTATAATCTGTGGCATTCACAAACCAATGATAAACATCAGAAGGAAGGTGATAAGAGTTCGCAATTTCTGTGGCGGTAAGAGTTCTATTCAAGATAACAAGTTCATCTAGGGAGCCTTGGGTGGTGATATCTAAAGAATCTTGAAGACCTATTTCAAAAGGAGCAGTGTTAGAACCTATTAGAACTCCATCAGTGGTATTATAGAGGGTGCCATTAATGTAGACTTTGAGGACGTTGCTGCTGTCAAGAGTAATAGCGATATGGATTGGTTCTAAAGGAACGAAAATGTCTGTAAAGTTGAGAGAAGTAAATCCGACACCATCTCCAGAATTAATAAAGAGACCGCCGCCAGTTTGTCCAACAGCAAATCCTGTCGTTCCAGTAAGTTTATTGAGAAGGACTCCATAGTTGTTGGTTGCATTAATGCGCGGTAAGAACCGAAACATCCAGGTATAATCCAATCCAATAAGCTCGTCCTGATCACCTAGAGATATATTTTCAGCCACTCCAACATCAACAACATTATTGAATTCTAAAGATCCTCCTAAAAAGTCATCTACAGTGAAGTTAAATTTAGTCAAGGGTCTATGGACTGCATCTGAAGTGCTGACTATGGTTCCATTATTGCTTTCTGGGGAATAGTCAAAGATCTGAGTGTCATTTTCTCCATAAAGCGAGCGGTTGTTGAAATGCATAAGAAGCACAGTATTTTGATCTGGTTCCCAGACTGGAGATGTCCAGTTAGTGACAACTTCTGTTCCTTGAGTGAAGTTCTGTACAATAGCGATAATGTCATCGCCGTCAGGTTCAGTTTTGTTGCTTGCATAGAAGACAATTTCTTGAATCTCAGGCTCATTGTCAGTGACAGTTGCATTAAGGACAATTTCTTCCAGGCTGCTCACAGTGCTAGTATTGCTCAGCGCATTAAGGATAATCGAGGGAGGAGGGAGATCATAGTCCAAGACCAAGATAGGGGCGTTTGCTGAAGAAACAGCTTCTTTTGACCCAATCTGGAAGGCATTTGTGGATGTGGTGCCTTCTTCTGAGGTTATGCCAACGCTCCACCAGCCTATCTGATTCCATAAGATGAATTCGAAGTCTGGAGCAAAAGAAGTGTGATTTGTTAAATTGAAATTTTCAAAAGTGCCTCCAGAAACTGTTTGTGTTACATATGATGTCCCATTGCCTGTGTCATTATAGAAATTTATATTGCCTGAACTGGTGTCAGGGTAAAAGGAACTATTGCCCTCCATCTGGAAGAGATGCAGCTGAGTTTCAGCAGCAGATTGAGCAAGAATACCCAAGGTCAAATTAGCGTCGACCAAATCAGCGTTTCTAGGTAGTGAAGAGACGTCCCAGTCTATGTCTGCTCGCGAGAAAGTAACTGGCGGTTCAGCAAAAGTACAGGCAGGGAAATAAGCTTCTGAGCGGCCAACATAGAAGAAGGAACCTGTGCTCGATCGTTCATAACAGGGGGTGCCAATATCAAAGGTGATAAACCCATCGAAAATAATGCCGCCATTGCTGGTATTTAGTGTGATAGTGGGGTCAACAATAACAGGATAACTTGCCTGAGAAAATGCTTCAACAGGGATGCGAACGCTTAGCACTGTTCCTTGGGGAGTGGCGGAAAGACCATAATCCAAAAATTGAAGTGAAGAGCCGCTGGAGACAAAGGGCTGTGGAAGGATAGCTATATTTTCTGTTGCAGAGTCCAGGGAGGTGCTGTTGAAAAAAAAGATGGAGTCTGAAGGAGGTGTGATAGCGCCGTCTTTGGAGATAAAGGAAAGATCGTCCGAAAGATTGACTAAGTAGTCTATAAAAATATAGCCTTCTGTGAAAGGGATATTGTTCTCCAAGAACAAAGAATTGTTGAAGAAGATAATCTCCTCTTTGAGCTGGTTCGATTGATAAGTCAGTCGTATTTCCGTTCCAGGACCGAAAATGTTCTGATAGTGAACTATATCTCCATCCCCATAACTATAGACTGGATTAGCGCTGGAAAGGAGAGTCTCATTCTCAAGATTAGCATAGCGAATTTGCAGGGGCTGGAAGCCTATCGAAAAATTATTTTTTGTAAAAGTGATCGTCTCTTGTTCGAGAGTTGTTTGTTTGAATTGCGCGCGATAGTCTTTTCCTTTGACGCATAAATCTCCAGCAGCATCGCAATTT
>Ga0209542_10012275_pt1 | contig 15027 bp, 15 predicted proteins | sample RifCSPhighO2_01_FD_184028 | JGI IMG/M metagenome (GOLD analysis project Ga0209542, IMG submission 184028) | Soil microbial communities from Rifle, Colorado - Rifle CSP2_plank highO2_0.1 (SPAdes) (version 2) | ecosystem: Environmental > Terrestrial > Deep subsurface > Rock core/Sediment ...
CTTCTGCTCACGTGTTTTATACCATACTTTCGTCATTATTCAAACGGTTTTTGACACATAAAAAGAGCGGTCCCTATGGGACCGCTCTTTTTACTTTTTCTTTACGCTTCTTCTACAACATCTTTGACACCTCTCGTCTTTCGAATTTCAGCTGACACGTTTGGTGGTACAACATCGTAATGGTGGAATTCCATCATCATTGAGGCACGACCTTGTGTCATAGAACGGAGCATGTTGGTGTATCCGAACATTTCTGAAAGTGGTACCTTGGCGGTAATTACCTTCTTGTCCCCGATATCATCCATTCCTTCTACCTGACCACGCTTACTTGAAATGTTTCCGTTTACGTCACCCATGAACTGTTCTGGGGTGCGTACTTCTACCTTCATCACTGGCTCGAGGAGGACAGCACCAGCCTTAGCAGCTGCTTCCTTGAACGCGTAGATAGCAGCAAGCTTGAAAGCGATTTCTGAAGAGTCCACATCGTGGAATGAACCATCGTAAAGCTCTACTGAAACGTCCTCCATCTTGTAGCCCGCAACGAATCCTCGCGCCATCGCCTCCTTCGCTCCCTTCATTACAGCTGGGATGAATTCTCCTGGAATTACTCCTCCCTTGATACTGTTGATGAATTCGAAGTGATCTTCTCGAGTAATGTTCTTTGGTAGTGACTTACCTTCAGCTAGTTCTAGTGGTTGCATTGGACGAATTCGGAGCTTAACGTGTCCGTATTGTCCACGACCTCCTGACTGCTTCACGTACTTGTACTCAGCTTCAGCTTCCCGTTGGATAGTTTCGCGGTACGCTACTTGTGGTGCACCTACGTTTGCTTCAACGTTAAACTCTCGCTTCATACGGTCGATGAGAATTTCCAAGTGAAGTTCTCCCATACCCGCGATAATAGTTTCCATAGTCTCTTCGTCTGTTGAAACCTTAAAAGTTGGGTCTTCGTCTGCAAGCTTCTTTAGAGCCACACCCATACGCTCTTGGTCTCCCTTAGTCTTTGGCTCTACGCGGAGAGCAACCACTGGCTCTGGGAATTTAATTTGTTCTAGAATAATTGGATTAGCTTCATCACAGAGTGTGTGTGAAGTCTTTACCTCCTTGAGTCCTACTCCAGCTGCAATTTCTCCAGCGTATACTTCTTCAATTTCAGTACGCTTATCGGCTTGGAGTCGAACGATACGTCCTAGGCGTTCTTTCTCGCCAGTAGTTGAGTTATAGATGTAACTTCCTGCCTTTACTACACCTGAGTACACACGGAAGAAAGTAAGCTGTCCTACGAATGGGTCAGTCTGGAGCTTGAAAGCAAGTGCACAGAAAGGCTCAGAATCGTCTGGAAGACGAGTGATTTCACTTTCATCCTTAGGGTTAATACCCTTAATTGGAGGAAGATCAGTTGGCGCTGGGAGGTAATCAACCACCGCGTCGAGTACAAGCTGTACACCAATGTTCTTGAGGGCAGAACCAGTCATAACTGGGAAGAGTTGGTTGGCTAGCACTGCCTTTCGGAGAGTTGTCTTGAGCTGTTCGTCAGTTGGTAGAGTACCAGATAGGTAGGCTTCCATGAGAGTATCATCATGTTCCACCACTCGCTCAATGAGCTCAGCTCGATACTTTTCAGCATCAGCTTTAAGTTCTTCTGGAATATCAACTGGCTTCACCAAAGTACCCATCTCGCCTTCAAAGACGAACGCCTTCATACGAATTAGGTCGATAACACCTTGTAGTTGATCTTCAGCTCCCCACGGAAGTTGAATACGAACCGCTTTCTTAGAAAGACGATCAAGGATTGATTGGTATGACTTTTCAAATGATGCACCGAGTCGGTCCATCTTATTGATGAAACAGATACGTGGCACACCAGCTTCGTCAGCATAACCCCAGTTAGTTTCTGATTGTGGTTCTACTCCAGCTACAGAGTCGAATACAACAACTGCACCGTCGAGTACACGCATAGAACGCTTTACTTCAGCGGTAAAGTCGATGTGACCTGGAGTGTCGATGATGTTGAAGTTGTACATCTGTGACCGATCCTTGCGGTCAGCTACGTCAGTTTTTGACCAGTTACAAGAAATAGCCGCTGCCGTAATAGTAATACCTCGCTCTCGCTCTTGTTCCATCCAGTCAGTTACGGTAGCACCATCGTGCACCTCACCGATCTTGTGACTCATACCAGTGTAAAACAATACACGCTCTGAGGTCGTGGTCTTTCCGGCGTCAACGTGCGCTACGATACCGAAGTTTCGCATGCGGTCTACTGGGAATTCTCGTGCCATAAATTTAATCTACTTACTTATATATGTATTAATAATTTGATACTCCCTTTCATACCGACATCCCAATCAAGGGCTTGGAGAAAAGAAAAAAGCCAGTTACGGCTTAACGCGGATACTATACGACATTTGGGCATAATCAGCAACCGTATTGAAGGAGGGTCAGCCGGCCGCCAAAGGCGGCCGGCTGACCCTTATTATTCTTAATAGTACTCTGGTATCATTAACCTCACTATGCAAACAACTCGATACGATGTGGTGGTCATTGGGGCGGGCTCAGGTGGACTGACCACGGCCGTCGGCCTAGCCAAAATCGGCCAAAAAGTGCTCCTCGTCGAACGTGAACACATGGGTGGCGAATGCACAAATACTGGCTGCATCCCCAGCAAAGCCCTACTTCACCACGCCAAAGCCTACTACTCAGCCCAGAAAATAGCCGGGGTGACGCCGTCGGGTGAAACATATCGAAAAAACGCCTTTACCTATGTACGTTCGATAATCGCAGATGTACTCAAAGACGAAACCGCAGAACACTTTAAAGCGGATGGTATTGATGTAGTCATGGGTGAGGCAGTATTTACCGGAAAGCACTCCATCGTGGTAGATGCAGTCATCTACACTTTCAAAAAAGCGGTTATTGCGACTGGCTCGTCTCCACGCCCCCTAGTTATACCTGGTCTAGAGCCAGAGAGCGTTGTGACCAACCAAAATATATTTGACTTAGCCGAAGCTCCGGCTCGTCTACTCATCATTGGCGCCGGTCCAATTGGCATGGAGCTAGGACAAGCACTCGCCATGCTCGGAAGTCAGGTAACTATCGTAGACAATGGTCCTCGCCTCGCTCGCCTAGAGGACGAGGCTATTAGTCCAATCATTGCAGATGCATTTAAGAAGCTGGGTATGACAGTTCTTCACAATGCTGAAGTAACAAAAGTCGAAGGTGAAGTAGCTTTTGTGTCAGTGACAGATAGTCCAGAAATCACGTCAGTACCATTGGATACAGTTCTCATTGCCGTTGGGCGAGTACCAAACCTCCCGCAGGGACTAGAGGCGGCAAACGTACAATCAACACCATATGGTGTAACAGTAAACACAAACTGGCAGACTACAAACAAAAACATCTACGCCCTTGGTGATGTAGCAGCAAAGCTCAAGTTCACCCACGTCGCAGACGACACCGCCAGGCAAGTAGTACTTCACATTGTCAGTCGCGGACTTATTTCGGTCAAAGAAAAGCAAGTACCGAAGGTCACCTACACCGAACCAGAGATGGCCCAAGTTGGACTATCGTGGATTGAAGCCAAGGACTTATATGGAGAAGAGAAGTTACATCGAATTGAAGTGCCTTTCGGTGCCAACGACCGGGCCCGAACGGACGGTGCTACCGAGGGTCTACTCATTATCATTGCCAAGCGTCTCACTGGCCAAATTCTTGGTGCTCATATAATTGGTCCGCGAGCTGGTGAACTTATTGGCACTCTTACATTGGCGATGGAGAACAACATTTCACTCTATCGACTTCGTAGCACCATCTTCGCCTATCCGACTTATTCACTCATTCTCAAAAAAGCTGGCGACTATTTTTTGGCCAAACAAATTTCTTCACTCAAGGCTGACATGTTGGCGATAGCCAAAAACCTAGCCCCAAAGATATTTGCACTTGGTCTATGGGCCGTAGCTCTATATACCATCTACAATTTCAAGATGACACACAACCTCTCCTTTACCGATATCGCAGTAAGCTTATTTACCTTCATTTCTGGTACCGCTTGGGGACCACTGATTTATATTTTGGCTTATGCTATTCGCCCACTCACTTTCTTTCCTGGTACTGCCCTCACTATTCTTTCTGGTATTTTCTTTGGAATTTACGAAGGTATCATATACACCATTATCGGCGCCAGCCTATCCGCTACCGTGGCGTATTTTGTAGGACGATTCTTTAGCCAGAATCTAAATGGTATTAAGAAGTTACTTGGCAACTGGATTGCCTTCTTGCACGAGCGACCCTTCATGGCTATTTTGACTATGCGACTCACCTTCTTCCCCTTTGACCTCGTGGCCTACGGAGCTGGTCTGTTCAAAATCCCCTACATCCCATTCTTGCTCGGCACTATTACCGGCACCTTACTCGGCATCACTACCTTTGTATCTATTGGCGCCTCACTTAGTGTTGAAGAATTTATCAAAAACGGAATCACCGCCGAGGCAATTGATAGTAAGTTTATTTTGCTATCAGCGGTTATTTTTGCACTATCGCTTATCGTCTCGAAGTTTGTAAACAATAAGCCGACCAACTAAAGACCGTTCTGAATTATTGAAGCAAAAAAGTATGCCTACCAAAACTGGTGCCGTTGATTTTTAACTCGAGGCAGTGCTCGCCACTATGAAGCACTCTTGTAGTCATTGGCTTAAGGGTGTGAGACTTTGTAAGTGTGATCGTTTCATTTGGAGATAAAGTCTTTTTGCCAAGTAAAAAAACTTTTGGCGATAGAGAACCATTGGCCTTCTTAAAATGAATTAGGTAATGCACCAGGAGTGACTGAGATACGTCGCTCTCATTAGTAATAGTTACAGTGAAGCTCTGTGTCTCTCCGACCAGTAGCTGCTTTTTGGCCAGGATGGTTTTGACTATGACCTTGGGCTGCGTAAATCCGAGCAGTGCCTGCGCAGCGCTGTCTCCATTTTTGATAAGAGTTCGGAGCGCGTGCCTGGTCATAAAAGCCAACTCACTGGTTGCTTGCACCTTTTCTTTTTGCCAACGCTTGAGAGTACGGATCACTAGCTCACCATCAGTTTTACTAATATCATTTAAATGATTCGCTACCGAGCGAGTGACGTACCGCGTGTTGTCTGTATGAAGAATATCAAGAATTGGTAGGATGGCCTTGGCGTCATAAACAATCTTTTTGGCCCATGGCAAATTCGGCCTGGTCCCTTCACTGGCCAAGCGGCGAACATGGTAGTTCTTACTCTTTGACCAGCGAGTCACAGCAACCAACGTTTCTTTTGGAAAAGTATTAAGGAAATCTCGTATAGCCCCTTCCACTGAGAAACGTTTAGTAATCTCTTCTAGTGCCCTAAGTGAAACAGTGAGATACTTTTTCTCACAGCCGTACTTGGCTACATAATATGAATACGGCGCGTAGATAAAATCTCCGAAGTCATCATCGGACCGACTGGTATCTAGCTCTGGCGGGAGGGCGGCCACAATAATCTTCACGGCTTCTTTATAGTCGCTCGGTAAATATTCAAAGAGAGCATCACGAATGCCGGCAATACGTTCCATCAGCTCTTGCTCGGGAAACCTCAAAACCACCTTTTTACAAAAGCCCTTACTATCAAAAGCTGGGTATACGGACGCAATTTCGGCAGCCAACCTCTTAACTTTAGTCTCATTAAAGAGTAGGTCTTTGAGCGAAAATTGTTTTTCCGTTTTGTGATGCGCAGCCATATATCGAAACTATTGTGCGGATTTATTCCACAATATGCAAATCAGCAATTTCTTCGTATACTTATCATCTATGATATATCACGGTAGTTGTCACTGTAGCGCAGTGAAGTTTGAAGTTGAAGGAGAATTTACGGAAGGACTAAGTTGTAACTGTAGTCACTGTAAGCGTAAGGGAATGTTACTAGCGTTTGTACCAAAAACCAGTGTCACCAATCTCACTGGCGAGGACAAACTCAAAACCTACCAGTTCAACAAAAAGGTAATTGATCACCGATTCTGTGAAACCTGTGGCGTACAGCCATTTAGCCAAAGTGGCGACACGTTTGCCATCAACCTCAACTGTCTTGAGGACTTAGATACTGATACTCTAACCATCAACAAGTACAACGGCAAAGATACCTAACAGCAAAACCACCACAACCCTTTGGGTTGTGGTGGTTTTAGTTACTAACTAGCACTACATCTTTATGTAAAGACGTAACGTATAATTTAATTAATGAATTATATACGAGTCGCCTATCTCGGCATCATTGCCTACTTTGTTTCATTTGTAGGAGACGCGGCTGGTATTGGAGTCACTGGTTTCCTTATCCCGAGTATACTAATGGGAATTGGAGTTGGGGTGGATGTGTTTATTGCTACTGTCGCCAAGTACCGAGACAAAGCCCTATCTTGGAAAACCTGGACTATCCCAGTAGTGGTCACCCACGTCTCGTTTCCAGCGCTGGGGTATTTTATGTTCTGGTCACTATCTACCGCTTTACCAGTTGCCCAAATTATTCTTGGAATCATCGGTTTTACTCTGGTTACTTTATTCGTCTATGAAGTAATTTGTGAGTCAGCTGGAGCAGAACCAGTATTTGGTATCTCGGATTGGATAGGTCATAAGTTTGGCTTCAGAGAGGAGGACTCTAGACTAATCATCACAGTACTTGCTGTTAGCTGGGACGCTCTTTGGAGTGGACCAGCCAAGGCGGCTCAAGCGTCCGCTGGCAATTGGAGCAACTGGGAGGTGGTGATGTCTTTTGTTATTGCAGGACTCGTGGTCGCAGTCGTGGCTGAGCTCGCCCTCTTCCTTGCCTACTTCCTGCGTCACCGAAATTTCAAGAACCCAGTCTCAGTAACCAAGTTCATGATTGTTGGGAAATACCTTGAACTGTCCGTGATTGGTGGATTCGGTGTCCTGTCTATTTGGAACGGCTTTTCTGACAAAGCCAACCTCTATTATTCAATCGCCATTGCGGGAGCAATTATCCTCGTGATCTTCCTCAGTATTATGCAAAAGCTCTGGCGCCAGCAAATCCGCGAAGCTCGCCAAAGCGCCAAAATGAAGCTTGTCTGAGTCTTAATTTATAAAATTACTTGACTTACAGCATAAATCATGCTATTATGCTGTCAGCTCCGTTCTTTGATAAGACGGTCCACCACCCCCGCGACCACTGTGTCGCACAAGCCTAGGAGGCAATCATGAAACTCACGAAAGCAAGCGATATCGCTATGCTCAGCATGACTCTCGACTGGAAAGGAAACCTGAAGCTGATCGTCTCCTGCTTGTTGGGTGGCGTCCTCTTCTTCACCGGCCTGTTTGTCCTGATGGTGTTGTTGGCAGCAGGTCTGGCTGTGGCGGTGGTGGTTGTCGGGGTACCGGCAGCACTTACGTTCAACGCTCTTCATTTCTATGCCGATGACACTGGCTGGAAGATGGCGGTTATCGGAATGATTTGCTTTGCTGGTGCCTGCTTCTTCGGCTACGCCCGCGACCAGAAGCCTCGTCGCTTCTTCGATATCTTGGCCAGGGGAGCATTCTGGATCCTTCTTGGGATATCCTTACTCTTCGGTGCGGTAGGCTTCACCTGGCTCACGGAAACGTATGGCAAGTTGACAGTTTTCGGGGCACTGACCCTCTACTCGCTGACTTGTGCCTTCTTCTCTTACTGGTGGCATCGAAAGAGCAAGAAGCTCAAGAACGTCGAACCCGAAGAGTGACGCCACAACCTGGCTCACTCTTGCAAAGCCGCTTCTACCCGAAGCGGCTTTTTCTTTTTAATATTTCTAACTTTAATCAAACAAAAACCTTCCAATCGATTGGAAGGTTTTTGTTTAGGTCTGGTTTTAGTTAGCGCTTCTTGGCGAGATCGAAGACTTCGTCTATGTGGATCTGTTCTACGAAGTCTGGAACGTGGGACACCAGAATCATCGCGCCTTTGTAGTCATGGAGGGCTTTGGCGATAACGGGAATGTGACGGAAGTTGATGTGGTTGGTTGGTTCGTCGAGAATGAGTAGCCCTGGTCGTTCCATCGTGAGTTTAGCAAACGCGATAAGTCCCTTCTGTCCTTCAGAGAGATTGCCGACCTTAGTCTTCATCACATCTCCAAAGAGGAGGAAGCCAGCGGCAATTGAGCGCATCTCTTCTTCTACCTTGCGCTGCATTGAGTCCATCAATGTCTCAAACACTGTCTTGTCAAAATCTAGATTAGAAAAGTCCTGACGGTAGTAGCCGATAGTGACCCCTGGTGCTACGTGCTCCCCGGCGGCATTACCTGAAGCCAACTTCTCAAGCAGAGTTGTCTTACCAATACCATTTGGACCAATAATCTGTAGGTGCATGCCGCGCTTCAAAACTACGTCACACTCTACTTCTTTTGGTTCGTGGTTTTTGATAACAGTAACCGAGGTTAGCTTCACTACTTCAAGTGGAACATCTCCCGCTGGCTCAATGGTAAACGGACGAATGGTTTTATCTTCTTTACGGACATCAACTTTGTTTTCTTCTGCCTCTTCGATATCGTCACGCATGCGCTTGGCAACTAGACGCATCTTCCCTCCCTTACTAGCAAAGTAGTTGACTTTATCTTTGTTGGCTTGAATCTCTTTGGCCAGACGAGCGTTTTCACGTTGCTCCTTTTCTACTTGAGCGGCGATGTCTTTAATTACAGCGTGGTAGTTACCGTTGTACTGCTCTACCTGGCGACGTTGAGTGTTGAGGTAAAGAACGCCATGAGTAAAGGAGTTGAGGAAATCAGCATCATGGGAAATAACCAATACTGTCTTTGGATACTCTTTGAGGAAAGTGGTGAGGTGTTCAATTCCGGCTACGTCTAGATTGTTGGTTGGCTCATCAAGAAGAAGTACGTCTGGATTTTGGATGAGGGCTTGAGCCAAGAGAAGGCGTGCTTGCTGTCCGCCAGAAAAACTACCGATAATTCGTTCCTTGAAAGTCTCTCGCTGCTTTTCGGTTGGAGTGAGGTTTACAATTTCCAACACCGCCTCAATCTTTGGGTCAATATCGTATACCTTCTCAGCAAAACACTGCTCGAAGAAAGCGCGGACAGTGAGGGTGAGTTCAGACCGAGGAATAATCTGTCTAGAAATAGCGATGGTAGTCTTCGGCTCAATATTGATATCACCTTCATCAGGATGACGGTCGCGAGTAATCAAAGAAAAGATAGTACTCTTCCCAGCTCCGTTTTGACCCATCAAGGTAAGCTTGGCACCGCGGCGCACTACAAAACTCGCCTCTTTCAGAATTGGGCGAGTGGCGTCGTATTCATACGACACATCTTTAAATACAATGATTCCATCACTTCGTGACATAGGACAGTACCATACACTATTTTGCCAGAATTTGAAATATGTACTTTAATACGTATATGAAAAAAGAACTTGAGCTCGTTGCTGAATTTCACCGTAAGTTTGATGCTCCGGTAGCGGATGTTCCCACTCTCATTCCAGGAGACCGAACAGCACTGCGGCATAGACTAATGTCTGAGGAAGTGGCTGAGTACAGTGAAGGGGCAACTAAAGAAGATTTGGAGAACGTGGCCAAAGAGTTAGCTGATATTCTCTATGCCACATACGGCACCATCTTAGAGCATGGACTACAAGACAAAATGGAAGAAATATTTGCGGAAGTACATCGTTCAAATATGAGCAAAGATTATGGGCAGTATAAAGCAATAAAGGGACCGAACTACACCCCGGCCGATATCAAGAACATCTTATCTAAATAACAAAAGCGACCCAGAGGTGGGTCGCTTTTGTTATTTCTTTACTTCCTTATCCTTCTTTGGCTTCTTCTTCTCTTTGCGCATGTCATTTCCTTTGGCCATAGTGTTGTACTTACTCTACTAATTAACTCACCTCTAGTATATCAAGAATGTATATTACGGTGCAAAGTAGATGGGTATTTCAAGAGCGTCGTCATTTTCTGGCAAGCCTGATGGATTGTCCTTCTGCAGGATTAGTGACCCTCGCTTCATAAAGTCTGGATCGCCAGCGGTGTATGGATTTGTGAATTCTAGATTGGCAGTAAATGACACAAACTCTTCGGTCATCCAGTCGCCATCTGCCGTTGCGTACCCTTCGGCAATAATGAGGCCGTCCCAATTAACCAACGTAATCGGGAAACTCGCCTCAAAAAACCAGTAGCCACGCGCTTGGCCAGTGAGGGTAAGTGGGGTTTCAATGATACCGTTTGGTACTGGTGAAGTTAGTTGAATCAGATCGGCCTTGGAGTCGATGTGGGCTTGTATGTCTGCAGGTACTTCAGGTAGTGCTGGACAAACGAACTCACAATTAGGACCAGTACGTCCCACATATGAACCATCAGGACACTGCATGGCGTCCATTGTACAAGCAACCGGTTCTCCGTCACCTGGAGCGCCCACCTCTTTTGGCGTTAATATGAATTGTGCAATTACTGCTAAAATAGCAATTCCTAAAAATACATAAATAAGTTTTGTCATATGCATAAGTATACCAAAAAAGCCGCCGGACGTAGTCAGGTGGCTTTTGTTGTTTACCCCTTCATGTCTTGTACCTTCTTCAATGCCACAACGTACATACTCTCGGACCACCCAAGTGGCGTGTTGCCGTTTGGATTATCTGTGTGTGAGTAGTACAGCTCTGGCACCAACCCTTCTGGGGTCACGGTCTTTTGTGCTTGGCGTAGGTAATAATACGCTTTATCTTTATCCCCTCGCTCGGCGTAAATAATTGCGAGCCAAGATAGTCCGAAGCACCACTCTGCTTCTTCACTGTATCCATCTTCATTACGGTTGTAGTAGCGGTCTAACTTGTAGCGGATAACGCCGCGGTCACGGGTGAGGTGGTATTCGACATTTTCCAAAATCTTCTGTGTCTCCTCCTCGGTCGTCACGGCAAACGGATAGATGAGTGAGAGCAGTGCCAAGTCTGCAAACTTCGTGACAGACTCACGCGGCAAAAGAACGCGTAGAGCTTGCTCACCGAGAGCGATAGCGTCGTCAGACACATGCAGCCACGGGAGTTGCTTGGCTTTTTTGAGCGCAGCGACACACGAACCAATTGATGAAGCATGGACTTCCATACTCTCTTCCCAGATACCATTGTCTTCATCGTGCCAGTACTCGAGTGCGACCAAATAATCAACTATCTTCTGTACCATTTCACGTTCTTCATCTGTCTCAATCACACTCACTCCCCGGAGCTCAAGCTCAACGACGAGATTCAATACTTCCCCCACTGCGTCGTTCTGGCTGTTCCCCCACTCTTCCCAATACTCTTCAAAGGTCTCTGGGTGGAAACGGGCGTGGATATACTGCCAGGCTTCATGTGGCTTGTGTTCAATCGCCCAGTTGATTTTGTCTTTGTGTTTTACAAAAAGAGTGAGGAAGGCCTTGGCCGCTTTTTGTACTACCGGCAGATCACCCGTTTCAAGAAACCCCAAGGTCATAAAATAAATATCCCGGAGCCAGGCCTTATCGTAGCCAGTCTGTACATCGTGGGCAGAGGCAGTGAACACACCAGTCGGTTTCTGGAGTGTACGCAAGACATCGAGATGTCTTTGGATTTCTACATCAAAATCAAATGAGGACATAAAGAACGAAGGAACAAAAAATTAGTAACGTGGTTAGACTTTGGCTTGAAGGCGCGCCATGAGTGCGTTAACTTCTGCTTGAGCCTTTTCGGTACTGAGCAAAATAGATAGCTGCTCAACGACGTGCCGATGCTCATTGTGAAGTGGAACATCTGTCCCATCAACGGTAGCACCTAATTCATTAATCAAAGTTTGTAGAGCTACAATTTTTTCTGCAGTCGGGAGAAGAATGGCTCCTTCAAATCTCGCCTCAAATCGATCAAGTGCTTCTTCCTTGGCCATCATCTCTGTTACCTCGCGACTATAGGTGGCCTTTTCAGCTCCTTCTTCAACAGCTACAGTTGTTGTTCCTGTCTCAAAATTTTCCATACACACAACATTACCGAAATAATAACTATTGTATCACGCAGCCAAAAATAGCGACATTTGTTGACACGCCCTTTAATATATAGTTGTATTGGTAGGTATTTTGTTCCTGGCAATTTTGCCTCTTGTCCTTTCACATTTGAGGAGCACGATCATGTCTCAAACACATTACCCCTTCACGAACACGTCTTTCAGGGCCCATGAGGTGGCAATCTACGCCCTCGGGGCGGTCCTCGTTCTCATCGCAACCACAATTGGTTGGGTCCTTTGGGAACCGACTGTCGCACTCCCGCCACACATGGCCATGGTGCTGGCAGGTGGATCACTCGTCTTTTTCTTGGTTTGGATTTTCTTGCTGTCCACCTTCGACGCTAAGAAAACAGCCGATCGAATCTACCAGCTTGAGCGCATGGAAAGAATTTTCATGAATTTGCTACAAGACATCGATAACACCAAAGAAATCACTCAGGAACAGAAGCGAGTTCTGTTTGAGGGCTATATCGGAGATATGCGCGGTATTGACTGGACCGTCGCAGCCAAACATCTTGGCCACGTTCACTTCACTCCTGGCGGAGCAATGTCGTCCATCCTTGAGACACTCGACCGTGAAACAACGGCACAGGTTCTCAAGAAAATCGAAGAAAATGGCGGGATTCTCCCTTACCAACAAGTCAGTCAACTCAACGAGCTGTCAATGGACTACTCAAAGATCAAGATGGCAATCCTGCCGACCTGAACTCGACACACACCGTTGTATCCAAACAGCAAATCGCGACCCTCCTCGGGTCGCTTTTCTTTGCTTGTATTTTCTAGTGTTTGACAAAATAACCGTTGTATATACAATAGTTATATATGAAAACTGTCCTAAATTTAAAAACTGACATAGAAGTGAAGGAGAGAGCCCAAGCTCTTGCCAAGCATCTTGGCATTCCCCTCTCCACTATCGTCAATGCTCAACTTAAGTCTTTTATCGAGAGTGGTGAATTTAAAGTAACTCGGGAACCATCAATGTCTGAGGCCGCAATTAAAGAAATCAATGGCGCAATCAAAGAAGTTCGGTCTGGCAAAAATATGTCCCCACGCTTCAAAAACGCTAAAGACGCCGCAGCTTGGCTCAATAAATAACTACCGATATGGAGATTGAGTTTAGAAAGGAGTTTAAAAAACAGTACAAAAAACTACCTCAGAAAGTCCAGGAAAAGTTTTGCGAACGGCTAGAACTTTTCCTGGAGGACCAAAAGCACCCTCTCCTGAATCTCCATACACTTTCTGGCGCAGACTACCCCATCGAAACCATCAATGTGGCAGCCGACTACCGAGCCCAATTCTTAAGACAGGGTAAGGTAATTTCTTTTTTACGTATCGGAACACATAGCAGACTATACAGTTAGCACAGCGTTACAAAAAGCGACCCAGGGAGGGTCGCTTTTTCTTTTACAAATTTCTTAAAATGTTAAAGGGCAGGAAGACTTCGTCTTCCTGCCCTTAGTGGCTTCACTGACCAATGCCGGCGAAGTGATTATAGATGTGACACAAAGACTTTAAGCGAAGTGTTGTGTCGCGGTTGGGTCTTTCCGCTTGCTGCTGCCGGAGCTTGTTCACCTTGTCGGTGATGTGATTCAAGAACATCTGTGTATCTTTATTTGGTGGGGGTGTCGGGCGATCAATTGGCGGCTCATAGTGAAAACTGTACCAACTGGGTTCAAAACCAGGGACACTCAGTCCGTTTTTGAGGCAGAACTTATCCAAGGCTTCAACCTCTTTCTTCGTTACCAACCAACCTTCCAATCGTGACTTACTTGCTGCATCGGCGATATACACTACCAACACAACCAGCAAGACCACCGCCAAAAAAGTAAAGATAGGGATGTATCGATTCATGACAGTCTCCAAAATTGAAGGAACAAACAGAGAACGTTTGCACTACTAAACACTAAAAGAATTACTTATGCAACAAAAACCGCGACCCTTCGGGAACGCGATTTTTATTTCTATAAAATGTAAGCTGATTTGAACCTGGACTTTCCAAGTCCGTAATTTTCATTTTGAAATGAAGTACGAGGCGAGTAGCAAAAAAGCCGCGAGACGTACTTAACGTACGACGAGCGGCTTTTTTGTGTACTCAACGAAGTAATTCGTTCAAAATGGAAATTACCAGGCGAAGTGGGCGAACGCTCGGTTGGCCTCAGCCATCTTGTGTGTATCTTCCTTCTTCTTCACAGCATTTCCTTCTTCCTTGGCTGCAAGCTTAAGTTCAGCGGCTAGGGCCTTGTGCATAGGCACACCCTTTTGTCCGCGAGCTCCAGCGATAATCCAACGGAGAGCGAGAGCCATACGGCGCTCTGGACGTACTTCTCGAGGAACCTGATAGTTAGCTCCACCCACGCGACGTGAGCGAACTTCCATCATTGGACCAGCGTTTCGTACGGCTGTGTTGAATACTTCAAGTGGATCTTGTGACTCCTTCGCATTTTTGATTTCTTCAAAAGCTGCGTACACAATCTTGCGAGCGGTTTCTTTTTGACCGCGAAGCATGATGTAGTTGATGAGGCGTTCAACGTCAACTGACTTGTATACCACGTCAGGATTAACGACTGGACGCTTCTTAATTGGTCGTCGCATATAATTGTTTTAATAATTCTTAAAGGTCTTTGCTACTACACATTAAGAATGAGGAGTGTTATGACATTCTTCATTCTTCGCATAATTTGATTCCGAAGTTTTTCAACTTGAATCTCAACCGTTATCTGTAGCGAATATAAACTATTTGTAATCTTCTGCTTGTTCAGGTTAGTGTTGGAGAATACGTCAGATGCGAGGCGCACAAGTAAATTTTCTGGAGCCGTACTTAACGTACGGTGAGAGAAAATTTACGCAGTGCAACAAAGCAGATGGCGTATTATCTAACACTAAGCCTTGGGCTTCTTCGCGCCGTAGCGTGATCTACCCATTCGTCGCTCAGCAACTCCAGTAGCGTCGTACTTACCACGGACAATAGTGTATTGCACACCAATGTCCTTCACGCGGCCACCTCGTACAAGTACCACTGAGTGTTCCTGCAAGCTGTGCTTGA
>Ga0209542_10012277_pt1 | contig 15025 bp, 14 predicted proteins | sample RifCSPhighO2_01_FD_184028 | JGI IMG/M metagenome (GOLD analysis project Ga0209542, IMG submission 184028) | Soil microbial communities from Rifle, Colorado - Rifle CSP2_plank highO2_0.1 (SPAdes) (version 2) | ecosystem: Environmental > Terrestrial > Deep subsurface > Rock core/Sediment ...
GGCTATTGCTGGCGTCTATATATGTATCTATGTCCGTAAATTGCGTTTAAAAAAGATGCCTGGCGTCTGACGCGCGTGCTGTCCCCAAAAAATTCTAGCCGCGTCAGACGCGGCTAGAATTTTTGTGTTGTGCTGCATATCTGGTTTATTCAGGCGGAATTTCATTCCAGCCCCCGCCATTGTCGTCCGTTATAATTGAGATCGTGCAGTCAGCCGCTTCCAACCCGCGGGTGAGATGGACAGTTTTCAGGCCGGTTGTGGGGAATTTTGTCGGGAAAGAGCTTGTGCAACTCGTCGTGCAGGATGCGGGGATTCCTTGAGACGCCGTATCCCAGGTGTATGCGCCGGATGTCCCTCCGATTGCGGTGAATGTCACCGGTTGATTGAAGAGCGCGGGATTAACGCTCGGGCCGCATCGGAGCGATCCAGTTACAATCACGGGTGCCTGTTTCGTTAGAGTTTTCCCCGCGGCATAGGTGTAGGTTGCCGTAATTTGAGTGGTTCCCACTTTTATGCCTGTCACGAGTCCCTTACTGGTTGTGTCATTGACAGTGGCGATGGTGTTATCGGCTGATGTCCAATTCGTCGCTGCCATTGTTGTCACATTAATTTCAACTTCTGTGCCGGCCCCATCAGGATCATACCAGGCCGATGCGGGGAAGTTCTGGCCCGTTTGGACGCCGATGCTTGGCGGACTGATGCGCAAAATTGGCGTGGCGACGTCCACTCCACCCCAGGCATTTGTGGAGCAGGCCGAGGTTTGGGCGCTGGCGCTTACTGCGTCTGTCACGGTGAAGGTGCCGCTCTTTTGACCCGACGTTGAATAGGTTTTGGTGGTTTGCCAGCAGGCGCTGGATGGCTGGCCCGTGCAGGTCAGTCCATCGGTTCCGGTCCAGGAGTAAAGGTAGGGGGGAGTTCCGCCGGAGGCCGAACCCGACCAGGTGACGAGTTGGTTTAGCGCGGCGGTGGCTGGGACAACATTGCAGGTGGGAGTAAGCGTAGAACCACCACCACCGACGGTGATCGTTTGCTGGGCTTGGTCGGCGAGCGCGCCCTGTTCCACAATCACCTTCGCGGTATAGATGGTGCCCGCTGTCGGATAGTTGCACAGATCCGGGACATCCTTGAAGTTTGCTGGCTCGCTATCATATTTGGCGTTCCAGCCGGCGGTTATGTTGGTCCCCGTATCACTGCGGTTGCAGTAGAAGGTGTAATTTTTTGTCCCCGACATGCTCGTTGTCACTGTTGCCGTCAGGTCAACGCCGTTCAATGGAGCGGGGCCGCTTGAAGGATACGCATCAAGTACAACGGACAACGATTTAAGAAGGTAGTGAAAGACAATCCTGTTCACCATATTCGCAGTGACGCCGAAAGAACTGACGGTACACCAGGTGCCGTCACAGTTCGGCACGTATGGGAAACTCAAGACACTGCATTGAGTCCCGCCGACGGGAAACTCGCACTTCCCGTAATCCACGATGTAGCCCGCCAGGTCAGTTGCACCAACAGTATATGCGCCCACCGCCAGATTGGGGAAAATGGCTGGATTTTCAGATTTCTGTCCGACGCCGATCACTACCGCTTCAGTTCCCGCGATATTGAAAAAGGTGTCATCAACCCGCCGGATGCGTATTTCTCCTTGGCCGGGATTGATCGGGCAGGAAGGTGCCACAAAGGTTCCAGTTTGGGAATGCGTGCCGTCGGCGGCGTAGTAGACACGGACTTGATAGTTGGAGCCCGCTGTCAGGGTTAGAGGACCCGACTGGCCGCCGTAGCCGTTGAAATCATCCGGAGCGGTGGTATTTGTGATTCCGGGCGCGGCTCCTTTATTCCAGTATCCATTTCCCCAATTAGCGGGGTTGTCATTATCAATATCAACGCCGTACCCGGAACTGCCATTGCCCGCGCTCCAGGAAATGTTCACGCGTGATACTCCATCTCCGGTGCAGGCGTCGGTAACGGTGGGGGGAGTCGGAAGAACACCGCAGGCCTGTCCGACCGCCGTACAACCATCTGTATTTGGCGGAGGTCCAGACAGAACCGCACAGCTGTTATTTGAACAGCCAAGGTGAGTTTGACTTGCAACTATAATAGGAGCGCTGGAACACACCGGCCCGAACCATTCCACACCGTCTTCCACCATGCGCCAGTCAAAGCTGTATGTTCCCGGGGTGGAGGGCGCTGTGGGGTTAAAAAAGAATGTCACGGCCGAGCCGGGGTTAATGGGCGAGAACGGCAGGGATACGCGGCCCGTCCCCCAGATGAGATTATCTTGGGGGTTGGCCGATCCCAGTCGGTGCGGCGTGGCATCGGTGGCCCACGGCTTGGTTCCGGTGTTATTCATGGTGACGCTGGCCGCAAATGGCTGGCCCGCAGTTACAGTGGCGGGAACATTGATAGCGCCGCAGGAGGCGTTATTGGTTAGAGCGGCGGTCACAAAATTAAATGTCCATATAGTTGTCCCTCCCTCGATCACAGATTGGCTGGCCGCAGGAGTAACGCTCTGGGGGTTAGCTCCCGGCGGCCCGCCAGGGGGATCGGCAAAGTTATATGTATATGAACCAACCGGAGCGTTGGGGTAAGAATTAAGTGGGACAGTGAGGTTAGAGACAGGACTATTCGGCGTGCTTCCGTTCACAATAACAGAGTCAACACCCTGAATACCCCAAGGCGCGCCGTCTAACATGGCGGCGAAGACGATGGTGCCGGGCGGCGGCGTATAGTGCCACCAGAGGTCAACGTATCCGCCCGATGGGACAGTGACTGATGCCGAGCTTCCTGGTGTCGGAGAATTTCCATGGCAGGTAGTGTCGTTTGTACAGGCGGTATATCCCACACTCCATCCTGATGGCACAGACACTGCCACAATGTAGTTTCCACTTGAAAGACCCGTGAAAAAGTAAGGATTGGCGGTGGTAGGCGAGGCGCCATCCAGAGTGACGGTCTCATTTGAGGGGGGAGTCGCCAGCGTATTCCCTGGCATCTTGACCTTGTATCCTTGGATGGTGCCGGCGGCAGGCGCGCAGTTTGTGGTTGTAAATGATCCGGAGCCAATTAAGGCATCAATACTGTTATAATGGTGCTGATACATCAACCAGGTGTAGGCGGTGCTGGATATTCCTCCTGTCCACGTCCAGGAACCCGCGAGTTGATTGCAACTTTGGGCGGCGCCGTCGCCGCAGATAAATTGATTGAACACCTGTGCGCCATTTGAGTCTTGGGTAATAATGACCTGAACATCATCAGGCGTAATGTAGGGTCCGGATGTGTCAACTGTCCAATCAAACGTGACTGATGGTGTTGTTCCACTGCAGGTCGGTGCGCTCGCGCTTGACGAGCCGCAGGCTGGTACTGAAATCCCCTCGCCCGCTTTTTGGGTCCACTGCGGGGTATTTTGGGCAAGGGGCTGGTCTCCAGAATTAAATTGAGTGACTGCAAAAACACTCGCCGCAATCGCGAGTCCCCCGAGACCAATCAGGATTGGCAGCTGCAGTTTGCGGAGACCAATGCGTCTCATCCCGCGGCTATATTGGCGCCAGAAAATATTTTCCTTTTGGAGAAAATTGAGAGAGGAAATATGAAAACAGTTTCGTAGAAACGCCACGCCTTTTCGAATGCGGTGCGATAGTTTAGGCATTGTCTTTTCAGTATAGCACGTCTTTTCCTTTGGTTCGCAAGAGAGTTATTCACCCCCACACTTAATCTCGCGGCGAGGTTAAGTGTGGGGGTGAACCCCTTAATAAATCTCTATTAAGATTTAGTGTGGGGAGTTCACAGATTATGGAGCTAGGTGTGCCTCCGCGCGTTGCAGGTTTTCTATGATGGCATTCCGGAATGCGTCTAGACCGCTCGTAGCACTAGCGGGGTCATTCCCCGGGTATGCTTTATGCCAGGCGTCGAGAGTCAATTGATCCGCCGTGCTTTTGGCTTTCGCAAATGATGCCGCCGCCGCGTTATAGTCGGCTAGATTCAGCTCGGCCACACCCTTGGCATTCCACAGCCAAGGGTTTTTGTCTCCTCTCGGGACTTTATCAAGTGCGGTCATGATGACCGCGAGCGCTTCTTTGTACCGTCCCCCTTTTGACAGCGCCCAGGCCAGATCGTTATATCCCGCCCATTCAGTCGGCGCCCACTCGGTGAAGCGCTGGAAATCCTCGGCGGCCTTATCTGACCGATTTGTATAACCATAAATCAATCCGCGCACATAGAGCGAACGCAGATTTTCGGGGTTGGCTTCAAGTTCGCGGTTGATTTCATCCAGGGCTTCCTCGGAGTTTCCTTTCACGAAAAGAATTCGCGCCAGCTGATAATGCCCCCAGAGGATTTTGGGGTCTATAGCAACCGCCTTGCGGTAGGCGTTTTCCGCTATAGCCAGATCATACGCCCCGCTGCTAAAGTAATAATTTCCAATAATCATGGCGAGTGGGGCGTCGCGGCGATCCAAAACAACCGCCGCGCGCGGCCATCGATATTTCTGCCAGGCAGTACGCGCGAATGAATCCTGCGAAACCAAAAATCCCATCAGCAGAATCGCGAGAATTGAAACAAAAATATGTCGGGGTTTCATGATGATGAACGCGTTAAAAGGGTTTCTTGCCAACTTCTGCAAGACCTCTTTTCGATCCCTGACGCTCGCTTTTGTTGACCAAACGTTTTCCAAACCATCTCGCGTGTTTCCACCAGCTTGTAGGAGAACGCGACGCTTTACTTGCGAATCGCGGTTTTTTCATATTGCTTCTTGGCACGAAATTATTTCGGATGTGGAGTAACTGAAAGAATGATGTACATATCGCCGTCAATCAAAAAGTAAAACCGCCATCCTTTCGTAATGCGTGCCTGCCAGATATCCCTTACTTCATCATACTTCTTTGCGCGGAGCGAGGGATGACGCAAGTCTGCGATGAGAAATCTCAATTTTGTATCCAGCGCGCGCTGAATATTTTTGGGAGCATTACTTACCTGTTCACGCGAACGGTCGGTATGATAGAAGCGCATACTATTTGAGCTACTTCATTCGTTTTCGTTCTTTGACGCCGCGTTTAAGGGAACGCATCAAATCACCAACTGAATCGAATGGTCCGGAGAGCCGACCCGCTTTCACATCCTCTAGGGCGAGGGAAAGTTCACGGTCAATAAGACTCTTGGGCGTAAGAGTTATCTTTTTTCCTTCAACTTTCGCTTCAAGAATATCTCCTACCGAAACATCGGCCTTTCGGCGAATTGAGGTGGGGAGTGTAACCTGATATTTAGTTTTTACCGTGACTAGCGGCGCCGAACGTATTTCTTGTACCATAGAAAGTAATAAAGTTAGAAAATATAACTTATATCTCTACACTAAGTAAAATCAACCGCGGCGTCAACTATGTGTCTGCATACCGCAAAAATCCCGATTGCCGCTATAGAAACAAAAATATGCCGGGGTTTCATCCCGCGAGAAGTCACGATCGTGATTAGTGCTAGTCTGAAAAAATACTCGGGGTAAGCGTTTGTGCCAGGTCAGCATAAAATTTCTGCAGTTCTGCGATAGCCAGCGGGAGAATCATTTTCGGCAAAGCGGCAATGCGCCGCGCTTTGGCAAGTTCTCCTCCCAGAAAGAGAGGATCAATCAAGGCGCCAAATTTTTTTTCGGTATCAGTCCGAATATGAGTCAGGTCGAATTTTTGCAGTAAAAAGTACAGATCCACAAAGTCCTTGGGGTCAAAGCGGTCAAGCAACGCCGCTAGTTTATTGGCCGCAATATCACGGAGACTGTCGATCTTGATTCCATCATGTTCCGATAGTTTTTCTAGTTGGGAAAATGGATAACGCGTGAACTCAACTTTTAACTCATCCCCCGGGAGCATGAAAAAGAATTGGTTGCGCTCATAGAGCCGCTGAAAGCGTACCGCCGTTGCTCCCACACTGGACTTGACTGTCTCGGCAAACGCGCGAAGAAAAATCGGGTCCGGATTTTCAGCAGAAAAAAAATCTAGGTCGTCAGAAAGCCGATGTTTCAGATAATAAGCGGCGAGCGCCGTGCCGCCGGAGAGGTAAAAACCCCGCAGTTCTGGCGCCGCGGCGACCTCCCGGATGACGGCGCGCTGGTTCTCGGTCAGAATGTCTTGTTCCATAGCAAAAGCTCCAAAAAGGCCCGGCGTTCCTCCGGGATGTTCAGGTACGGCAGGGCGTTGCGCACTTCCTCGCGGTCCAGTTTTTCTTCGCCAAGGCCATAGTTAATCAGACGCTCCAAGCGCCATATCTCGTCAGCCGCCGCCTGTTTCTCGTATTCCGTTTTCTCATAATCCCAGGCCATAAGTTCATCCTAGTACCTTTCACAGCATCGGGCAATCAGTCTGCGGTTCCGGCGCATTTTGGTTCAACAGGATCACAAAAAAACTGCCACTGACCCAAAAATACGCTGACATTTCAGAAGCGTACTTCCAGCATAAATAGTTTCTTGTCGCTAGCGTCAACCTACAAACTCGCAAGAGCTTTTTGGAACTCGTCGCGATTTCTGGCGACGAAGATATTCTTTTGTTCAAAGTTTTCAGTGCCGGCAATATACTCCTGCATATATTTTTTGGAATCCTTGCTGTTTTTGTTTGCGATGCTTGAACGCGCCAGCACTTCAATACAAATTGACGTAAGATAGTCGAGCGTATTTGTTTGAAGCAGAGGTTGTTTGGCCAATTGGATCGCTTTTGTCGTATTGCCTGACAGGAAATAGATTCTCGCTAAGCTGCATTGAAGATTTTGAGTTGATCCCATGCCGGCTTTTGCCAGAGCCACGGCCACTTCGTACTCTTTTAGGGTATCCTGCAACTTTTTCTCTTTGGCGAGATTTTGAGCGAGGAGGATGTGAGCGATCTGGATATAGATGTCACTCGCCGCATCATCCGGCACGCTTTTTATTGCAAGCTCGGCGTACTTTTTTGTATTGCTGGCGTTGTCAAAGTAAGCGTATAGACGCGCTAGTGTCGTATAGACTTGGTAGAGATACGCGGCCTCGGCGTTGGTTGCCACGGGTGCTGCGGATAGAATTTTAAGCGCTTCCTCTGGTTTGTTGAGCCGCTCAAAATAGTCCTTCCCCAAAAAGTACCGTGCCCAGAACGCTGAACCCGGAAATGCTTGCAGCTGCTTTAGATAGTATTCGTCGGCTTTATCATACTGTTTCAAATTCCAGTAGGCATAGCCCGTGTTTTCAAGCGCTTGCTTATAATTAGCCGAACTTGCCGCCGCAAGTCCATTCGCAAACGCTTTTTCATAGTTAGAAATGGCATCGGGGTAGCTTGGGTTGGTGTAGTAGCCCTCTTGTTTAGAATCCGCTGGCCCTAGCGCCACGCGACCGAGATACGAATACGCCAAGGGATTGGCCGAGTTATATTTTAGGGCCGACTGCAGACTCACTTTGGCGCCGCTAAAATCTCCCGAGAGAATTGCTTGTCTTCCTTGGTTCACATAGTAAGAGGACGCCCACTTCGGTCCCCAAACAGCCCCAGCCAGAATGGCGGCAAGCGCGATAATGGCGGCATATATCCACTTGGTTTTGGGGGATGATTCCATCCAATTTAACTGCGTAGTGCAGTCAGTTCTTGATAATGCGCTCGAGCTTCAGGCGAGAGACCACTTTGCCAATCTCCGGCAATTTGCCTGTATTTGGAGGACAGAGAAGTATAGAATCCCGATGATTGCATAAGATACGTTTCTTGTTCATCATTATTGCGTATTTCAAGGTGTGGGTCTTCAAATGTCAGATCAATGGTATCTCCCGGTATCATATGAGCGTACCTCGTGTCTTTCCGAGTAAGAATATCCCCAAGGTTGCCCTCTCGCGAGTGTGTGGCTCCCGTCACGTTAAGCGCCTCCTCGCGCCTCACTATTTCCTCTCCGCCTTGGGTCACACCCACAAAACGCAACGCGTGCCGCTTCGTGAATTCGGCTTTTACAACCATAGTGCCATCATTGCGGACAGCTTCGCGGGGAAAGGAGATCGCCTCTGTTGCATAGCGCCAGTCCCGTGGATCATGAATGGTGACGATATGCTCACAGCCCGCCGCGTCGGCGTATGAGAATTTGATGCAATGTGTTTGCATGCCCATAAACAATGGAGCGAGTGCGAATACGCCAGCGGCATGTTCTGTACCAAGCGCCATATACAATGCGCCCGTAAGCAGTGACGCAGCTCTCGTTAACATTCGCCTGTTCAGAAACGAGAAAAGTACGGGGGCGCTGGATACCGGTCCAGGCCCCATCATCCAGTCGCGAAAACACGCTTGAATGATAACCAGCGGGTCTTGATCGTTTCTCAAACCCGAGAAGGTGAATGTCACCATATCCTGCGAATTGAAGGTGTTCTCTTTTGATATCACAGACAAACCTGACAAAAAATGAATATCTCTAAATCGCAGAGTGACGTCCTCGCCGTTATGCCTTGTGACGCGTTGGGGTTGATGAGTGTTTTTCTCAAGGGCGCCCTCGGAGAAAACGTGGTATTGGTTAAAATTCACATTGGGGATCACCTCGCTCTTTGCCGGGTGTATCACGCGAATCAGCTGAAGCGAATCCACAAAAGTTTCTTCTTCTTCAATTTCTTGGAGCTGAAGCGCAATCTTGCCGTTGTATTTCTTCATTGGCGAACTAAACTTCATCAAGTCAGGCCCGACCAAACCCTGTTCGTAAAGACCACGGATCAGTTTCTGATCAACCGCAAAACTTTGCGGTTTTCCGAGCAAGAAATCGTTTTCAATACAGAATTTATTTCCGTCCCATAGTGCAACATGCGGGCAAGTGCCACCACCGCCAGGTGGTGGTGGCGCATCGGCGTTGGCGCTATCCGGACCCCACATGCTATTTGAATCCCCATTTTTATCGGCGGCCTTTTTCCCCTTAATGAGATTTGTGGCGTTGATAAATACCCAGCCAAATATCAAGAGTACAATCAGGAGCAGCGCTTTCCCCAAAAAATTGAATGCGTTAAGAAATTTTTTCATTGGTTTTATTTTATTTAGACTGCTAGATGCTAACCCGTTTAGTTATACAATAGGGCAACGCTTCTGTCTCGGCAACCTACGTCTATCCACACGTTTTTATCGCCTAATCTCCTCCTTGCCTTGCCTCTTGTATGTCTTCATCATTATACCATATACCATCAGCCAGTATGAAAGTCTGTATCATTGGCGGATCGCGTTTTGTCGGGCCGTATCTTGTCAAGCTGCTGACCTCGCATGGGCATCGGGTGACGGTCTTTAACCGTGGCGGGCAGCAATCGGTGTATCCGGAAGGAGTGCGGTTTTGTGAGGGAGACCGCAATCAAGGTTTTTGGGGGGTTGCAGGACATTTTGATGTCGTGATCGACATGTGCGCTTACACCGGAGCAGAAACAGCGCGCGCGCTTGACGAGTTGAGTTTTGATCATTTTATTCACATGAGCACAGCCGCCGCTTATCAAAAAACGGAGATTTTCCCTCTCACAGAATCTTCGCCGATTGGTGTATGGCCGCTGTGGGGGGATTACAACCGCGGCAAAGTGGAGTGTGAGAGAGTGCTTGCCGAGAGCGGTATGCCGTCTGCCATAATTCGGCCGGTTTACATTCTAGGACCGCGGAATTATGCTGACCGAGAACATTTCATTTACTCACGGATACTGTCGGGGCAAGAGATCATTTTGCCCGGAAACGGTCAGGCGCTTGTGCAGTTTGTTTTTGCCGAAGAAGTCGCCGAGGCCATTGCTTTGATTGTGGAGAATAGAATTGAAGGAGCATTCAATATAGCTGGCGACGACATTATAACATTGGAGGGTCTGGTGGTAGAAATGGCTAAAATCCTTGGTAAAAAACCAAAGATTCAATTCAACCCAAACGCCGACGGAGAAAAATTCAACGAAGCTGAATTCCCGTTTGCCAACGAAAATTTGGTCTTGAGCAATGAACGGATAAAAAAACTAGGGGCTTCTTTTGTGACGTTACGCGGCGGTCTCAAAGATGATTTTGAGAACTACTACAGACATGTTATCGCAACTCCAGAAAAATTTTGACCTTCTCTATCGCATCCAGCAAGATAGGGTTTCGTATCGTGAGTTAATAGAATTTTTATTTGGTGAAACACCGCCTGCAGATCATAATTTTTTGCGTTATGACTATGCCCCATTTATTGTCAAAGTTGTGCGCTACGGACGTGACGAAGGATCAGCGCCGGTTTTTAGCGTCATCATCCCTACTTATAACCGCCGCGATCTGCTTATGCAGACGCTTGGCGCGATATTTCAACAGAAAGGTATCTCTAGGCAAGACTTTGAGGTCATCGTTGTTGATAACGGGTCGCGAGATGGAACTGAAGAAGCAATTGCCGATTTTGCGCGCCATACGGAGGGGACGGAGATAATCTGTGCTCAATTAAACAAAAATTACGGAGCCGATTTGGCGCGGAATGTCGGTGTATTGCAATCTCGAGGACGCTTTTTTGCTTTTACCGATGATGATTGTCTGGTGCCAGAGGATTGGTTGTCTGAATTCAAAGAAGAATTGGAAGGCGATCCGGAAATCGCTGGGGTCGGTGGATTTAAAAAGCCGAAATCAACCAGGGAGCGTCTTGATATATACCACCGGTTTTTAATGTGGGGGCATTTTCACGATCCGCATATCCGAACCAAAGATGGCTCCGGCCTTAACCGCTGCGGCCTTACGGCCAATGTTTGTTATAGACGAGATGTTTTTGAAAAATTAGGCGGATTCAACTTGTACTTCAAACGTATTGGATTTCAAGAGTTTAAAACCCGCGCTCACAAGTCCGGGATAAAACTTCTTTACGAGCCGAAGATGGTAGAGCATTTTGCCTATTTCAACTTTGGGGCGCACGTTTTAAAGCTTTTCCCGCAAAGCGTAAACCGGTATCTGCTGCACAAACTTTATCCGGATGTTTGGCCCAACCCATCTTTTTTGTATTTTCTCAAGCGAGCAGTTCGCGATATTCGTAGCGTCTTCACAAGCGGCGCGAAGCCGCCATTATTTAGTAAATCATTTGCGGACATTGTCGGTTTTTCTTTTCTTTCAGTTATCACCAACTTTTTCCTCTGGTTTGGAAAGTATTGGGTTGTCGCGTTCGGTTAGTTTTGGGTTAACTTGTTTTTCATATAAATGATGCCGGTGTTCATACTTGACCATTCAAGAAACGCCCAGAACTTTTCCGGCCCGTTGAGGCGAGAAACAAAACTTGCTAGTGAACCATAGTTTCGCGTAAATCCCGGCCTCAATTCTTCGAGGACGCTATAGTTTATGGTTCGCAAGAGATAGCCGTTTGCACCGCGGCGGAAGTGTAGCTTGTAAAAATCCGTCAAATTCATGGCTTTAGAATGAGTCACATGAAAAGGAATGTACACAATGGGGAATCCTGCCCGTGCAATCCGGAATCCGAGGTCGTTATCCTCGCTTCCCGGCCAGCGAAAATCTTCCCTAAAGCCGCTAACTTTTTGTAACACATTCTTTTTATAACAGATGTTGGCGGTGTTATAGGCGAAAGTGCCAAAAAACATAAGTGGATCATCGCTGATGATTTCGTGACTTCTGATAAAGCTGCCGACGATTGGATGGGAGAAAAAGCTTGCGAAGTGTAAGTAGCGCGAGGTGGCGCTTTTCGTTGTTTCGCCTTCCGGCGGCACAATCCACCCGCCTACTCCGGCTGCTCTCGGGTATCGCCTGAATCCGTCAAGTAGCGTTCTTATCCAGTCTGGGGGAACGCGGCTATCGTCGTCGGTAAAAAAAATAACCTCACCCCGCGCCTCTTTGATCCCTAGATTTCTTGCTTTGGCTGGTCCGGAGTTTTGCTGATGAAAGTAGCGTATTGTGTGCCTTGGTTGACGACGCGCGAACTCAAGAATTTTTTCTTTGGTGTTGTCAGTTGAGCCATCATCAATGACAATGATTTCGTATCTATCAGGCGGAATGGTTTGATTTGCTGCACCCTTTAAGGCGCCCATGATCGCCTCTGACCGATTATAGGTTGGGATCACGATTGAATAAAATTCCTCCGATTTATCTTTCTCTGGCGATAGATATTTTTCGTAGGGAGTGATGGATGTTTTAACTGAATTTACTTTGCTCCCGCTGCGTTTTAGTATCTCAAATGTTTTTGGGAGGAGCAAATTAGTTTCTGTAGCGGTGAAGCGTCCTCTATATTTTGCCAAGAATCGTCCCCACGCGCGCGCCAAAGTCGAAAGCAGGTAACCAATGTAGAAAGAGGAAATTTCAGCATGAGCGAGAAGTCTTAGTGAGACGTATAAAAAACCTCGATTAATATCGCTTATCAGTTGGGGACGCTGTAGGTGAAGATAATAAAGGTCTTTTCCTTCGTTGACGTGCTCATAAAGAGAGTCTTTTATGCTTGTTCTTCTTATTGATTGCACTTTTGCTGGCAGATGGAGAAATGAGCGGCCTGGTGTGAGCATTCTCATATTAAGTTCTTCGGCAGTCCATCTCAATGAGCGCATATTTTCATCAAAAGACCCAAACTCATTCAGTGCTGATTTTTTATATGACAGGTTGCCAAGATGGGCGCCGATGTATGGATATGGATAAAAAATATACAAATCACTTTTTACTTCTGTATCTAAAATTCCTCTGCCAAAGCGTTTGTCCATTGCGTCAGTACATCTTTGGAAGTAACCACTGCGCTGGTTAATATCGTGCCACCCCCCCACACCCGCCACATCAGGGTATCGTCTGTATCCGTCCAGCAGCTCCTCCATCCAATTGGCGGGAACAATATAATCATCATTGGTAAAAAAAATAATTTCGCCCCGCGCTTCTTTTACTCCCGCATTTCTTATTAGGGCTGGGGTCGTGGTTCTCGCGCGGATATGTTGTATGAAGCGCGCGGGGTATTTGTTTTTGTATTCTGCCGCAACGCTTTCTATGTTTTTATTCAGCCCATCGCTAACGACGTAAATCTCGTAGTCGTCAGGAGAAACAGTTTGGTTTAAAATTGCTTCTAGTGCTTGGGACAAGTTTTCTGCTGAAGAGGCAATGACAAGGACGGAGTATTTCATACCTGGTAAAACAGACGAACTAAATTAGCAATCTGTGCGATCTTCTTTTTCGGAATCGAAAAATGCGTAGGCAAGATTAGGCATTCTGCTGCTATCCTTTCCGCGTTGGGGAAATCACCCTTTTTGTACTCGAGGTTTTGAAATGCCGGAAGGCGGGGCAGGGGGACGGGATACCAGTTATAAACTTTTTTGCCCTTCCGTAAAAGAAAATCTCGTAGAGCGCCTCTCTGTTCCGTCAGCACGGGCAGGCGATATCCATTTAGATAATAGTCCGCATCGTCTCGTAAAAATTTTACATCACCCGCGCCTTTTAAAAGTTCTCGGTATAAAAGATAATGCTGGCGCTGTTTTTGGATCCTCGCTTCTGTATATTTAAGCTTCTCCAGCAATACTGCCGCCTGAAATGAGTTGAGCCGGCTTGCAACGCCGACTACTTTATTATTTGTATGAATTTCTGCCCATGAGCGCGCGCCGTAGGTGCGCAGCGGCCAAACCTTCTCGGCCAGTTCCGACCGATTTGTGAAAATCATGCCTCCGTCCCCGTATGTCTCAAGAATTTTTGAATATCCGAAACTCAAACAGACAAAATCGCCCCACTCTCCGACAGGTTTACCTTTGTATTTTGAACCGATGGCCTGTGCGGCGTCCGTAATCACAAAAAGCCCGTGTTTTTTTGCTATGGCTAGAATTGGCTCCATGTCGGCGATTCTTCCATTGAGATGCACCGGCAGAATCGCTTTTGTTCTCGGCGTGATTGCCGGCTCTATTTTTGAAACATCAATATTAGAAGTTTCTAGATTCGCATCTACAAAAACTGGCTTTGCGTTGACCCAAGTAATCGCTCCCGCTGTTGAAAAAAATCCGACTGCCGATGTGATAACCTCGTCTCCCGGCCCGATCCCACACGCTTTAAGAGAGAGAATAAGCGCATCCGTCGCATTACCCACGCCAATGGCGTATTTCGCGCCGCAGTAACTCGCTAATTTGCCTTCCAGCTCTCTTACAGTTTTTCCCAAAGTGAAATCCCTCCGGCGTATAATATCCCAAAAGGACAGGAGGATTTTTAAATTTATGAGGTATTCACTCATGTAGACCGTAATCATCTTTGTTGTATTTTTGCTAGCCCCCAACACATAGAGAATCCCACGACAGATGCTAAACCCGAAGAGCGCCCTGTAAAGGCCGTTTGTTTTTATCTCAAGGCCTCCACATACTGGCGCATCCGCTACTTTCTCAATTGTTGAGAGTGCGCGCGATTATCGATAGAGGTCATGGTCGCCAATATCTAGAAGAATCACATCGGACTTGTCAAACTCAAAGAGCACACGGATGCGGTCAATAACCGAAAAGCTCCACAGGTTCTTCAGCTTACCGTGGAGCTTATGCGTATCGAGGCGTCGATCAAAAGGGTTTTGTTCGAATAGAAAAATTCTCTCAATGGCTTTCTCAATAGTATGGCGCGGTAATTTCTTCAATGAACGCTCAAACTTATTGCTCTGAAAGATTTTCATTTCTGTGCTTCTTCCGCGAGTATCGTCGGGCGGCATCGGGGTACTCCTTGGCAACAAAATTTTTAAACAATGACAGCCGACCCGCTCTCTTGAGCCGCCGCGATTCTTGAGATAGTCGCAGTATTTTATTTTCGTCAGATAACCCGCCTCGGCGTTGATGTTCAAGAAGTGCTTCATATTCCCTGCGTGGTATCACGACGAGGTCATCTTTTGTCATTTTTCTGGGTATTGTCAGAATAGTCATAGTTCAATCCTATGGGCGGTGCGGCGCAAAGTCAATACCTCGTTATAGGCCATAAATATTGTTACCGTACTCTCACTGGATAGGCCATAAGTCGGTTACCGTGGTCGCATATGACCATGAAGACTAGAGACGAGGTATTCGCGGAGCACTTATCCGCATGGCTTAAAGCCAAAGGAGACAAGAGACAACGTGGCGAGATTGGGAGGCACATGGTGTTTGCCACGACGTGCCACCCAAAATCAGTGTCGCGCA
>Ga0209542_10012278_pt1 | contig 15025 bp, 15 predicted proteins | sample RifCSPhighO2_01_FD_184028 | JGI IMG/M metagenome (GOLD analysis project Ga0209542, IMG submission 184028) | Soil microbial communities from Rifle, Colorado - Rifle CSP2_plank highO2_0.1 (SPAdes) (version 2) | ecosystem: Environmental > Terrestrial > Deep subsurface > Rock core/Sediment ...
CGTGGTTGCCATCGGGAAAAACCGCGAGCTCGGCAAGAGCGACAGGCTTCTGTGGCATATTCCCGATGACCTTAAACGCTTTAAGCGCCTCACAAGCGGACACCCGATAATCATGGGTAGAAAGACGTTTGAATCCATCGTGGGCTATATCGGGGGGCCGTTGCCGGATAGGACAAATATTGTGGTGACCAAAGATGCAAATTGGAAGTACGAGGGCGTCATGAAAGCTGGTACATTAGAATCCGCAATTGAAATCGCCAGGGGGCTTGATTCGGAAGAAATAGGAATCGGCGGGGGAGCCTCAATTTATGAACAAGCTCTCCCATATATAGACAAGCTGTATATCACCATTATTGACGACACGAAAGAGGCCGACACATTTTTCCCGCCCTACGAACACATTTTCACAAAGAAAGTCTTTGAAGAACCGCGCGAGTTTAATGGCTTGAAGTACAAATGGGTGGACTTGGAACGCTAAACACCGTTGATGTTCTTACAGGCTAATTCGTGAGAATAAGAGAATAGTGGTACGATTGTGTCATATGAAAGATAAGGAATTGGAATCAAATCTCAAGGCACTCGCCAATAGGCGTCGGCTTTCCATTCTGCGATTTGTAAAAAAGAGTAAGGAGGCATCAGTTGGGGATATCGCGAGCGAGATCAATCTTTCATTCAAATCAACATCGCGCCATTTGAGTGTATTGTTTTCGGCGGGGATTCTTGAAAGAGAACAAAGAAGTCTACAAGTATTTTATAAGCTCACTCCCGATATTCCCGAACCAATGCGTCACCTCATCTTCGCTCTGTAAGTCCGAACTCATAACTATTCGCTTATTCTCACGAATAAGCGAATAGTTTAAAGCGTGTAGAGGATTCTCGGTTATCGACCGAGGCTTTTTAATACTTTCAGGTAGAGCTTCTCCACGATTTTTTCCTGCGCTTTGCCGGTTTTTACATAGTGGTCCAAACCCGGCGCGGCGTTAATTTCAAGAATCCAATATTTTTTGGGCTGTTCGGAAATATCACCTTGTATCATCAAGTCCACGCCGCAGAGGCGCAGTCCCATATCGCGCGTCAAATTGATTGCGATTTTCTTAAACTCCGGGTGAATGGCCGGCGTCACATCTCTGGAGTCGCCGCCGGAGGAAAGATTTGCATTGTCCAAAAGAAATATCCGCTCGCCGCGGCGGGGGACTGAACGCATGTTAAGTTTCTGTTGCCTCAACTTGTTTGCGATACGCGGGTCTTTCATATTGATATTGGTGTCGCGGCTTGAAGCGGCAAATGCGCGGGCTTTTTTCGCGAGCAGTTGGCGAATGGTCAAACGGCCGTCGCCCACGACATTGAGAGGAATGCGTTCATACGCAGAAATGATATGTTTATCCAAAACGACGACGCGGTAATCCCTGCCGTGAACGGGTTTCTGCACCAGAGCGACTTTGTCGTTCTTGAAAATGAGCTTCATGGCGCGCACAAATTCCCGCTCATTGTGGACGAGCGCGACGCCGATGCCCTGACTGCCGCTGTTGGGTTTGACGATGACGGGGAAACCGATGCGTTTCGCATAACGGAATCCCGCCACGATATTGCGCCGCGAGCCGATTGCTCGGCACCATTCTTGTGAGAAGAATGTTTTACCCGGAATTGTCGGGTATCCCATACGGCGCATGAAGAAGCTTGCGTAATCTTTATCCTTTGAGATATCCGCAGCGCCGACAGGATTGAGGTCAAGCGTGTTGTAGCGGAAGTACCTGTTGCGACCGTCTTTGCCTCCTCGGCCAGGGTAGCGGATTTGCCCCGCAATATTCCATTCCGGCTCAAGCGTGACGTGCGCGCCGATTTTATGCGCGAGGCGCTTTAGTATTTTCGCGAGGACGAGGTGTTCGGACTTTTTCTTCATGATGCCCATACTATACGTATTTGGATAATAATCTAATTTGCTCCAAGGCTATAAAAACGATACTATGCAGTGAATGGCGGAGCGCATTACGGTAAGATCTACGATTCCGGATGCTCGCGCGAAGAGCTACCTCAAGACACTGAAATCCATCTTTCCCGCACTGTCCCTGAATGATACGGCAGTCACGGTGGCTTATACGATTAATGCCACTCTCACAAAGCAGGAATGTGAATCGGTAGCGAAACAGCTCACGAATCCGTTGGTGGAAGAGTATTCCATTCTTGGCGTGCTCGCGCCTAAAACATACTCATACGCAATTGAAATCGGGTACTTGCCGGGTGTCACGGATAACGTTGGGCATACGGCGAAACAAACTGCGGAAGATTGTCTTGGGCGCAGACTTAAGGAGGGTGAGGGCGTGTATTCTTCCGTCTTCATTTTTCTCATCGGAGAGGTGACCAATGAAGAAGCAGAGTCCGCCGTGCGCGAATTGCACAATCCGCTTATAGAGAGGGCGAGCGTCTATCTCTTTGGCGCGGATTTCAAGATTGTCATTCCGCGCGTGGCGCTTCAAAAATACGCGCCATCCGGCGAGATTGATTTGAATGTTCCCGATGCAGAGCTTGAGAAAATAGGCAAAGAGGGGATAAAAAACGAAGACGGCAGTCCCCGGGGTCCGCTCGCGCTCTCGCTTCGCGCGATGAAAATAATTAAAGGACACTTTGCCAAACTTGACAGGAATCCAACCGACGTTGAGTTGGAATCATTGGCGCAGACGTGGTCGGAGCATTGCAAGCACACAATCTTTGCAGACCCGTTGGATGAAATTAAAGATGGGATTTACCGCCGGTATATAAAAGGCGCCACGCAAAAAATCCGCAAGCAAAAAGGCAAAAAAGACTTTTGCGTGTCCGTATTCACCGACAATTCCGGCGCGATTGCATTTGATGATGATTATCTCGTCACGCACAAGGTTGAGACACACAATTCTCCGTCTGCGCTTGACCCGTTCGGCGGTTCGGTAACGGCAATTGTGGGCGTAAACCGCGACACACTAGGGTTCGGCCTCGGCGCAAAGCCGATTGCGAATGTGTACGGATTTTGCGTTGCGGACCCGAATGACCCCACTACTCTGTATCGCGACCCTCCTTCGCCAAGGCTACAGAGGGCAGGTAATACAGAAAGGCAGGAGCTTCTTCCCGCGAGGCGGATACTAGAAGGCGTGGTGCACGGAATTAATGCGGGCGGAAATCAGAGCGGGATTCCAACTCCGCTTGGCTTCGTCGCCGTTGACCCGAGCTACCGCGGGAAGCCGCTCGTATACGGAGGAACGGTAGGACTCATACCGAGGACGGTCCTCGGTAAAAAGATGTACGAGAAATCTGCCAAAGCTGGAGATTACATCGTGATAGTGGGCGGGCGCGTGGGGGCGGATGGAATCCACGGCGCGACGTTTTCCTCCGAATCGCTCTCTGGCGGTTCACCCGCTACTGCCGTACAAATCGGCGACCCAATTACGCAAAAAAAACTTGGAGATGCACTTATCCGCGAAGCACGCGGCAAGGGTCTCTATTCAAGCATTACCGACAACGGCGCAGGTGGGCTCTCGGGTGCCGTGGGCGAGATGGCGAAAGAGTCGCGCCTGCCTGCCGGTAGGCAGGGAGGATGCGAAGTGGATTTGTCTAAAGTGCCTCTCAAGTATCAAGGGCTCGCACCGTGGCAGATTTGGCTTTCGGAATCGCAGGAGCGTATGACGCTCGCGGTGCCGAAGAAGAATTGGACTGCGTTAAAGAAGATTTTTGATAGGCACGATGTGGAAGCGACGCGCATCGGCGCTTTCACAAATTCCGGGAAGTGCGTCGTGAAATTCGGCAAGAAAAAAGTGATGGACATAGAACTTTCATTTTTGCATGACGGCCGGCCGATTGAGATTCAAAAATCCAAGAAACCCAAAGGTCGGACCTTTAGGAGTTCCCAAGGTCCGACCTTGAGGAATCCAGAATTAGGCGAGGCACTTCTCGCGATGCTTGCGCGGCCCAACATTGCTTCAAAATCTTTTATTTCACAGCAGTACGATTACGAGGTGCAGGGCAATTCGGTCACGAAACCGCTTCAAGGCAAGGGCCTTGTGAATGCAGATTCTGCCGTATTACAACCGTTGCCAAATTCATCGCGCGGGATAGTTCTCGCACACGGATACGCACCGTGGTATTCCGCTGTTGATACATATAAAATGGCCGCCGCATCTATTGATACGGCGATTAGAAACGCTATTTGCGCAGGCGCTTCGCGCGATTATCTGGCGATTTTGGATAATTTTTGCTGGTCGAGCTCAAACACACCGGAGCGCCTGTATGAATTAAAGGAGGCGACGCGTGCCTGTTTTGATGTGGCGACTGCGTATGGAACACCGTTTATTTCGGGCAAGGATTCCATGTTCAATGATTTCTCTGGATACACAGCAGAAGGCGACCCCGTGAAGATTTCGGCGATTCCAACACTGCTTATTTCCGCGCTCGGCGTCATTCCCGATGTTACAAAAGCGATGACGATTGATTTTAAACAAGCGGGGGATTCCATATATCTTGTGGGAGAAACGAACGACGAGCTTGGCGCGTCTGAATACTTTGCAATGTTGGGGGACAGAACAGGAAGCACTGTTCCTTCCGTTGATGCGAAGAAAAACGCCAAAGTTTATGATGCTCTTTCCCGCGCCATAAGCGGAAAAGGCTATTCTCAAATTCTCAAGAATTTGAGAATAGCAGGAATCATTGCCTCGGCTATCAGTGTCGGCCGCGGAGGGCTTGCCGTGGCACTCGCGAAGAGTTGCGTTGCCGGACAACTGGGCGCGGACGTAAGTTTAAAGAACTTGCCGGGGAATGCGAAACTTGCCGACGCGATTCTTTTCTCTGAAAGCCAAGGCCGAGTGCTCGTTTCAGTCCGTCCCGAATCTAAAGCAGCATTTGAAAGGGTTTACAAAGGACTCTCCTATGTAGAAATCGGGAAAGTTGCCGGAAAATCAGTATCAATTGAGCTTCCAAACGTGCGTGTGGAGACATCGGTCGCAGAACTTACAAGCGCATATCGTTCGTTCTTTAAGAATTGGTAAGAATTTATGTCTACACTAAAAACTAAAAACTTAAAACTAAAAACTCAACCGAAGGTGTTGATTTTCTCTGGCTACGGTTTGAACACCGAGGACGAAACCAAATCGGCGTTTGAAATGGTTGGGGCGACAGCCGATATCGTGCACATCAACGACATCATCGCCCGCCCTGCGATTTTGAATAAAGCGCAAATCGTTGTATTTCCCGGTGGGTTTTCATACGGCGATGATACGGGCTCCGGCAAGGCGTATGCCAACAGAGTAAAACAGCATCTCGGTGATGCGCTTCAGAAATTCCTCGCGCGCGATACGCTCGCAATCGGCATTTGTAACGGCTTTCAGATTATAACGAGCGCGGGAATTTTGCCGGGCGCACTAATCGCAAACGATTCTGCGAGGTATATCTGCCGGTGGGTTGACCTTGAGGTTACAGGCAACAGCCCGTGGCTCACAGGAATCAAAACCCTATCAATCCCGGTTGCGCACGGGGAAGGAAAATATTACGCACCTGCGGAAACACTGGCGAAGCTCAAGAGCGAGAACGCAATTGCACTTCGGTATACGGAAGGGGAAACGGCAAAGCACTTTAATTTGCCTCCAAATCCAAACGGCTCGTTGGAAAACATTGCGGGCATCACTGCATACAACGGACGGGTCCTCGGGCTCATGCCGCACCCCGAACGCGCCGTGCGCTTTACCCAACTCCCGCATTGGACATACCTCCGCGAATCATATACACGGCACCCTTCGACAGGGCTCAGGGCAAGCGGCATAGAGTTGCCGACAGAAGGACCGGGTCTGCAAATCTTCAAAAATGCAATCAAATATTTTTGAGAAAATAATAACGTTGAAGAATACATAAAAAGGCCAACCTGTCGCGCGTGGCGCGACAGGTTTGTTCTAGCCGAACCACCGTATCTCGGTAGCCATGACTAGCAAAATGGAGATCACGAAAACGAATGCTCCGCTTAGCATTGCGCCTTCACTCCGCTCTGCGTACCTGGTGTCGTATAACACGACGTGGCCTGGGAGCGAGAGAAATAGGATTATTGCTGACGCACAAACCAAGTTATATAGAAAGAGCATGGAATCCTCCTTTGTGTAACCACAATAAGGCCGATATTAAACCACCGACCAGCCAGTGCTCATTATAGCTGGAAATTTAAGTGTTCAAGGTCTAAATGGGTTAAAATACTACTCACCTCGTGAATCAACAAAACCGGACTTCCTCATTCACAAGTTGAACGCTATGAAGAACGTCATTAAGCGGATATAATTGGCGCATGAATCAACTCGTCGGCATCATCATTGGCTCGGATTCGGATTTACCGGTCATGAAAGATGCGGCAAAGGTTCTCGAACAGCTTGGCGTCGGAAGCGAGATTCACGTCCTCTCGGCCCACCGCGTTCCCTCGGAGCTTGCGGAACATATCCGCGATGCGGAAAAGCGCGGAATCAAAGTTTTCATCGGAGGAGCGGGCGTCGCGGCGGCGCTTCCGGGGACAATCGCGGCACACACATCTCTGCCGATCATCGGCGTCCCGCTTACTTCGGCCAACAGCGCGGCGGGTGGGCTTGATGCCATGTTATCGATAGTGCAAATGCCGCCGGGCGTGCCAGTGGCCTGCGTTGGCCTCAACGGCGCAAAAAATGCGGGAATTTTGGCGGCTCAAATTATCGCGCTTGGAGATGAAAATGTGCGCACGAAAATTGCGGAATTTAAAAAGAAACTCGCCTCGGATGTTCTTGGAAAGGATGCAAAACTCCAAGAAAAAGGTTTTAAGAAATATTTAGAAGAACAAGGTCTGATATGACCAAAAAACTCTCATACAAAGAATCCGGAGTAAATAGAGATACCGAGAATGAAACCAAAGAGGGAATGGCGGAAATGCTCGCAACGGGCGATGTACGCGTGCTGAATTCCATAGGCGCATTCGCAACGCTTTATGACGGGCACTTTCCGGAATACAAGCATCCGGTCCTAGTCCTCAAGACGGAAGAACCGGGGACGAAACAGATGCTTGCCTTCAAGTACGACAGCGTGGAAACAATCTGCGAGGACCTTGTCAACCATCTCGTCAACGACGCCATTGTGATGGGTGCGCGCCCGCTTTCCATACAGGATTGCATTATTTGCGGGAAAGTAGAAAAGCCGGTGGTGTTGCGGATGGTGAAAGCATTTGCCGAAGCAGCGAAGCGAAACGCATGCACTCTGACCGGCGGGGAGACATCGTGGCAGCCCGGAACAATAGCCGAGGGCGCCTATGTACTTACGGCGAGCATCGTCGGCGTCGTTGAAAAGGAGCGCATAATAGACGGCTCGCGCATTCTGAAAGACGACGTCGTGCTGGCACTCGCATCAAGCGGGGTTCATACCAACGGCATTTCCCTCGTGCGCAAGATACTGGAGACCGCGCCGGACGTTCTCAAAGAACAGGTGGATGGCAAGCCGTTCATAGAAGCGATTCTCACTCCGCATAGGGGTTACTACATGGCGGTGAAAGACCTCTTTTTGAACGACGGATTGACCGGTCTCGCGCACATTACCGGCGGAGGAATAAAAGAAAATCTCAACAGAATATTACCGGAAGGATTGAGTGCGCAAATAGATGTGAGCAAAATAAAGATTTTGCCGATATTCAAAACCCTTAAGAAATTCGGGGAACTGGAAGACGCGGACATGCTCCGCACCTTTAACATGGGAGTCGGTATGACAGCGGTCGTTAAGAAGCAGTTTACAGATGAAGCGATAACCCATCTGAAAACGTCTGGTGTTGATGCATACAAAATAGGGATTATCACGGCAGGGGATAGGAACGTTGATTTTACTGGCGAATTGAAGTGGAATTAACGACTTACGAAGTCGTTAATTGACATAATACAATAAAAGATATATAATGTCTTATGACTGAAGTTCTCAAGGAAACGAATTTCACTACTCTAGGCACGAAGAAAACCGGCAAAGTGCGCGACATATATATTCAGCCTAAAAGGCTGATTCTTGTTACTACAGACCGCCACTCTTCTTTTGACCGCATCATCGCTCACATCCCGCACAAGGGCCAAGTGCTCAATCAAATCAGCGCTTTTTGGTTTGAGCAGACGAAAGATATCGTGCCAAATCATGTGCTCGCGATTCCAGACCCGAATATCACGGTCGGCAAGAAATGCACAATGGTGCCTGTGGAGGCCGTCGTGCGCGGATACCTGACCGGTGTAACAGACACAGCCATCTGGACCCGCTACTCCAACGGCAAACGCGATTTTGGGAATGTCGTTTTGCCTGATGGCATGAAGAAGAATCAAAAATTGCCTCATCCTATATTTGATCCGACCACGAAAGAAGATACGCACGACCGTGCAATCTCGCTGAAAGAAATGGTGGCGGAAGGCTTAGTGACCGCGGAACTCTTGGAAGAGATAGAGAAAACGGCGATATCTTTATTTACCCGCGGACAGGAAATCGCGAAAGCGCACGGACTTATTCTAGTAGACACGAAATACGAATTTGGTACGGATGAAAATGGAAAGTTGATTTTGATTGACGAAATCCATACGCCCGATTCATCGCGCTTTTGGCAAGCGGATTCATACGAAGAGCGGTTTGCGGCGGGCGAAGAGCCGAAATATTTTGATAAGGAATTCTTGCGCTTGTGGTTTCGGGATAATTGCGACCCGTACAAAGATGCGACGCTTCCGGACGCACCTGCCGAACTTGTGGCCGAGCTCTCGCGGCGTTACATTCAGATGTATGAGCAGATTACCGGACAGAGATTTGTTAAAGGCGAGACCCCCGTCATCCCGCGCATTGAGCGCAATCTACGGCCATATGCGCTAATTTAGAATTTAAAATTTTAGATTTAAAATTACTACCATGCCATTTAAACCGCTCACAGCAATCAGTTCTATAGACGGACGCTATCGCGAAGTTTCTTCGGCGCTTGCAGGGCACATGAGCGAATATGCGCTCATCCGCGCGCGCGTCCGCATTGAGTGCGAATATCTTATTGCGCTTTCGGAAACAAAAGGAGTCGGATTGCGCGCGCTTTCCGCTGGAGAAAAAGATATTCTAGGCAAACTGGCGGATGTGCCAGTTGAGGATGCGCAGATAGTTAAGGCAATAGAAAAAGAAGGATACGAGGACATTCCGGCCACCAATCATGACGTGAAGGCGATTGAGTATTTCCTGAAATCTCGGCTCTCCAAAACATCACTTGCCGATGTCAGTGAATGGCTTCATTTCGGCCTCACATCCGAGGATGTGAACAGTGTGTCTTTGGGGCTTATGCTCCGCGGGGCGTTGGAAGAAGTGATTGCGCCTGCTTTGAGCGATATAGATGAGCACCTCGGAAGACTCTCAAAAGAACATGCGGGAGCGCCAATGTTGGCGCGGACGCACGGACAGCCGGCATCGCCCACAACGTTCGGCAAAGAAATGCGGGTCTTTGAGGCACGAATTGCGCGCCAACTTGAACAGTTGAAAGCGCGAACCATTCTCGTCAAATTTGCGGGAGCAACAGGGAACTACAATGCGCATTTTGTCGCGGTGCCGGATGTGGATTGGCAGGAATTTGCAAGGAAATTTGTTGAAAGATTCAATTCTCTAAGGTCTGACCTTTCCTCCAAAGGCGGATCCGCCTCCGGCGGAAAGAAATTCCCAAGGTCGGACCTTGGGATACAGCTGGAATTAAACGAAATAACGACGCAGATAGAACCTCACGACACCTATGCGGAACTCTTTGATAATCTCCGGCGCGTGAACACGATTCTTACAGGGCTTTCGCATGATATGTGGCGATACATCAGCGATGGCTGGATTACGCAAAAGCCGAAAACGGGCGAGATTGGCTCTTCGGCAATGCCGCACAAAGTAAACCCGATTGATTTTGAGAATGCGGAAGGGAATTTCGGAGTTGCGAATTCCCTGTTTGAACACTTCTCGCGCAAGCTTCCCATCTCGCGCCTGCAACGCGACCTTTCCGACTCAACAGTGGAGCGCACGTTCGGCACCGCCTTTGCCCATTCACTCATTGGTTACAAATCGCTTTTGAAAGGACTCGGCAAAGTGAGTGTGAATGCAAAAGCGATGTTGGAGAACTTGCAGGCGCATCCGGAAGTGCTTGCGGAAGCATTCCAAACCGTACTAAGACGCGAAGGCGTGGAAGTTCCATACGAAAAACTAAAAGACCTCACGCGCGGACGGCAGGTTACCCTTGAAGATTTCGCAAAATTCATAGACGACCTGTCGGTGAGCGAGAAAGTAAAGAAGCATCTTAAATCTCTCCGCCCGGAAAATTACCTCGGCCTTGCCGAGAAGATCGCAAAAGGCAGGGGATGAATTAATGTTACCTTTTCTCACTAATGTCTTATATGCTTATTCGCGCGAATAAGCATATAACAAAATCAACCGTATGAAAGTAAACATCAAGGAATTATTGGATTTCTTTGATGACAAAAAAGATTCAGAGAAAGGGGATGCCAATGCTCTAATGGCTATTCTTGGCGAAGACTTGAACGTCTCGGCATATAGGCATTTCAGAGACAATAAAATAGATATCCTTATTGACTCGGTGCTTCCGGTCATTAAGAAAGACAAGAAAGGCAAAAGACTTGACCGATGGATTCTAGACAAGAAAGCAGACACATTATTTCAGTGCGAGATTAAGAACTGGGCGGCAACAGCTATTGGCGGTAAATCGCTGAAGGCAAATGCGGGTAAAGCGGAGATTAAGAAGGTCGCCAAAGATCATTGGAAACACCAGTTGTCTACTAATTTATCAAAAAAGCCACCAAAAAAGCAAAAACATCCTAACGGCGTCAGTAAGGTATTACTCACGATGCGTAAACCAAGTCAGTATAAGAATCTTGAAGTGGAGCCACTACTCATTTACTGGATGCCGATTTCGTCTGATAAAGCCGGATTGAAACCACTGTCTTATATTTCCGATCTTCCAGTAAGAACTGCGTTTAAAAGACTGCATATATTTTCCGTATCCCTTTATCTCCGCCAAATGTATAAACAAGGGAAAGGCAAGAAATTTATTGATTTAGATATGCCGCATTTTATACATAGAATGAAGATTTTGCAGAGGATTGCAAAAGTTAAATAAGCATCAATCTAATCTATATGCTTATTCGCGCGAATAAGCATATAGATGACGTGGGTATGTTGCGGCGTATGCCGGCGCGCGTGGTAATATGTGTGGCATATGCGCGAGGTGGAATTGGAGCGACAACTGAAAGTACTTGCCAATCGGCGACGGCTATCCATATTGAATCTATTGCGAAAGCGGAAGGATGTAAATGTGAGCGATGTCGCCGAAGCAATTAAGCTTTCATTTACGTCAACATCACGACATTTGACCATGCTTGAGCGCATGGGTTTCGTAGAGAAAGAGCAGAAAAGTCTCAATGTGTATTATCGCATTACCTCTGCTCCAACGGATTCTTTGCGCAAGGTGTTGAATCTGCTTTAGAACACCTCCTATGTTTGCAGTTTGATTGCATCATATTCTTATTCTTACTATGTGCTTATTCGCGCGAATAAGCACATACTGCGCCCTACGCTATTTCCTTATATGCTTATTCGCGCGAATAAGCATATAAGGAATATTGGATGTGTGAAAGAAAATCAGAAGAGACGCAAAAGAAAATCAAGCTGAAATCAAATGCTGTCTTACTGCCGCAGGCCGAGGCCTGTGCGGATGAAGTACCAGTTTATGGCTATAAGAATCGCTGTCAGAGTGCCGAGGACGGCGAGACTGATGCCGAGGGATACATCGGAAAAGCCCATGAATCCGGCGCGGAAACCGTCAACCAGATAGAAAATCGGGTCGGCAAAAGTGAATTTTTGCCATAAAGGCGGAAGTGCTTGCGCCGAATAGAAGACGCCACCAAGGTAGACGAGCGGGGTCAAGACGAATGTCGGCACTATCGTGATGCCGTCAAAGCTTTTGGCGTAGATGCCGTTTACGAGGCCTGCTAGAGAGAAAATCAGCGAAGAAAGAATAAGGAATAGAAGAATTATGAACGGATGCGTAAGTGGCAGAGGTGTAAAGAATGCGGCTACAATTATTACAAGAACTCCGATAACGATTCCGCGTACCATTCCTCCGGCGACATATCCAGCGATGATAACCCACGGAGGAGTCGGAGAAACAAGTATTTCGTCAATATTGCGCGCGAAGAATTTGGCTTGAAAGAATGTCGTTGCCACGTTTGAAAATGAATTAGTAACGACCGCGAGCATAACGAGGCCGGGTACGACGAACGTGATATACGGATGCCCGCCGATGTCGCCGATGCGTCTGCGGCCAGATGCGAAAAATACGCACGACATCCTTGCGAACGATAGTGTAAAACGATGTCCACATCTGTGCAGGGGTCATATTATTTTTCGCTCGTTAATTGTAGAAATACTTCTTCCAGTTTTCCTCCGCGATAACCGCGCTTCTGCGCGGTATCTTCGTCATGCAGGCCGAGTATTTCCTGCATCGTTCCCGATGCCACAATCGCGCCTTTGTGAATGATAGCCACATGCTTGCAGAGTTGCTCCGCTTCTTCTAAGTAGTGCGTTGTGAGGAGAATCGTCACGCCTTTTGCCGTCAGTGTCTTGAGGTAGTTCCACATTTCGCGCCGGAGTTCCACATCCACGCCTGCAGTCGGTTCATCAAGTATAAGAAATCTCGGTTTATGAATGAGGGCGCGGGCAATCAAGAGCCGGCGCTTCATCCCGCCCGAGAGCGACCAACCAGTCTGATCTTTCTTGTCATAAATGCCAAGATCTTTAAGCAATTGCTCCGCATACGGAACTGCGACACTACGGGGAATTCCGTAGTAACCACCTTGATTGACCACAACATCAATGCATTTCTCAAACGGATTGAAATTGATTTCCTGCGGGACCACGCCAATATACGTGCGTGCTGTTTCCGCCTCCGTTTCTATGTCATGACCAAACACCCTCACATTCCCAGCAGTCTTGTTTACCAATCCGGTAACAATGCCGATTATCGTCGTCTTTCCCGCGCCATTGGGTCCTAGGAGTGCGAAGAAATCTCCCATCGGCACGCTTAACGAGACCCCTTTCAGCGCCTCCGTTCCGCTTGCCCCGTTAGAGGCTATGGTGTCCCGCAACCTGCCGAGTAGGGCTGTGCCTCTAACGGGGCTTGCGTAGGTTTTCTTGAGGTCCTTTATTGAGAGAGCAGGCGCTGGCATACGCTATTCGGATGCCAAGAGCTTCCCGATGTAGTCATAAGTCTCGTGGTAATCTTTAACCGCGTGCGTGGGTATTTTGCCGATGACCGTCTCATCATTTCCACCAGGGAAAAGGGCGTCGCCGATATAAACGCAGTCATTTTTATCCCATCTCATTTTTTCTATGAAGGCGGGGACGTTATAACCCTTGTTCTTGCCATATTCAAAAATGTCGAGGTTTGTCGTTCCACCAATGCGGACTTCAACGCCCGCTTTTTCCAATACTTTCACATCGTCCGTCAGCTCATTCAAAAGCGCAGCCCTTTTTTTACCTCCAGGGTCAAATGCTTCCTTTTTGTCGTGATTCTCATGGTGGCCGATGAGTGAAAAGGCGATTTGCGAATCGCGGTCTTCTATGATGTCATTCTCGTCGCGCACCGTGAGATTCAAATGTGCGCGCGCTTTGGCGATAAACGCCAGTATCGCACCCTTTTGCTTTTTAGAAAGCGACCGGTTCCACAAGACGCTACCGTCGCGCGTCTCGGCGCGGTTGCCGTTTTGCCCGAGGATGTGGTAGAGCCCCTGAAGTGCAGGCGTCAAATGTTTTCTTATATCAGTTGCCCCGTGACCGGAAACAACAACCACATCAACTCGTTCGCACAATTTCTTAAGGACTGGCACACTCTCGGGCAAGATTAACGACTTGCTCGGCGTGAGCGTATTATCTAGGTCAAAAAAAATGTGCTTCAACATCGTCTAAAGGTCTTTCAAGGGGAGGCCGTTGATGTAATCTTTTTTGCCGATGTCCACGCCGTTTTTGCGCAAAATGGAGTAGGCGGTGACAATGTGGAAATAGAAGTTTGGGAGCAGATATTCGGTCGCATACTCAAAGCCGGTAATAAATTTTGTCGGAAAATAGGGAAGCGTTATTTTCACAGATTCTTTGCCGATGATTTGTTCCGGCGCAATTGATTTCAAAAAGGCGATGGTTTTTTCTATGCGGGCCTTGAGTTCATCAACCGTTTTCTCATTATCCTCGTACTTTGGTATCTCAATCTCCGCTAGCCGCGAGGCACCCCCCTTTCCGTTATCGCATGCGATTTGCACCTGCTTGATAAAAGAGAACTGGTCAAAAACAAGGCGGTCGTTCAAGAGGGAAGACAAATGTTCAGAAGCGGGATGCCGTTCTGTTGCCTTGGTTTCCGCATGAGCCGTGGCCTTATCCATCAATTTTGAAAGCGCCTCAAGCGCTTTTATCATCGGTGGGACGGTGATTGTGTACAGATTCGTTTCTTGCATCTCAAGGTATAGTGCCCAGAGTGAAATCATTCACTAAGGCGATCCTGCGGGGGGTCGTTCATAATTCTTCTAGCCGCTCTTACACGAAGCGCGTCGCTGTCTTCATCATCGCCCCCTATTCCAATTCCACCTGTAAGCTGAGGTCCTGATACTGAACCGCTATGCTCCCTGATTTTTCTCCCCCGTGCCTCCACCTCGTCTAGCATTTCATCCCGATTGACGGGACTTGTTCCCGCTTTAGGCAGTTCATCTGGTTTCTTCGCCCCAGTCATACGACGATAACTCTCGCGAGCGAGTCTCTGCCACCCACTCTGACCGCCTCCTTCTCTTCTGATTTTCTCGTTCATAAATAACATCTTTACACAGTGCATGATATCACCGGTTCTAATATTGGGCAATTTCATTATTGCTTATGCAGACCTCCCCCAATATTTTGCTGACGCAGAAACATAATCGGCGACTCGCCTTTCAGCCGCGGCGGCAAATTTGAGGGCTAATTGTTCGCGCTCGGCTTCTGGAGAACC
>Ga0209542_10012279_pt1 | contig 15025 bp, 18 predicted proteins | sample RifCSPhighO2_01_FD_184028 | JGI IMG/M metagenome (GOLD analysis project Ga0209542, IMG submission 184028) | Soil microbial communities from Rifle, Colorado - Rifle CSP2_plank highO2_0.1 (SPAdes) (version 2) | ecosystem: Environmental > Terrestrial > Deep subsurface > Rock core/Sediment ...
AAAGTGGTGCTCAAGAAGCATGTATCGCTGGCTAACGCTGGCTAGGAAAGGAGCCTTGGTATGACACACGCAGGGATCTTGATTTGGCTGGTGGGGTTGGTAGCTTTAGTAGCAGCAACCATCCTGATCATAAGCGGCCCTAAGGAACTCAATTCCTTCTCGATCGTGCTGTCCGTTGGAGGAGTCGCAGCCACTCTAGTTGGTGGGAAGCTGATTTTCAATCCCGACCGCGCGGAAAACAGTAACACTGATTCGTCAGCCAGCGCTGGCTAGGAAGGAAAGGACGCTGACCAATTAACAGTGCCGCGGGGAACGACTTGTTCTCTCTCGCGGCACTCCGATTTCCTCTCCTATACTTTATACCTAATACCAAATACTGAATACCAATTTACAGCCACTTTAATTTTCGGAAAATCACAACCATTATGATAATGAGGAGTAGCATTCCACCGAGGATAAACTCAAGCGCAAAAGGCCGATCAGCGAAGGGGAGCGGGATATTCATTCCAAAAACAGAGGCAATCAAAGTAAGAGGAAGCAAAATAACACTAATAACCGTAAGTACCCGAACTACCTCATTCGTAGTAGTGTTTAGCAAAGCAGCAGTGGAGTCGTGAAGTCCTTCTACCACCTCTTTTTGCTCTTCAAGAGTTTGCCATGTTTTTTCTACGTGATCTACCAAATCGTTAAAGTAAATACTCATTTCTCCTCTGATACCTATTAGGGATAGTCTATCTCTGATCTGAGGCATGATATTTCTTTGAGGGCTTACTATCCTGCGAAAAACTAATATATTTCTTCTTTGGACTGATAAATCTTCAATTTGTTTAGAGATATTTTCACCTTCAAAAATTTTATCTTCTATTAGATCCAGCTCAGTGTCTATTTTGTACAAAATCGGAAATACAGAGTCTAAAATTTTGTTTAAGATGCTATAAAGCAAAAAGCCCGCGCTGCTCTTTAGAAAAATTTCCTGTCTGGTCTTTTTATCGTCCAAGGCATCGTCAAAAAGGTCCATAAATGGTTTTATCCGACCATCATGAATGGTAACCAAAAAGTCCCTGCCAAGAATAATATCCACCTCAGCACTAGTCACCCGCCCTCCCTTTTTTTCAAGAACGGGAAAATGCAGCACTATAAAAAGATGATCGGCAAATATATCTATTTTTGCTCGTTGGATCGGCGAGAGAGTATCCTCCAAAGTCAGTGGGTGGACCTGTGGAAATTCTTTACGGATCTGCTCTATATCCGCTTTTGAAGGATGCTCAACGTCTATCCAACGCAGTCCCTTTTCGATAATTGTTTTCATGGACTGCCTCCTATATAGACAACAAAACGACACACCTTCCATTAAAATTATTCACGGTGTGTCTATCTAAACCAATTATACCTCGCAAATTAGGGTAAAATCAATATCTATAAAAGTATGGCAGGATGACAGAAAGTCACCCTGTCTCAGTATCATACCTAAAAAATTTGACAGGAATTTTGACAGGAAGTATTCTTGTCATGTACTTGTCATGTGAGTTTCTTACGGACTATTGAGCTGACGAAGCCCATGTCTGCTTTTCCCTTTAATTCTTGCGAAAGAGTGCCCATTACTTTACCTATTTCGGCAGCTGAAGTAGCTCCAAGTTCTTGGATTTTTTGCTCGATTATTTTTTCTACCTCTTTTTCACTCATCTGCGCTGGTAAGTAGCTCTCCAGAATTTGTAGCTCCTTAGTTTCTTTCTCGACAAGTTCATTTCGTCCACCTGCCTCAAACTGCTCAATCGATTCTTTTCTTTTCTTTGCTTCTTTTCTAATTACCTCCAATATTTCTTCGTCCGTGGGTATATAACTGGTACTTTCCTTTTCAATCGCAAAATTTTTTATTGCGCCAATCAATAACCGAAGTGTGGATACTTTTATCTCATCTTTATTTTTTAACGATTCTCTGAGGTCGTTTTGAATTTGCTCCAACATATTATTTGTACCTAGTATTCCCTTCTCCCCTCGATAGCTCTGCTCAAAGTTATTTCGTCTGCGTATTCTAAATCCGCCCCTACCGGCAGTCCCCTAGCTATGCGAGTCACTTTTATTTTGAGTGGAGAAACCAATTTTTGTATATACATGGCTGTACTTTCCCCTTCCACAGACGGGTTAGTAGCTAAAATGATCTCGGCTACTCCATTTTTTAATCTTGGTAGCAATTCTCTTATCCGTAAGTGCTCTGGGCCAATTCCTTGCAACGGAGCAATAGCACCTCCCAACACGTGATACATGCCGGTGTAGCTACGGGATTTTTCTAAAGCTAAAACGTCTAGCGGCTCTTCTACTACCATTATTGTATTTTTGTCTCGTATTCTGGAACTACAAATATCGCAAGGGTTCGTTTCTGCAATATTGAAACAAATAGTACAGATGGTTGTTTTTTCCTTTAGTTGCTTTATGGTTTCGGATAATCTCTCAGAATATTCCTTTGGGGCGTGAAGGAGATGATAAGTAAGCCTCTGGGCTGTCTTCGGGCCAATACCAGGTAGTTTCTCAAGTTCAATTATAACATCCTCAACTGACCGTGGAACTTTCATCCAAACAATTATACCAGTAAACAAGATGACGCCTCAAGGATATTTCCCCAAGGCGCATAACAACTATAGCTTTATATGTCAAAAATATTGGAGAAACAAAACGAGCACGTCGCCTACGGCGCGTGCTCTCAATGGACAGCGTTCTCTACTTCCTCATCACTCAGGATCCGCATCTGCGCTGCGCCAATCAGTTGCTCAGGATACTGCCTGACCCAAGCTTCATAGTAAGCTATAAGCCGCGTCGTGATATAGTCTATATCAGCGGCCTCATCGTCGGTTACTTGCGGAACGATTGGGCCATCAATGTGAATGGCCGGTTTGCCGATACCCTCGTCTACAGCAACACCAAAATACACGTACGCGCCAGTTTTTCGAGCTAACAAGGCTGGTCCTAGACCAAACTCATTGTTGGCCCTGCAAAAACGATAGAGCCTCCCACTTCCTTTGGGTACTCTGTCGAACAAAAATCCCGGCATTAGTCGATCAGGTCCTCTCATGTACCGCCGCGCCTTGAGTACCGTAACACTACTTATTGGTTCGTAGCTACACCTAGGTGGCTGACGCAGCCAATTTACTAAATCAGAGTACTCCCCTGGTTGCAGTGGCTCAGTCGGTACGAAAAACGAAACCCCAACTGCGGCTAGAGCACTCACGGCATCCTGCGGTCTTCCGAAATGACCACTTATCAGGATCATGTCTTGGCCGCCTTCCCACTCTGTTGCAAAATCACGAGCTGAGTCGGTCAGAATATACCGTCTTAGGATAGCCTCTGGGCTCGAGAACTTGTTACGGGCTATTCCTACGTATTCCCTAGCCATGGAAAGCCCGATCCGGTGAGGATCCACTCCGTGACCCTCTCCAAACAATAGATCAAGGTTTCGGGTGATTCTTTTATCCGTACGGCTGATTCTCAAGATAGGATAGGCTAGCACTTTAGCCAGCATTTCTCCAAACCAGCCTGGAAACAAAGCGATTGGTAGGAAAAGAATCGCTAGAATCCAGAAGAAGGTGAGGTTGGTCAGTAGTTTCTTGTCACGACGAACAATCGCCACCGCAGTAAGCCAAAAAGCGTGAAGACCACCCTTACCGACTTTCGCAGCTCTACCCAAAGAGTAATCACCCTCCTAATAAGATCTGTTATTTATATTAAAATTTAAAACGGAAACAAGCAAGGGGAAATTGGTATTGAGTATTAGGTATCTAGTATAAAGCTTGAAAATTAACCCTTAAGAAGATCGGAAAGGCCGCCGAGGCCACCCATCATGCCCTGCATTTTTTTGGCCATTTCTTTTTGGGACTGTTCAAATGCTTTATTTATTACTTCTTTTACTCTGTCTGGGTCTGTACCATCCGGATATTCTAGTTTCAATATTTTTTGAACCCCATTGATCCTCACTCTTACATCCCCAGACTCCACGTCAAACACTTCAGCTTCCATTTCTTTTTTGAGCTGATCAGCCTTTCTTTTCAGTTCATACATTTCCTTTAGTTTGTCAAACACTTCTTCTCCCTTAAAGAGCGAAGGTTGCAGGCTCGAATGATTTAAATGTGAGGCTGTAACCCTAGCTCTATATTATTGTTATTCTAGTTTACCAAAAACTTCCACTGGGTCAACCTCTTCCCTTTGCTCCTTTGGTTCCACTCTTTTTATCTCCTTTGGAGTTTTGCTTATTATTCCCTTAAATCTCAGTGGCCGGGACGTTATTTTTTCTAAGGCAGACTCGACAGTTTCCCTATATTTCCTCTCTTCAGCTTTTTGCTTGTGAAAAGGAAAAGCAAATTCTATAGTCAGTAAACCATCTTCCAGATCAATTGGCTTTGCTTCTTTTAAAAAAGGTACTAAGGGGCTATTTGCAGATTTAGCGTTTTTTAACACCAGACCCCAATTATTTTCGATTTTTTTCAATATCTTCTCGTCACTTTGTTTTATTTTTTTGTCGTTGCCCTCTAGCGATTTTTCTTCTTTTTCTCTACCGTTTTCTAGTGGTTCCTTTACAGCTGATTGCGCTTTGGGTTCCTCAGGCTCTTTTTCTTTAGCCTCCGCTTCATTTTTTACCTCTTCGACTTTTGGCGAAGGGCTGGGACTTTCCGCCACATCCTGACTATTATCCAAAGTAGCCTCTATTATTGCCATTTCTAAAGGCAGCTGCGGAATAGTGGTTTCCCTCAGATCGTCAATTGCCCTGTTAAATAAATTAGTTAGTTTCATTAATCTCTCTTTAGATATCTTTGCCGAAAGGTCTTCCAAAGCTTGCCTCTCCTGCTCTGATATTGGCTCCAACACCTGCTCTGCCCCTGCTTTAAAAAGTAATATTTTTCGTAAAGTTTCAAGTATAGATTCGCATATCGCCCTAACGTTTCCACCCTTGCCTAGGTACTCATTTAGTTTCACAATCGCTTCCCTACCTTTCCCGCTTTCCAGTAAAAGTAATAAACCAGAGCTGTCGCCTATATTGCTTTTACCCAGGATATCCTGCGCTTTTTCTCTTGTAGCTTTTTGATCGATAGAAGCAATGTTTTCTAGTAACACTTCAGCATCTCTGAAGGCTCCAGAAGCTGACTTTGCGATTTCATCTAAAGCTTCGCTTGCCATTTGCCAATTTTCAGCTTTTACAATTGACGCTAGCTTTTCCTTTATTTCACCGGTTGATGGTATCTTGAATTGAAAGTGGGTAGTACGCGAAGCTACAGTTGCTGGTATTTTTTGGGGATCGGTCGTCGCGAGTATAAATATCGCGTGAGACGGGGGCTCTTCCAAAGTCTTCAAAAGAGCGTTAAAAGCATCGTGAGTGAGCATGTGAGCCTCGTCAATTATGTACACTTTGAATCTACCAGCAGAAGGAGAAAGCTTTATTTTTTCTCTTAGCTCCCTGATTTCATCTATCCCTCTATTGGAAGCGGCGTCTATTTCAATTAAATCTAGATGGCTCCCGTTTGTAATAGCTAAACAGCTATCGCATTTGTTGCATGGCTCTCCAAATTTACTTATATCTGATCCTTTGTTGCTTGCAGCCCGGCAATTCACTGCCTTTGCGAATATCCTGGCTGTCGAGGTTTTCCCGGTACCTTTTGGTCCAGAAAAAAGATAAGCATGGGAAATCTTGCCGTTTTTTAATGAGGAGAGAAGGGCCTCTTTTATATGGCTTTGTCCTATCAAATCGCTAAAGGATTGGGGTCTATACTTTCGATACAAAACCATCGCCAAGTCATTTTACATTCAACCGGTGAAAAAAACAATGTTCCTAAAAATACTTTTTGTTTTATTATAAATTTAATACCCTGACGCTAAATAATGTATACTTAATACTGATTTGTATGGATGCAGAGCAAGCTTTTAAAGAAGGGCTTTCCAATATCCCGTTAACTATTGAAGGAGAGGTATCGAAATTACTTCCCGATAGTCATGAGGGAGCACACCACCAAAAATTCGTGGTAAACCTACACGATAACCACACGATACTGGTAGCCCACAACCTGGAAAGGGCTTACAAGGTACCGGTAAAAATCGGTGACAAGCTGGAAATTCACGGTACTTACGTGTGGAATAAACTTGGCGGCATTATCCACAATACCCACCATGATGATAGAAAGGCGTGCCAAAGGACCAACAGTGACCACGTCGTTTGTGGTCCATCTCACGAAGATGGCTGGATCATCCTTTCTAGTCAAAAAGACCCCCACCGAGACTCCTAAAAGGCACAAAAGCCCCGCACATTTGTACGAGGCTCAGAAGGCAGTGGCTATCCGTTTGATTAGGCGCATGGGAAGCCCCAAACGCATTTTCTTTTCAAGATCCACCGGAACCTGATACCCGCAAGCAATTGCGACCTTACAACCCAGCCGTAGTTCCCTTTCGGATATAGTAGCAAAGTTGGCAAAGAAACTACGATCTTTTGCCCTAAACCCCTTTGCTACCTCTGCTCGGCCCGCATCAACTTGAGCATCAAGCCACCGAAAACGTAAATCCTCGATCTTCGCTATCAAATTTTCTTGTTTACGAGGATCAAGAGGTTTGGGCTCATCGGCAAAAAGTGCCAGAAAAATCCTCTTTCGACCTAGAGAAAACCTTAACTCCAATGCAACAAGGATCAAAAACATTATCGGGAGCAGGACTGTGTTGATTGGAAGCAACGCTCCAGTGTTGTAAAAACGCTGCGCCCTGATGCCAAGTGTTGCTCGAATCCCCATCCCTAGCACAAACCAGACAACTGCTAAAGTCAGCGCTAGAAAAACGAGCTCACGCACCAGAACTAGTATCTCCACGGGCCCTCCTTCCTGTGTTTGGCCCCAAAATTGTACTATCAAGCCTGCTTAGCTGTCAATTTTAGTTTTTCTACTGTTTGGGCAAGTAATTGTACGTATAGTTCAAATCCTACCAGTGCGATATTTCCACTCTGAGCTGTTCCCAAAAGATTGCCTGCACCTCGTATTTCTAAATCTTGTCTTGCTATTTTGAATCCTGATCCTAGCTTTGTCGCTTGCGAAATTGCCGAGAGGCGCTCTAAGACCATACCTTCTGGTACATAATTTTTTGGGTAAAAAAGATACGCAAATGATTCGTTTACGCTTCTTCCCACGCGACCTCTAAGTTGGTAAAGATCGGCGAGACCAAATTTATCAGCATTTTCAATAATTATCGTGTTTACACCAGGCATATCAATACCGGAACCTATTATTGTAGTGCACACTAGGACATTTGCATTGCCAGAATAAAAACGGCTCATTGCACTTTCAAGTTGTTTACCATCCATCTGTCCATGTGCATAAACTATTTTCGCCGCTGGCATCAAAGCAGCGATTTCGTTTGCTTTACCGGCAATTTTTGCCACGTTGTTAAACACAAAATAAACTTGGCCTCCTCGATTTATTTCCTTTTGAATTGCAAGTCTGATTTTCTCATTAGAATATTGCCCAACAAAGGTTTCAATTGGCTTCCTACCTATCGGGGGCTTATCCAAAACCGACATATCTCTGATATTTACTAGGGCCATTTGCAGGCTTCTTGGGATAGGAGTGGCGCTCATGGAAAGCACGTCAACAGCAGGCCTAATTATCTTTAATTTTTCTTTGTGGTGTACACCAAATCTGTGTTCCTCATCAATTATCAGTAGTCCTAGGTTTTTGAACTGGACGTCGCTTGAAAAAAGTCGGTGAGTACCAATTACAATATCCATCTCTCCACTCTGTAATGCTTCCAATATCTTTTTTTGCTCTTCTTCGCCTTTGAATCTAGAAAGTAAGGATATTTTCACAGGAAACTTTTTTAATCGGTCAGAAAAAACAAAAAAATGCTGGTCAGCTAAGATAGTAGTCGGTACTAAAACCGCTACTTGTCTACTTTCTTGCACCATCTTAAAAGCAGTTCTGATTGAAACTTCGGTTTTGCCGTAGCCAACATCACCCACCAATAACCTATCCATAGGTCTTTCGCTTTCCAAATCTTTGTTTATCACCCTAAGTGTTTTAATTTGATCATCAGTGTCTGTAAACTCGAAACTTTCTTCAAGCTGCCTTTGCCAAGGTGTGTCTTTACCAAGAGGTGGTCTTTTGACAATCTCCCTTTGGGCATATAGCTCTAGTAGCTCTTTAGCATAGGCCACTACGTCATCTTGAACTTTTTGCTTGATCCTCTCCCAAGTTGCGCTGCCAAGTTTGGAAACTTGAGGCCGCCGACCAGAAGCTCCAATATACTTTGTCAATCTATCGATTTGTTCGATAGGAACGTAAAGCCTGTCGTTGCCAAGGTATTCAACCACCAGTTGTTGCTGCCCGTTTGTTTTGATATCCACGAACTTGCCTATCCCGTAATCTATGTGCACAACTAAATCACCTGGCTTTATTTCTGACAAAAACAACCTTTCGTGTTCTTTAACAGGAAATTTTTTGCTCCATTTCGGCCCTAGTTTAGGAGTAATCCCAAAAGGAACTATATAAATCTCCTTGATTAACTTTGTTTTTTCTTGGGTAAGGGTATTGAAAAGATAGAGTGATTCTACTTCGCTACCTATCAAATCGATTCTGGCTGGAAGCTTATATCTCTCCAGCCAAATATCCACTACGCCGCCTCTTATTGAAAACTCGCCTATCTTGGCTACGTTCCCCGGTGAAACATTGGTGTATCCCAAATCTATTAATTTGTTCCTTAGATGGGAGAACGAAACTGTATTCCCCCTACCAACAGATATACCTATCTTCTCTTTTTTATCCAGTTTTGTCTTCTCTAGCTGATCGGTTTTCATTTTTTGTTCCAACCCAAAACTCCCCTAAAAAATAGATAGGGGCCCTGATTTTATATTTTTGGGCAGCTCAATCTTTTTCTTTCAACCAATTAACTGTGATTTCCGTTGCTTTCTTGATCAGTTCATCTACTTTACTTTTTTCCTCAGAAAAACCTTGCAGTACCCATTTTTCCACCTCTGTAGAATCCTTTGGCCGTCCGATTCCAATTCTTACCCGATTGAACTGGTCAGATCCAAGACTATCAACGATTGACTGCACGCCTTTATGACCGGCTGCCCCTCGGCCAAATTGGTGTTTAATTTCACTAAACTCTAGATCCACATCATCGTGTACAATCAGCAGATCCTCTGGTTTGATTTTATAAAAATTTACCACCCTATTTACGGTTTTTCCGGAAATATTCATAAAGGTTTGGGGTTTGATTAACAATCTATTCTTATCCAGCGAATAAATTATTGCTTCAAATTTTTTGTTATATTTGGGCCCGGCGACGTAGTCTTTTAAAATCTCGTCGATTACCATGAAACCAGCGTTGTGCCTGGTATTAGCATATTTTTCTCCGGGATTACCCAAACCAACAACAATTCTCATGATCCTAGATTAACAGTTTGCACTGTGTAATTGCAATTTAGGAGGTAGTTACTTAATGATCTCTGGGGCTGGTCTTAAAGTTGAGAGGATCTTATCTTCAAGAGCTTCCATTTTTTCAGCTTCGTCTCCCTTTTCATGATCAAGACCAAGTAAATGTAGTACTCCGTGGATAACCAAAACCATGGCCATCTCATCTACCAGCATTTCTTCTTTCGCCGCCCTGTCCAAAAGCTGTGGGTACGAAATCGCCACATCCCCAAAATTCAAATATTTGGCACCAGGAACAGAAAATTCCTTTTGATCACTATCTAGTGAGTAAGAAAAGGCCAATACATCAGTTGGAGCATCGACACCTTTGTACTCCTTATTTAGTTTGCGCATTTTTCGGTCCCCAATGATAGAAATAGATAGTTCTACTTTTCCTTTTACATTGGCCGCATTTAGTGCAGCCGTAGCAGTCGAGATCAAAAGTGTTTTTTTGAGTGGATAATGGGGCTCAACATATGCATTTACTTTATAGTTCATCTTTACTCATCTGCTCTGGCCCTGATTCTTCGCTCGCTTGCTTCTTTTTGCTTCTTTCTTTGCACACTAGGCTTTTCGTAAAACTCTCTTTTTCTTATTTCCGTTAAAATACCCTCTTGTTGGACCTTTTTATTAAATTTTCTTATCAAAGAGTCGGCACTCTCGCCTTCATTTGCTCGGACGATAGCCATAAAAATAAAAGAATATACACCTCCTAATCACATTTTTTGAAATAAATTATTCGATTTTTAAAATGCAAGGTAAATTTCAATCGCCCAGGAGGTGAAAGTGTAAATGCTCTACCTCTTGACGAGTTCCCCCGTTCACGACTACTCGATAACCACTTTGCAATTTTTGTGACCTTACTAATCTTTGTATCACTTTTGCCAGTTTTGTCAATAAGGAATATTGATTGCCTTGTAGATCTAAAAATGATTTTATGTGGAGCCGAGGAACTACAAGTAAATGCACCGGTGCTTTTGGATTTATATCCCGAAAAACATACACATCTTCATCTTTGTGAATAAATTCTGTGGGTAATTCTTCCCGTATTATTTTGCAAAATATACAATTTTTTTGTGACATAGCTATTATTTTTAGCCCACTTTAGTGGCCGCAGAGCGCGGGAGTACCCAAATTTAGTCCATGATATGGTCGCAGAACGCAAGGCGATCTACCTTCGCGGAGCGGATGAATTTGGTTACGAAGCGATCTACAAAACACACAATTTTTATCGCTCATGTCTTGCCTTCAACTTTTCAAGAATCTCGTATGGAACTTTCAAATAGAAATCCACGTAGCCTAGGTCCTTTCCCGCACTACCAAAACCATGATAATCACTCCCACCAGTAATTAGCAAATTATTTTCTTCTGCAAATTTTTCGTAATGCTTTACACATTTTTCTGTATCTTCCTTGTTGTCCCGATGGGCCAACGCTTCTAACCCGTCTATACCAAGTTTTGTTACCTGATTTAGCTTTCTATCATCATGAATCAAGACTGTACCTTGCTTTTCTGTCAAGCTCCAGCAAGGGTGAGCTAGGACTACCACCCCACCACTACTTTGGATCAAATCTACTGCTTCTTTCTGCCCAAAAGTCTTTCGGGCCTCGTAGGCAGGCGCCCCAGGAACTAAATATTTTTCAATGATATCCCCAGTCGAAGGCATGCTGCCAAATTCTTTTATTAATTTTTGCCTGTTGTTTTTGTCGTTTATCACAACCCAAGCGATATGAGGCATCACGATTGTACCTCGTGTCAAGGCTCGCAGATTGCCAAAATTTATTTCGTAACCAAGCCGGTTCAAGTTTTTCACAACTTTCTTGGCTCTCTCCTCCCTGGCTTTTTGGGATTTTTCCAATGCTTTTTGTAGGGGTCTATCTTGCCAATTTATAAAATACCCTAAAAAATGGAATTCGTGCTTTTCATCTGGAAAGCTAGTGATTTCTACCCCAGGAATCACTTCAACCCCTAGCTTTTTACCTACAACTAGCCCCTCTTCTATTCCATTAATACTGTCATGGTCGGTAATTGCAATTGCAGAAAGACCAGCTTCTTTTGCTTTTTCCACAAGCTGCGTGGGAGATAAAACCCCATCCGAATGGTATGTGTGAGTATGTAGATCTATGTATTTATGAATGTTTGTAGCCATAATTTATTTTCAAAGAATTTATACGGAGTCCACTAAGTATCAGTGGATTTTACTATTTTGGCGAAAGGAATGGCAACTATGGTAAAATAGTACGTCAGAAAGAGGAGGAAAGGAGTCCAAGTGACTGACGAGTCGGAGAGGCTAAGCGTCGTAGATATCTTGCTGATCCCTAAGGTCTTCTTCATAGACGGGGTCGCCTGGGGAGCCTGGGCCGGCTTCATGAACACTTGGGAGTGGTTCACAGATCAGAAACCTCTTCCGATACAGTTCATCATCGGTGCTCTGATCATGTCGCTGGCTTCAAGCTTTGTTGGCGCTTGCCGCGGTGTGGTCTTAGGAGTCTGCCTGCTAACCTATTACCTTGCTGGAGAGAGAGTGCGGGTGTGGTAAATTGATTACCCGTCAGCTCTTCTCCCGCTGCGGCAAGTGGTACCCAAGTAGCAAAGGTAGGGCCACTTGCAAACGCTGCGGCGCGCAAGCTAAGAAGATACCTGGCATCATCCTAGTTTCGAAACCGTCAAGCGTCAGGGGAATGCTACTTTGCTTAAACTAACAAGGTCCGACGTTGCTCCGCAACCAAGGGCCTTGACTTTCCTTAGATCTGGGAAATTTTGACTAATTTTGAAGTTTTTTCTGAACGTTTCTTTACCTCCACCGAATCTTTCTCAAGCGTTTTTTCACTTACTACATAGCGTATGGGCACACCAATCAGATCCGCGTCGGCCAATTTTACCCCTGGGCTTTCGCCCCTATCGTCAAAAAGTACTTCCTCGCCATTTTTGATCAATTTTTCATAAACTTCCTCTGTGTTCTCGGTAACTTTTTTATTAGAACCAATCGGTACTAAATGAATAGAAAATGGCGCCACATTTTCCGGCCAAATTATCCCTTTGTCATCATAAGAAACCTCGGCAATAGTTGCCATTAGACGGCCAATACCAATACCATAGCAACCCATTATAATTGGCTGTTGTTTTCCTGTTTCATCTATAAAATTAGCGTCCATATCTTTCGAATATTTTGTTCCTAGGGAAAAGACCTGGCCGGCCTCAATAGCATTGGTCTGATCCAATTTTGCTCTGCACTCTGGACACTTATCGGTAATACCCCTTTCCTCTAGCAATTCTTTATTTATAGCGTAGCCGCAGGATTTGCAAAAGAAGACTAGATCCTCACCCACCGCCGCCGGTACTTGGAATTCGTAAGTGACATCTCCACCAATAGTTCCACCACTGGCTTGGGAAACAAGGGTTTTTAACCCTACCCGATCAAATATTTTTGTATAAGCTTCTAGGACCTTCTTGAAAAACTGGTCAAAATCTTTTTTGTCAGCGTGAAAAGAATACAGGTCTTTCATAAAAAATTCGCGGGTACGTAGCAGCCCTCCGGTAGATCGCAATTCATTGCGAAATTTGTCTTGGATTTGATATGCCGAAAAAGGCAAGTCCTTATAGCTTTTCACAACCCGGCGGGCGAGGTCAGTAATCACCTCTTCGTGGGTTGGTCCCAGAGCGTATTCTTTATCGTGCCTGTCTTTCGTAGTGAAAAGAGGCGGGTCAATGCTAGTCCATCTACCAGTTTCAAGCCAGAGAGACTTTGGTTGCAGTACTGACATGGAAAACTCCTGAGCGCCTATTTTATCCAGCTCTTCGCGGATGATGTTTTCTATTTTTTTGTGGACTCGCCAACCAAGGGGTAAAAAAGTGTAAATACCAGCGGCAAGCTGATCAATAAAGCCACCTTTTGCTAGGAGTTTGTGTGAGATAGCCTCCGCTTCTTTTGGAGGTTGCCTGAGAGATTTTCCTAAAAGTTTGGAATAGCGCATATGTGCATCAGTTTAGCTAGCAAACAACAAGGAGTCAAGAAGAGCCTCATCGAAGGACGAGGCCCAGATCTTTACCATCATCTCTAGCTCTTACGAACAAACCAGAGGCGTGGAGTATCTTTCCAACTCCTTCTGGTGTCAACCCATACGCCTTAGCGATCTCTTTACGAGAGTAGCCTTTGTTAGCGAGCTGGATAATACTTCTGTCGCGTCTCTTTGTCTTTTCACCGGACCTCTCTTCCTGGTACCGGCTAGAAGCGATTCCTTGGGCTTCAGCTCGCGCTATTGCCGCCCGCACTGTGAAGTGTGAAGGACCATGTCCATTCACTGCCGCTGCTTTTGCGATTTGTTCATATGTCATTTTAGCAACGGCTTGCCACACCCATTCCTTGTCGTATAGTAAAGGGTAGCGATTATCACCTTTCTTGGGAATGATCTCACCTCCAAGTTGGATTATACTAAATTTGAGATAAAACGGAAATCTAATGGAATTTCGTATCAGCGGAATATTTTGATTATATCATTGTAGGTAATCAGGATGAAAAGAAGAATAAGGACGACAAACCCACCTGCATGGACCAAGCGCTCTACGCGAGGACTGATTTTCTTAGAAGTAATACCCTCAAACACACTAAAAAATAACCTACCTCCGTCTAGTGCCGGGATCGGCAACACATTTATAACCGCCAAAATCAAACTAAGTAAGGCAATGGTTTCAACTAATGCCCAAATGCCTTTGGCACCGGTGGCACCAATAAAAGCCCCTATCATAGCTACTATTCCCACTGGTCCTGAAACCGTTTCCGTCACCGGCTCTGGCGTACCCTCTTTAAAAGCTCTGGACACTAGATCTGACAAGGCGTTTGCTTGGTAATAGATCATGTTAATTGAGTGAAGTGGCCCAACGAGAATTTTCTCCGGGAGTGACGAGTATTGGATAGTAACCGCCTCTCCCAAAAATACTCCCAAACTACCTTCCCCTTCGGGAGGGTTTTCCCTTGGTGTCGCTACTACTTTGCGGCTTTCTCTATCCAATATATTGTAAACATCGAAATTTATTTCCTTACCGGCATTGCCCGTCACGTATCTTTGAAAACTCTCAATTTCACCAAAAGTCCTACCATCTGCACTAGTGATCTCGTCTAGCTGCTGAAACTGCGCTTCGTGCGCTGGTGTGTTGTCCTGCACAAAAAGAACCATTACTTTACTGGTTTGAGTACCAAAAGGAAAATTCATATCAAGGCTTTGTCCGCCAGTTGGTACTCCCAGTGGTATATCAACTCGAAAATTACTCAAAACAAGTAGGACGGTAAACAAAATAAATGCCAGAAGCAAATTCATCACTACACCAGATACGATTATGGTTGCCCTGGTCCATGGCCCTCTGGAAGCAAAGCTCTTTGGGTCGCTGCTTGGCTCACCATCCTCCCCTAAAAGTCGAACAAATCCTCCTGCCGGTATCGCGTTTATGGAGTAATCGGTTCCTCCCTTTTTTTTACTCCAAAGTTTCGGTGGGAAGCCGATCCCAAATTCTTCCACTTTTACCTTAAAAAATTTGGCGGTAAAAAAATGTCCAAGCTCGTGCAAGGTGACTAAAAGGGTGAGAATAAGAGCGCCGATTAA
>Ga0209542_10012280_pt1 | contig 15024 bp, 17 predicted proteins | sample RifCSPhighO2_01_FD_184028 | JGI IMG/M metagenome (GOLD analysis project Ga0209542, IMG submission 184028) | Soil microbial communities from Rifle, Colorado - Rifle CSP2_plank highO2_0.1 (SPAdes) (version 2) | ecosystem: Environmental > Terrestrial > Deep subsurface > Rock core/Sediment ...
CTTCAGCCGATCAATCAATTGTGGATGCCGCGGTTGTCACGCTTAACGATGCTATCGCCACTTTCCAGGCGACCGTGATCGGACCATCAGATACTTCTGCACTTTCAACGGCGATTGATTCAGCGCAGGCATTGCATGACGCTACTGTCGAAGGAACTGTTCCGGGTCAACAGGTAATCGGTTCAAAAGTTATCTACCAAACAGCGATAGACAACGCATCGCTTTTAACTACATCTGATGATCAGGCAGACGTTGATGCCGCTGTTACTACCCTTGCATCAGCTACCACTGTATTCAATGCGAGCATAGTTGGGGCATCCGATCAGACCGCGCTTACTGCTACTATCGCGGCGGCACAGGGCGTAGTTGCCGGTGCCACGGTGGGCACGGCTCCAGGAAATTACTCTCAAGCTTCCGTTGACACATTGAACGCGGCCATCGCTACTGCGCAAAGTGTTGACAGTACTATGGCGCAGTCTGTCGTCGATGCCGCGGTTGTCACGCTCAACGATGCCGTCTCCGCCTTCCATGCAAGCGTTGTGCCTACGCCAGACACAACCCCCCCTGTCATCACACTCATCGGCAACGCGACCACGAGTGTTGCTCTCGGCAATATATTTATCGATCCGGGGGCAACGTCAACTGATGACGTCGACGGTCTCATCTCGGTTATTGTGGGCGGTGATACAGTTGACACGAGTATTGCTGATACATATACCCTCACCTATGACGCTGTTGATGCCGCGGGCAACCATGCGACGCAGAAAACTCGCGATGTGGTTGTTTCTGGCACGACTCTTGGTGTTACGACAACCACTAATGGTGATGGCACGGAAAACGGTGTATTGACGAATGCCGCAACACTAGCCACGAGCACGCCGAACGGGGATGTGACTATCGCCATGCCCGCTAATCTCACCGTAACAGGCCCGTCAGGTTGGGACGGTACGGTTAATTTACCGACGACAATTACAACCACCGTTGCGCCTGTGGCTGATTCCGGTAACACCGCCAGCACCGTCGGCTCAATCGAGATAGGCTTCGGTAATACTCTGCTTACATTCGATAAAGGGGTTCGCATATTGCTAGCGGGTCAGAGCGGAAATTTGGTTGGCTACTCTCACGGTGCGGGTACTTTCACCACGATATCGAGTATCTGTAGCGCTGACAGTCAAGTCGTTGGCGATGCGCTTGTCGCCGGAGGCGATTGCAAGATCAATGTCGCTGGTGACCTCGTTGTCTGGACGAAGCACTTCAGCACATTCACGACCTACACGCAGACAGCTATTCCCGCTCCGCCAGCTCCATCAGGAGGTGGCGGAGGTGGCGGAGGAGGTGGCGGTGGGGCAGTGCTCGGAGCCACAATTAAGAAAGGCGATGCGACCGGAGACAGCAAGGTAGATATTCTAGACTTCAACGCGCTTCTTGTTCAATGGAGCAAAACAGGGATCAATCTAACGGCGGACTTCGACAAGAACGGAGTGGTCGACATCCTGGACTTTAACCAACTGCTTATTAACTGGGGTAAATAATTATGAAAAAGATATACGCACTAATTATCGGTCTTGTTCTCAGTGCACCACTGGGAGTGTCTGCGGCGTCATTCGTGATCACACCGTCAACCGGTACGTATGCCGCCGGGAGTATAATCACAGTATCCATCTCAGTTAATCCTGAAAGTTCTACGGTCTATACGGCCATGCTCGATGTCCGTTTCCCGGTTGGTGTCTTTGAGGTTATTTCATTTAAGATGAACGATGTTCTGCTTCCCATAACGCAAAGTGGATATGATACTGTCGACAACTCTAACGGCATCCTGACGAAAACAGGAGGCTATACGGGCGGCCTAAGCTCGACTGCGCTGTTCGGGACGCTCATGCTACGGGCAAAAAGCGCAGGAGCAGGCACTCTTGCCGTAGTCGATAGCTCCAAACTTCTCGACTCGAATAATGTTGACTTGCAAAGTGGGACACAATCGGTTTCTTTTATTATCGCGGCAAAAACCCCATCCGTGCAGACTACCAATACAATAATCCCTGCGACTTCAACATCTACAAAAAAAGGAACCACCACTGTTGTTTCCACTACGACTTCTGGCGGAGACACACTCACGTCAACGAGCACCGAAGCCCCGAATGAATCTGGTCAGTTAGCGGCTGTTGGAGCAGTAGGCACTGGCTCCTCAATCCCTCTGTGGGTGTGGTTCATGCTTCTCGCTGTCGTCATCGTAGGTGCTGGCTGGTGGGGCTACAGAAGGTTCTCTCGTACGAAATAAGATGGGGACTTGCCAGTCGGCTCGGACGCTTACACGACTGCTTTGCAGAACCCTCTTATCAAGACAAGGCATTCGTGTTCCGCGTCCGCAAAATTGAGGTTTCTAAAGGTAAGCCAAAAAAGCGCGGCAGAAAATACTAATTGGGAGTTGTTGCTCTCGCGGTTGGCATGCGATGCCTCTGATGTTTACTCACCACGAGGGCTCGTGTTGCAGAGTGCGCGACTGTTCATGGGTTCTGCTGGAAGTGGGTTCGCGCAAAGGTTAGAATTAGTCCACCACATGCAAGAATTCACATTTCGCGAACTTACCGAGGGGGAGTTATTTGACCCCAACACTCTCTCTCAAGGTACGCCGTTCACGCAAGCGGCTTTCTACGGGGACTGGCAAAGACATCTCGGAAAGCGAGTGCGGAGGTTTACCGCATCCACGGAAGGGAAAGTCATGGCGTATTTCCAGATTATCAAGTATCCGCTTCTATCCGGAAAAAGTTATCTGTATGCCCCGTACGGGCCTGTCGTTAAAAATCCGTCGGATGAAATATTCCGCACTCTGAAGGCGGAGCTCGCTCGCATTGCACAGGAAGAGAACGCGGTTTTCGTGCGTCTTGATTTTACGCCGCACGTTCCGACTGAAACCCTTTCAAAGTTTTTTACCACCGCGCCGCCCTTTACCTACCACTCATCCTATTTCCAACCGCGCACCGAGTGGTTTCTGCCACTTCAAAAATCGGAATATGACTTGTTGTCTGATATGCATAAACATACCCGCTACTCCATACGGCTTGCCGGAGAAAGGGGCGTTACTGTTGAGATTGTTACGAAAGATTTTAAAACGTACTTTGACTCCTTTTACGCTTTGATGGTGGAGACGGCCAAGCGGAACGGTTTTAATCTCCATCCGAAGAAATATTACGAAGGTATCTTTGAGAGTCTTGACGGGATTGCCGCGTATCTTTCAGTGGCGCGGTTTGAAGATACCATTCTCGCGGTTAATCTTATTATCGTCTATGGCGGGGTCGCTTCTCATATCTTTGGCGGCTCAAGTAGCGATGAGCGGCACAGGATGCCAGCGTACCTCGCACAGTGGGATTCCATCCGTCATGCGAAGTTGCTTGGATGCACCGACTATAACTTCGGCGGCATCTCTACCGACAGTGGCGTCTATAAAGGGTGGGAGGGCTTGACCTCATTCAAAAAGAAATTCGGCGGACGCAAAGTGGTGCACTCGGATTTCTTTGACCTCGTCACGCGCCCACTCTGGTATCACTTGTACAACATACGAAAACGCTTAAAGAGCGCTGGACTCTAAAGAGTCCGAGCATTTTCAGTTCTTCCCAGTGATATGATATATCATATCACTGGTTTCTTCTTCTACTTTTACGAGAGCATCTCTGTTTTCTGCTTTTGTTTGTCCAGCTTCTCAAGTCTAAGGATTTTGAAACCGAGGTAGACGACTGCGGCCAAGATGACGAAGTTGATGGCGCTGGAGATGAAATTGCCCCATGCGATAGTTGCTCCGGCTATGGTGAGTGTCGCCGCCTTGAGGCCCCCAGCCGAGCCGAGCGCAAGCCCGATAAAGGGGTTTATGATGTCGGCCATGAACGATTTAACCAAATCCGACGTCGCAGTGCCCAAGATAAAGCCGGTCGCGAATCCTACGACTCCCTGCTCGCGGATGAAATTAAGAAAGTTTTTCATGAGGTGTATTGTAACTCGTCTTCTGGAAAACGTCGGTCTTTCTGTTACCATATGGCCATGGAAGGTCTGCATGTATCACTTTCGGCGTATCACATAGGGACTCTCTGGGGTCTGCCTATCACCTCGACTCTCCTCACCAGCTGGACGGTGGTAGCGCTTCTCCTCATCTCGGCTGTTCTTATCGGCCGTTCCCTGAAGCTGGTGCCTGGAAAGGGGCAGGTGGCGGTTGAAATGGTGCTTACTGGCGCGTTTGACTATGTGGCGGAAACTCTTGAGAACAAGGAACTCGCAAAGAAATATTTTCCGCTCATCATGACCATGTTTCTTTTCATCGTGGCGGGAAATTTGATAGGCCTTCTGCCATTCGTGGGGCCTGTGGGTATTCACAACGCGACGGGGGAGCACGGAGGCTTGACGCCGCTTCTCTACCCAATGAACACGGATTTGAATATTCCCTTGGCGCTCGCCATCGTCGCCTTCATCGCGATTGAATTTGCAGGCATCACCGCCCTTGGTGTTTTCAAGTATGCGGGCAAGTTTCTCAATTTTCATTCATTTGTTGGTTTCTGGGTCGGCCTCATTGAACTCATTTCCGAGCTTGCGCGCTTGATAACGTTCTCTTTCCGGCTCTTCGGCAATATCTTTGCCGGCAAGGTTCTGCTTCTTCTGGCGCTTTCATTCATCCCGTATCTTCTGCCCGTGCCGCTTCTGGTATACGAGGTGTTCGTCGGCGTGATACAGGCGATTATCTTTGCCCTCTTGACGCTCTTCTTTATCAAGATTGCCGTTACCCCAGTCGGAGAGCACTAACGTGTTCCCAACGGGGCAGGCCGAACCGCATTAAATGAAAGTATGGAGAATAGTAGGATAGAGTATAATAGAGGCATACATTAGGTGTCTTGCATCAGGTATTGAGTGAAATTTCCCTTGATACTTGATACTTAATACTTAATACTTTTTTAGATATGGACATAGAAGCGGCAAAAGTGATAGGTATGGCGCTTGTGGTGGGTCTCGGCGTCATGGGGCCGGGAATAGGCATCGGGCTTATCGGCGGCAGAGCGATGGACGCTATCGGCCGTAATCCGGACGTTGCCGGAAAAATCATCTCAAACATGATTTTGGCAATCGTCTTTACGGAAGCCTTGGCGATCTTTGCCTTGGTAGTTGGCTTCATCATCAAATATACCTAAATCAATCTCATGGCCTCATCTGCTTCGTTGCGGGTCCCCGCTCGTCTCTCCGCCGTACCTGTCAGTACGTCTCCGAGACTCGCGTTCCCGCGCCTCGCATCTAAAGCCATGATATCGATTTAGACAGAGAAGAACCATGGAATCTTTGCTATCAGTTTTCGGCGTTGATTGGAAACTCTTGATCGTGCAGGGGGTCAACTTTCTCGTGCTTTTGGGCGGGCTTTCGTATCTTTTGTACCGGCCGGTCATGAAGATGCTGGGCGAGAGGGCAGCGAAGATTGAAAAGGGAGTAAAAGACGCCGAAGCCGCGGAGCAGGCGGCGAAGGAAACCGAAAGCGCGCGCGCGGCCATCCTCACCGACGCGAATAAGAATGCGGAGAGCATCCTTGCCAGATCCGAAACGGAGGCGAAGAAGGAACGGGGAGAGATAGTGAAAGCGGCCGAGGTGCGCTCCGATGTTCTTCTTGCTGAAGCGCGGGCGCAGGCACTGGAGCTGGAGCGGCAAGCTCTTTTGAAGAGCGAGAAAGAGATTGCCAAGATTGCGGTCTTGGCCGCAGAGAAAATCCTGGAGAAACAAGCATAATCATGGCACTGGCCGATACATACGCGAGAGTGATACGGGATACAAAGCGGGAAGACCGTTCGGCGGATTTTCTTGCGTCTCTTCTCGGATTCATGAAAGCGAAAGGGCACATGTCGCTTCTGCCTTCGGTCGTTCGTATCCTTGAGCGCGAGCCGAAGAGAGAGGGTGTGTCGGTAACGGTGGCGCGGGAAAAAGATGCCAAGAGGTTTGCGCGATCCATAGAGGATTCACTCAAACTCCTCGGCACCGAGGAGGAGCCCGCAGTTTCCATTGATCCGCGCATCGTGGGCGGCTATGCCGTTCGTGCCGGTTCGCGGGTGCTCGACAGGAGTTTCAGAAGCGCCCTTGTTACACTGTATCGGAGAGCGACTCGCCATGGATAGCCTATACCGTTAATGGTATAACCTCATTACATTACGATTACAGTACGTATGGACTCAACAATCATTGAACGTTTGAAGAAAGAGATTGAATCGTTTTCGGGCGATACCAAACCCGCGGAAGTAGGCGTGGTCAGGAAAGTCGGCGACGGGATTGTTGAGATTGAAGGATTGGATGACGCCATGATGGCGGAGATGCTTTTGTTTGACGAAGCGAGTACGTCGTCCGTGAAAGATGCCATTGCCAAAGACAATGAACTCTTTGGCGTGGTGTTGAACCTTGAGGAGGACACGGTGAAGGCCATCATTCTCGGAGATGCCGCGCGTATCCGGGAAGGCATGCAAGTTATGCGCACGAAACAACTTCTTTCAATTCCTGTGGGCGACGCAGTCGTCGGCCGCATCGTAAACGCGCTCGGAGAACCTATAGACGGCAGGGGTCCTATCAAGTCGGACAAACGAAGCCCTATAGAGCGCGAGGCGTACGGCGTCATAGACAGATCTCCCGTCTCTGTGCCGCTCCACACCGGCATCAAAGCAATTGACGTTCTCTTTCCAATAGGCCGCGGCCAAAGAGAGCTCATTATCGGCGACAGAGCGACAGGAAAGACAACGGTTGCCATTGACGCGATTTTAAATCAGAAATCAGAACCGAAAGAGTCGCGTCCGATTTGCATTTATGTCGCTATTGGTCAGAAGGAGTCAAAAACCGCGCGCATCGCAGGACTTTTGGCCGACAAAGGCGCGATGGAATATTCCATTATCGTCTCGGCGCCGGCGTCCGCGCCGGCGGCGTTCCAGTTCTTGGCGCCCTACGCGGGCGTGACCTTGGGCGAATATTTCATGGACAAAGGAAAAGATGTGCTCATCATCTACGACGATCTTTCAAAACAAGCGGTCGCGTACCGCCAGCTCTCACTTCTGCTTCGCCGTCCGCCGGGCAGGGAAGCGTATCCGGGCGACATCTTCTATCTTCACTCCCGTTTGCTTGAACGTGCGGCAAAGCTCTCCAAAGAAAAAGGAGGCGGCTCCATAACCGCGCTTCCCATCATTGAAACGCAGGAAGGCGACATTTCGGCGTATATCCCGACCAACGTCATCTCGATTACCGACGGACAGATGTTTTTGGAAGCCGACCTTTTCAACAAAGGCACCCGCCCTGCCATCAATGTCGGCATTTCGGTCTCTCGCGTGGGAAGCGCCGCGCAGACGAAGGCGATGAAAAAAGTCGCCGGCCGCATCAAGCTTGACCTTGCGCAATTCCGGGAATTGGAGGCCTTCATGCAGTTCTCGCAAGACCTCGACCCCGAAACCAAAAAGCGCATAGACTCCGGCCGTCGGTTGACTGCAATATTAAATCAAGACAAAAACGCCCCTATTCCTTTTGAGCGGCAGGTCGTGGTGATTTATGCCGCGACAAACGGATTCTTTGACGGGTTCACGCCGGAAAAAATGGGAGAAGTGGAAGAAAAATTCCTTTCATACTTAGATAGGGAAGCGGCCGGAGTTTTGACCGCCATCCGTACGGAGAAAGCGATTTCCGAAGACACGGAAAAGAAACTAAAAGAAGCCGCGAGTATGTTTGTTTCATCGTTCTCAATAAATTGAAAAGAACATGGATAGCAATCAAGAAAGAGGTCATCTGATTATTACTCGGTGGAAACCGCCGAGAACGGCTACAGGTGAAAACGACAAAGGAGGTGAAAAAGAGTCGCTTTCAAAACCTCTACCGCTAGTGTTTGAGCGTGGGTTTGAACGACTTTTCATTCCGGAAACTAAACTCTAAACCCTCTTCGCTAATCCCTAGTTCATATGGCTCTCCGCGACATCAAATCAAAAATAAAGTCTGTTGATAGAACGCGTAAAGTGACGCGGGCGATGGAGATGGTTTCGGCCGTGAAGATGCGGAAGTCCCAAATCCGTGCCATATCCGGCCGACCCTACGCGGTCTCCGCTCTTTCCATCCTTGAGCGTTTGGGCGCTTCTCTCTCGGCAATGAAACATCCTTTTACTCGCGTATCTCCTGTGTCCACTGCCGCTCTCATAGTCATAACGAGCGACAAGGGCCTGTGCGGCGTATTGAATTCTGCAGTACTCAAAGAAGCGACGCGGAGAGTAGCGGCACTTTCTCTTCCGACTGATGCCATATCGGTGTATGCGTTCGGCAGAAAAGGCGCGGAATTTTTTGAACGGCGCGGGTATCGCATTGTTGAGAAATTCGAGAACGTGTCGGACGAGATTTCTCTTTCAGATTTAGCACGAGTGACGAAGGAAATTACCGAAGCGTTCTCAAAGAAAGAATATGACCGTGTAGACATCATCTACACCAATTTCCGCTCTACTTTTGAGCAGAGCGCGATATCCGGCACGGTATTGCCGCTTTCTTTGCATGATATAGAGAAAATAGTCGCGGGCATCATCCCCGAAAAAGGGAAGTTCTCTCCAAATGTGGGACTTACGATGTCCCACAAGGTGCCCGCTTCGTACACCGTGGAACCTTCTCCCGAGGAGGTGTTGGCGTTCGTCTTGCCGCGCTTGGTTTCAACGCTTTTCTATCACGCGCTTCTGGAATCAAAAGCGTCTGAACACTCCGCGCGCATGGTTGCGATGAAAAACGCCTCCGATAAATCCCGCGACCGCTCTAAACTCTTGACGCGCAAGTACAACAAGGCGCGCCAAGCGATAATTACCCGCGAAGTGTCGGAAATCGTGGGCGGAATAGAGGCGATGGCAGTTAATTAGTTTACAGTGTAAAATCAAAAAACATGGAATCAGTCATGCTTGAATCATTGAAACTACCCAGGACACCTCTTAAAAAAAAAGGAGAAGCATGTAGCATATTTTGTAGATTGTGTGGCAGAAGTAAAACTCGAGGAAATGATTTACAACTTAAGCAAACAGCTCTTGGTGGGGGCTTTCCTAATATTGAAACGGTTTGCAATGTTTGTGTGTTTAAATTGGCGATTCCTGTTGCTGTTTCTATGTCAACAACACCCGGAGGCGACACAGAGATAAGTTCATTTTATTTAACCGCTAAAGCTCTCGCCAGTGTTCGCCGTTCAGATGGTACAAGAGCTGAAACTTACTAAATTTATGCACGGAACAATTACACAAATCATATGAGTGAATCCGGTCATACGCAGAAAGGAATACACGAGGTCAATCGCGGACAGGCGATTGCCGCTCAAAAGGCGTGGTTTGATGCGGTGGCAGGTGATATTTTTCGGATCGAATTTACCGAGCCTGCAAATCTGGGTCCCGATGACCGCAGGAAAATACAACAACATAAAGACCGTTTACTTTCCTTTGCGCCGGAATTAATGGATGAACGCTTCGCAAAGGAGGTTAAAGGCCTTATTTCCAAATGCAATGAAATTCTGGATGCGCCCCTCAAAAGAATGATTTGAGCATAGTTCCTTGATAACTAGTTATTATTTGTCATAATTCCTTATATGAAAGGTTCCATCACGCAAATCATAGGGCCGGTCGTGGACGTTCGTTTTGAAGGGGAGCTTCCTTCGATAAAAAATGCTTTGGTGCTTGAAGTTAGCCCCTCGACTTCCCTCGACTCCCTTCGACAAAGCTCAGGACAAGCCGCTCGGGATAAATCGCTTGGGGCGAAAACCACTAGGAAAGTGGTTTTCGAGGTTGCCCAGCACTTGGGGGTCAATCGCGTACGCGCTATCGCCATGTCGGATACAAACGGCCTCACGCGCGGTATGGAAGTCAAAGATACCGGCTCTTCCATTTCTGTGCCGGTAGGTGAGGCGTCGTTGGGGCGACTTTTCAATGTGCTTGGCGACCCGATAGACGGCAAGGCGGACGTGGGGAAAGACACGCCTCGCTCGTCCATTCACCGCGACGCGCCGCCGTTTACGGAGCAAAAAACAAAAGCTGAAGTTTTTGAAACCGGCCTCAAAGCGATAGACCTTCTGTGCCCGTTCATCAAGGGAGGCAAGGTGGGACTCTTTGGCGGCGCAGGCGTTGGTAAGACAGTCTTAATGCAGGAATTGATACATAACGTGGCAATGGAGCACGGCGGATATTCCGTATTTGCCGGCGTGGGAGAACGTGTGCGCGAAGGCAACGACCTCTTGCATGAAATGACAGAAACCGGCGTTATTAAAAAACTTGCCATGGTCTTCGGCCAAATGAACGAAGTGCCGGGTGCTCGCGCTCGCGTTGCGCTCTCGGGCCTCACCATGGCGGAATATTTTAGAGACGAGATGGGCAAAGACGTTCTGTTTTTCATGGACAATGTATTTCGCTTTGTGCAGGCGGGTTCTGAAGTCTCGGCCCTCCTTGGCCGCGTGCCCTCCGCCGTTGGCTATCAGCCGACCTTGGCGGAAGAGATGGGCCAGCTTCAGGAGCGCATTACCTCAACCACCAAAGGCTCTATTACATCAGTTCAAGCTATTTACGTGCCGGCGGACGACTTGACGGACCCCGCGCCTGCCACCACCTTCTCTCACTTGGATTCAACTATCGTTCTTTCTCGCCAATTGGCCTCTCTCGGCATCTATCCAGCCATAGACCCCTTGGAGTCCGGCTCAAGCGCCCTTGACCCAGACATCGTGGGAGAAGACCATTACAATGTTGCGCGCGCGGTGAAGCAAATTCTTCAGCGATATAAGGACTTGCAGGACATCATCGCGATTCTTGGCATTGAAGAGTTGTCGGAGGAGGACAAGCGCACTGTCTATCGCGCGCGGAAAATTCAGAAATTCCTTTCCCAGCCAACCCACGTCGCGGAAGTGTTTACCGGCATGAAAGGGGAATACGTACGGCTTGAAGACACGGTGCGCGCTTTCAAAGAGATTGTGGATGGCAAGTATGATGAGAAGCGAGAGGAAGAGTTTTATATGAAGGGGGGTATAGAACAGGTCAAGTGATATACCAATATACGAATGCATGCGAATGTTACGAATAAACATCCTACCTTCCATTCGTATCATTCGTCATAATTCGTAAGTAAAACTTTCTCCCTGCACTCGCTCGAATAAATCAAATGAAACATTTTCTTTATTACTCGCTCGCTTGGTAGTAAAATATTCGTATCATGCAAGTTACCATTTCCAAAGTTCACGAGAACCTTTTTTCCAGAGAGGCGCTCTCCATTTCGGCCGATACCACCGAAGGAAGAGTGGGCATTTTCCCGCACCACCAATCCTTTGTCGCAAACCTAAAGCCCGGCACGGTTTCAGTGCAGACTTCTGAAGGGGAGAAAACCTTTGAAGCTACCGAGGGCGTTCTTGAGGTCTCAAACAATCAAGTCACCGTTTTGCTTTAGCAAACCAGAGTTTAGAGTTTAGTGATTAGGGATTGGGAGAAATGGGCATGTGTTAATTTAGAACGGCCGTTTCAAATTAACACACTACGAGGTTTATCATCTTTGTTGTTTGTGCGCAGTACCGACTGTTACGATATATTGTAACAACGTGTCTTCACGATGAATGTCACCATGAACGCCCCCATGTGGGACATCGGATGTCCCACATGGGGATTGGGGATAGGGATGTGGATATACTGCTTTTTTAAGCTCAATGTATTGTGTATTATTACGCGTTGACTTCTCACGTCATTTCTGTATTCTTATTTGTCCAGTGGGCAAAGAGGGATGTAATCCGCTCAATAGCATTGAGCGAGTTATGGCGCAAGACCCCGCAAACTGTTGTAAAAAGCACGGGCGGCTTTCTGTATTTAAGAATTCTGCGGGCGTCCAGCATTGTTCAAAATGTCTCCATCCCTTCCAAAAATCCAGGGTTTGTTTAGTTTCACATGGTCTTATTTCTCGCCTTACATCCTTTATAAAAAAGAGCGAGGAAATTTAAGGTTTACTTTGCTACGCTTCTAGAATCCTGTTCATTGATTTTTTATCTGTTTGTTATATTCTGTTCAATATGGAACAGGGAGAAAAATTGGCTTTTATCAGGAGACTTATTAAAGAGGATCCAGACAGATTATGTCCATGCAACAGCGGAAGGTTATTTGATATAGAGAACATACGTGGGGGAAAAACCTGTCCAGAATGTCGTGCGAAAAAGATTCGGGAGGTACAGTCTAAACCCGATCCAGCCGTTATTGCGCAAGGTAGAGAAGCTCAGAAAGCGGCAATACATAGAAAAAAGGAAGAGGCAAGGAAGAATGGAAAGCCAGAAAAGGGAGCGAAAAAGAAACAACGTCGTTATTCAAAGTAGTTACCAAATTTTTTGTTCTGCGTTTAGTCCCCGCCTGCGCCAACCTGTCTGCGTGCGGGGACGCACAGGCAGAGGCTTTGGCGGGCAGGCGCGATAGTCTGCGCTTATTCCGCGTGGATATTCCAATACTGTTTTCCCGGATGGCGATGCACCACTATCGGGGTGAGGAGCAAGGTCAGTATCATCGCACACGCAAGGCAAAATATGCTCTAGGGGCCTGATGTAGTTGAACGGGCAGAATTTTAAAACCAGCGCGTTTTTTGCGGGTTATACTACTTATTATAAAACGTGGCAAAGAAAATTTTTATTTTGGTGGGGCATCCCGACGAAGAGCCGACGCTGACCGCAAAATTAGCGGACTCCTATGAAGCGGGAGCGGTTGCGGCCGACCATGAGGTTCGCCGGATGAATATAGGAGAAATGCATTTTGACCCCATACTCCATAGGGGCTACAAGGTCATTCAGGAGTTGGAGCCAGATTTAAAGACGTTTCAGGAGAATGTGAAATGGTGCGACCACCTCGTCGTTTTATACCCGAACTGGTGGGGCACCATGCCTGCCCTTCTCAAAGGTCTCATTGACCGCACATGGCTTCCGGGCTTTGCATTTAGGTTCAATAATGGAAGCACGCTTTTGTGGGAAAAACTTCTCAAAGGGCGGAGCGCCCGCCTCATCGTGGTCGCGAACACTCACCCGTGGGCCGCCTGGTTTTTGTTCGGCGAGTTTACGAACGAACTTTCCCGCGCTACTCTCGGTTTCTCGGGCATCAGGCCTGTCCACATAAAAGTATTTTCACCCTCGGAAAAGGCGTCTGATGCAAAACGAACGGGCTGGTTTGACGAGGCCTACCAGATGGGGCAGGCAGGGAAGTAGCAAGTTTATTTTTTCCTTCGTATTGTTTTTATTTCTTGATTTCTGGCCACACACCGCCTTTCTCCGCTATGATTTTTCTGATGTCCCTTATGTGCGATGAATGAGCGCCCAAATTCCGTAATCCCTGCTCGGTGGCACGCCTTAGGTCAGCGTAGGTTTCAAAACCTATTCTTTCCAAAAAATCATGCGTTTTTAAGAAAAAAGGTATTTTTTGGAGGTCAGTTTTATCCGTCAGAGGTTCAGACATAATTTCCAAAGCGGTGTTTTGAATCGGTCGAATTGGCTTGGGTTGTTCATTTTCTCGCGCTCTGAATTCCTTCGGCATTTTCAAATTATAACACTCGTACTGATTTTTCCTTTATATTTATAGGTAGTTAGGGCATTTTGCAACCATCAGGGACTAACATACCCTTAATGGTACAAGGACGAAAGAACGTTTTTGGGTGCGCGGCCAACTTTTTGAGAGGAAAAAGTGTGTATTGTGTGACAGTTTCAAGGCGTATAGAATCAGCAGAGGCTATGTGAAATGCCGTCAGTGTGGACACCAAAAGAGTTTCAAAAAGATCAGACTGGGGATAGCAATAGTGACCGGCTTCTATCAGCAATGCCCCGCGTACCGTCTTGCATCAGACCTCGGGGTGGACTATCAGACCGTCACGCGTGTGCACCTGTGGACATCACACCTGTGGACATCGTATGTCCACATTCTTGGTGTTCTGCGTGTACACCTGTGGACATACGATGTCCACAGTATCAATTTGATGAGGAACCCGGCGTGTACAATTTCTACCCTCAATGCGGCTCAAAACAATGCGGCTCAAAACTTTGAATTACTGCTAGAATACATGTCTGTGGAAGTAATCGTCTCAAATGACAATCAGCGTGTCTTGAGCTTCACGCGCGGCGAAGAGCTTTTTGAGAGTCTTCTTTCGTGGTGCGAAGAAAAGGGAATACTTGGAGCGACTTTTACCGGTCTCGGCGCGGCTGACCAGTTAGAACTTGCGTACTATCACCTGCCATCTAAAAGTTATGAACGCCAGAATATAGAGGAAGAAGTTGAAATCCTCTCACTCACCGGCAATGTTGGGGTTCTGAAAGGGAAGTGCGCGCTTCATATCCACGGCGTCTTTGGCAAGCGCGACCTTTCCACCTTTGGCGGACACGTTTTCAAACTGCATGTTTCCGGTGCCTGCGAGCTTCATGTAACCCTCTTACACATTCCCCTCAATCGCGTCTATGACGAAGAAACTGGATTGAATTTGATAAAGGAAAAAGATTAGGATGTCACACATACGCATACACATACGGCAGATTCTCCTCTATCTGTCCAAGGAGCCTCCTTGGACAATACAGCCAGTATCTTGATGTCCGACGTCAAGAACATCAAGAATTTTGTTTCGGCTCAATCCAAGGAGGCTCCTTGGATGGGATGGGATGGGATTGGAGGAGAGATGGGGGAGAGAAGGCATGCCTGTGCATAAGTAATTGAAGCCCAAAATATGGTGCGAGAATGGGGATAATTATTATCAATCAAAATTAACAACGCATAGCTAACGCATAGCTTTATATTTTTATTTATATGCCTCCATCATCAAGCCCTTTCGCGCTCTTCCGCGCCGGGCGTCCCACACTTTTCGCGGTTGTACTTCTTATCATTGTGGTAGCAGGACTATTTTGGTTCGCCCGCACCAGCGGCTACTCGGCGGGGTACACGCAAGCACAAGCGGATATCAAGAATCTGCAAGAACAAGCGGCGCAAACAGCCGCTGAAACGGCGGCGCAGTCTGCAAACCCCTTCCAGGCAGTCAATCCCTTAGAGGGCGTCG
>Ga0209542_10012281_pt1 | contig 15021 bp, 10 predicted proteins | sample RifCSPhighO2_01_FD_184028 | JGI IMG/M metagenome (GOLD analysis project Ga0209542, IMG submission 184028) | Soil microbial communities from Rifle, Colorado - Rifle CSP2_plank highO2_0.1 (SPAdes) (version 2) | ecosystem: Environmental > Terrestrial > Deep subsurface > Rock core/Sediment ...
CCGGGTCTCGGTGGCCATCTCCCGTGACGTGAAAGCCGGGCGGCTCAAGCGCATCGCCCCCAAACTCTACACGTCCAATCTCAAGGATGCGCCTTCGAGCATTATCCAGCGCAACCTCTATGTGATTTTGGGGCATTACTTTCCTGGTGCTGTGGTGAGCCATCGCTCCGCGCTCGAAGGCGGCCTCGGCCGCGGCAATACGCTCTTCCTTACTTATAAGTACACCAAGAAGGTCGCGCTCCCCGGTGTTACCGTCGGCCTGCTCAAGGGCAAAGGTGCCGTGGAGGGCGACATGCCTTTCAAGGGCAAGCTCTTCATGGCCTCGCGCGCCCGCGCATTGCTGGAGAACATCGCACCGGCCCGCGCGCGCACCGGCGTGGCCAAGGGCTGGTCGCGGAGAGAGATCGAAGACTATCTCGATGAGATCGCCCGCGTGCACGGGGATGCCGAACTAAACCGCCTGCGCGACCTGGCGCGGAAACTTGCCAGGACGCTCAAGCTCACCGCCGAGTTCAAGGCGCTCGATGCCATGATCGGCGCCATTCTTGGTACGCGCGCGGACAAGAAACTCACCTCGGCCAAGGCCCGCGCCCGTGCTCGCGGCACTCCCTACGATGCGCATCGACTTGAGATTTTTACGACGCTCTACGGTGCCTTGCAGCGCGAGGTGCTGCCGCCGCGCCCCGAGCCCCGGCTGACTGCTCAGGGACTCCAGAATCTCGCCTTCTTCGAGGCCTACTTCTCGAACTATATCGAGGGCACCGAGTTCGTGGTAGAGGAGGCCGCCGATATCGTCTTTCGCAACAAGTCGATCCCCCAGCGCCCGGCGGATGCGCATGACATTCAGGGGACTTATCGTCTCGTCTCGAACAGTCAGGAGATGAGCCGGGTTTCAAGCTCAGCCGAAAATCTTATTGAACTGCTCAAGTCCCGTCATGCGATCTTGCTCGTCGGGCGTCCGGACAAGGGACCCGGGCGGTTCAAGGAGACGATCAATCGCGCGGGCGAGACCGTGTTTGTGGCGCCTGAGCTTGTGACGGGGACGCTCCATAAGGGTTTCGAACTCTACCGGGCGCTTGAAGATCCCCTGGCGAAAGCCATGTTCATGATGTTCCTCATCGCCGAGGTGCATCCCTTTACCGACGGTAATGGCCGGATCGCATGCATCATGATGAATGCCGAACTTGTCCATGGTCACCGTTGCCGTATCATCATTCCGACCGTCTACCGGGAGGATTATCTGCTTGCGTTGCGGGCATTGACGCGCCAAGGCAACACCGATCCTTATATAAGGATGCTGAACCGGGTTCAGGAATTCACCTCCCGGGTCGATTTCAACGACTATGAGGCAGCACTTACCACGTTGCGGCAAGCAAACGCATTCTTGGATCCGAGCGAAGGCAAACTCATCATGCCGAAAGAGGGTGGGGTGGCTTGACCTTCCCCCATTCCTCATGCCACCCGTAGGTTCGGGTTCCGCGGTTCTGATTGTCTGACCCGGTCCTGGTTGGCGTACTCCTCAGAGGTCAGGTCGCCGAAGGAACCGTGTGGTCGGTGTATGGGTGAGGCGGCGCGGTCATGAATGTTCAGTGAACATTCACGCCGCCGAGCGGGTGCAAAGATGTTCTTGCACCCAGGGCAGGCACACTCAATAACCCCGACAATGGTGGTTGACTTGCTGCGTTGGGCCTAACAATATGTCTAAGCGTTTCAGCGTGCCTGCTGCATATTTAAGGAAAAAACTCGGAATATGAAAGTAACCGACACTATTCAGCAAATACAGTCAGTTTATCGAGGTGACCAGCGTCCCTGGGTAATCGGGTTCAGCGGAGGCAAGGATTCTACAGCCCTGTTGCAGCATGTTTTTTACGCGCTTTTACAATTGCCAACTAGCGAACGAACTAAGCCGATACATGTTATCAGCAACGATACATTGGTAGAAATACCGCAAGTATCGGTAATGGTTAAAGAAGCCCTGAAAAAAATCGATAACTCGGCTCAGCAGCAGGGACTGCCTATTACTGTCGCACAAACAACCCCAGAATTGGATGATTCGTTTTTTGTCAATCTCATCGGCCGTGGTTACCCATCGCCCAACAGTCGATTTAGGTGGTGCACGGAGCGAATGAAAATAGACCCTACGTCGCGCTACATCGAGCGAGTGGTGAACGAAAATGGGGAAGTTATCATTTTGTTAGGCGCACGGAAAACAGAGAGCGCGACGAGGGCGCAGGTCATGAACAATCACGCCATCGAAGGATCATTTTTGCGACGGCACTCCACCTTGCCGCGCTGCTATGTATATACGCCAATTGAGGAACTGACAACGGAAGAAGTATGGGAGTATTTACTTGAGGTCCCATCACCATGGGGTGGCAACAACAACGCTTTATTTCAATTGTACAAGAAGGCCGACGGTGGTGAATGCCCGCTTGTTATCGACACATCAACGCCTAGTTGTGGCAATTCGCGTTTTGGGTGCTGGGTCTGTACAGTGGTCGAGCATGACAAATCGATGCAGGGTTTTATCGATAGTGGCGAGAAGCAACTAGAACCGTTATTGAATTTTCGGAGTTTTTTGAAAGAAGTTCGTTCCAGACGTGAGTTACGCGAACGTGTTCGAAAAAATGGCCAACTCTTAAATCAAGACGGCGAAGAAGTCTGGGGGCCATTTACACTCGAAGCTCGCAAGGAGATTTTAAGGCGTTTACTAGAGGCACAAAAAAAAGTTGGTTTTCAACTCATTTCGATAGATGAACTTCTGCAAATTCAACGTCTTTGGAAACAAGGTGGCCGCTCCATAACAGGTCCAACGGCCGATACCGATTTTTCGGTGTCAAAAATTATGAGAGAAACAAGAGGTGAAACAGCCATGAGCGGATATCATGATTTATTAGAGGGAGGTGTGGACCCGCTTCTAGAGAAAATATGCGAGCAATTTGAACTTAAACCCGAACTCATTGAGCGGTTGAAGGCTGAGGAGGAAGGGGTTGCCCATTTGCAGCGACGGGACAGTATTTTCCACAAGATTGATGAAATTCTGGATAGTGTGCAATCCAGTTAAAAGAAAAATCAGAAGATAGAACTTAGAACTTTTACGATTATGTTAATCGATTTCCTTTCCGTTGAAAATTTTGGCCCATTTTATGGACCGCACCGATTAGACCTTGCTCCTTCTGAAGACGGAAAGAAGTCCATAGTCTTGATTGGTGCCGATAATGGAGCTGGAAAAACGACGCTGCTAAGCGCGCTTAAACTATGTCTTTATGGCAAGCGCGCAACTGATTTATGGGAAGGAGGTCAACAAGGCTATCGCCAATTTATCAGTGAAAAGTTCAATAACGAAGCGTTTGATCGCGGCGAAAGACAAATGATTTTAGAGATAGGGTTGCGCGTCTGGGAACATAAAATTGAACATCGTCTTAATGTAAGACGCTCATTTCATCTCACCGACAACCGCTTATTTCTAACGGATAACCAGGAAACTCTTGAGGTGCTGCGGGATGGCAAGCTTTGGGAACGTCCATTTCCCGATTCGCCCGATGAGGACGACGCGAACCAGTACGACGATCTTTTGCGGCTTTTAATACCGCCACATCTTGCGCAATTTTACTTTTTCGATGGTGAGCGCGTAAGAGAGCTTTTCAAAAGAGCCAGTTCAGAGAATATCTCCCAAGCTATTCGTGATTTACTTGGTTTATCGCTTTTTGAGCGACTTGCGGATGACCTGCGAGAGTATCGTCGCACCACTATTCCTAGACTTTATGGGAGGCATCAAGACAAACAGGCTGCTTTGCTTCAAGCCAAAGGAGAACGCGACCGCATCCTTGGAGGAATCCAAAAACTAGACTTCGATATTCACGAAGTCGAAGAGGATTTAACAGACCTGGACGAAAAAATCGCAGCAAAAGAAAGTGAGTTCAGGCGTCTAGGAGGTATGCAGCAGTCAGAGATTGACCAACTGAAGGAACAGGAAAAGCAGTGCAAGCTTGAATATGATCATCTCGCAGCTGAGATTAAAACAGCTATTGGGAGTCAGATGTCCCAGTCATTCCTGTTACCGTTGCGGAGTACATGGGAAGAACGAATGACCAAGGAAACAGCACGGCGTCAATGGCTAACAAGACGAGAAGCAATTGAACCCTATATAAAGAGATTAATAGACCGATTGGTTGGCCAAGATGCGTTACCGCCAGAGCCGCCTTTGACCACAGGACAAGCAGCATTCTTCTCCAAACGAATCGAACAAGAAGTTAAGGCACTTTTTCATCCGCCACCTTCTGATGCCAGCGAAGAATTTTGGTTTGATCTACGGCAGGAGGAGATTGACCTGATTCGCAAACAATTTGATGAAGCTTTGCGCTTCTCCTCTGGGCGCGTGCGGGAACTAGTGGAGGGTAAAGAGCGGGTTAATGCTCAGCGGAGGCGACTACAGGAAAAACTCCAAAGTTTAGGCGACACCGTAGTGACGCAGTCTATTGCCAAGGAGCTTAATCAGTTCCGTGAGAATAAAGGCGCACGCGAGCAACGGCACTCTGAATTAGAAAATGAACTCGCTCACCAGAACGATAAACTTGCCGAAATTGAGCGCCAAATTACGAATTTGGAGCGGGAATGTGGAAAATCGGCTAAGGGACACACCAAGAGCGACATCGCTAATCGAGTTGAGCAGGCGGTTAAGGAATATCTTGCCCAAGCCAAGGTACGAAAAGCCGATGAAATCGAGCGCAATCTTAATGAGCTCTTTTTAGCAATGGCAAATTGTCGTGACGAAATCAGAGAATTAAAATTAAATCGACAGACTTATGAAATCGAGATTATCGATAAAGAAGGCAGACGGCGCCCAATTGAAACTGGGCTCTCAGCTGGCCAAGCTCAGGTCCTCGCAATGGCTTTCGTTGGTGCCTTGGCCAAGGCAAGTGGTAGGATTTTGCCACGTATTATCGATACACCACTAGGGCGCCTTGATGTGAACCATCGTCGTGATGTTACTCGCCATTTCTTCATTGAAAATGCATCGACGCAAACCATCCTGTTAAGTACTCCAACAGAAATCAATAACTGCACCTATGATAATCAGTCCTTGCGGTTGTTAGATGATTTGCGCCCAAGTACGGCGCGGGTGGCAACTTTAGTGAAAGTCGAATCAGGAAAGAGCGTGATTGAACAACATTATTTCGGCAATAAACTATAGAGCGCTCCCATGGCTAATATTTTTCCCTCAAAGGAAACCCACGAATTTCTGGAGAATACGTTAGCTAAGCGGACTGGAATTCGTCGCAATGTGTGGACCAGAATTGCCGTCGCACGTTCCATCACTTTGCCAAACCTGCCAGAGCAAGCCGACTTCGATTCCGGGGGCCTTGAACTTGCACGTAATACTATTCTTGGAGAACAAGATACGCTGTTCAGAGCAATGTTTATTCAGCGTTACCAGCGTGCTCTATCTGATGATGAATTTTTTCCAAAGCTTTTTAAGCTACATTTGGAACGCGGCGCTCGATTGTTACGACAGGACTGGGAACTGTCAGGCGGTCGGGCCGAAGATTTCTATGCGAAATTGGCTGAGAACATACCTAAGTTTGAACCGCCGCAAGGCGCATTGATTGATCATCGTGGCGTTCGGAATGTTTTACGCCTAGATGTTGGAAATATTGTCGATACAAATGAGCCGTTTGCTTGGATGCTCAACAAAGCCAACAATGCGCACTCTGCGGTTGTTGGGACCACGGGTAGCGGGAAAACCCATTTCGTTAAAGACCTGCTTATCCAAATTACGGAGCAAACCCAGGGAAACTTGCCATTTATTTTCTTTGATTACGCACGTGGCGACGTCGCGGGTGACGCTAATTTCGTTCGGGCTACCAAGGCACGCGTGGTAGACCTTCCGAACACGCCTGTTCCTATTACTCCTTTCCCCACGTGTCAGACTACCGTTGAGGTTAATCAGCAGGCACATCATGTGGCGAAAATATTTCGCGACGTTGCGCCCCACATCGGAATCGTTCAGGAGCAGAGCCTGATTGCTGCTGTTCAGCAATGCTATCGTGACAATCAGTCTGTGCCTCCCGATTTTTACGATTTGCGTGGCCTAGTGGAGGCCACGGGAGACGTTGACTCTCTGACTGGCGTCCTTGGGAAACTAACAGACCTTAACCTTTTTCCTTCACGACAAAATGGTCAGGCGCTTCAGGTCAAGGATCTCTTAGCGCGGTCTTGGATAATCGACTTGCACCGCTTGCAAGAACTGCGTGAGTTGGTTGTATTCTTAATTCTTGACAGTTTGAAAAATTATTTTAGCCGCCTTCGTGACCAATCCGTGGATGAAACCACAGGAGCCCGCGAACTTCGCTGCCTCATTGTGATTGATGAGGCGCACAACTTTTTGCCGAAAGATCATGCCCAGGTATTGGAAAAGTGCCTACGTGAATTGCGTGGCAAAGGCGTAGGGGTTTGGCTGCTCACACAAAATCCACGTGATCTTGAACAAGAACACTACAGGGAACCTCTAAAAATTAATTACACCACCCCTGGCCCGCTTCGCGTTCGTCTTCGGCGCGGATATTGCCGGGATGTCGGTCTTTTTTCCATCTTTCGTTGTTGCTTCGGCGCTCCCGTTCGGTGAACTTAACCTCCGCGGCACGGCAACGACGTGATGCCGCGTTCCAGTTGCACCAGTCGGCTCATGTTGTACACGAGATTGGCGAACCCAATTCTCACGGCGGCCCGGGCGAGTCCGATACCGCGGATCACGGTCATCCTCATCGACTTCACCTGGTGCCCGAACACATGCTCAACCCGGGCGCGGATCCTGGAACGGCGTTTGTTCGTCTGCTGCTGCCACGGCGCCAGCTCACCGTTCTGCCAGACGCGGTAGTGAATGCGGTTCTGGATGGCGCGTTTCTTCAAGAGGGCGTCGCTCTCCTGCGAACGGTAGGCACTGTCGGCCCAGACGGTCTTCCGGGTGTTATGCGGGTCGAGCAACGCTTCCAGTTTCTGGCTATCGTGCACCGAGGCGGCACTCACCTGGTAGCGGCGGATGAGCTTGTGCCGGACGTCCACGTTGACGTGGTTTTTGTAGCCGTAATAACTGTGTCCGTTTTTCTTGGTCCAGCGTGCGTCCAGATCTTTCTGCCGTATTTTGGCCGGGTCATCCTGCCAGTCGGCAGGCATCAAACCTTCCTTGATCAGGTCATTGTCCCGGCGCGCGTTACGCTGTTTCGGTACCTCGACGATCCGGGCGTCGATCACCATGCCTTTCTGGGCAGCATATCCGCGTTCGGTCAACTCGGCGTCGAACTGGGCGAAGAGTTGCTCGATTAACCCCTGCTCCTTGAGTGTCTCCCGGAAGAGCCAGATTGTTTTGGCATCGGGGATCCTGCCCTCCGGTGTGAGTCCGAGGAAGCGCAGGAACGAGAACCGGTCGCGGATCTGGAACTCCGTCTGGTCGTCGCCCAGGTTGTAGAGACTCTGCAGCACCATGACCTTGAACATCAGCACGGCATCGAACGGCTTGCGCCCGGCGTTGCTCTGGCGGTCTTTGGCGCGCACCTTGGCGAGCGTTGCCCGGAACCGTTCCCAGTCCACGGTCGCATTGAGCGCCTCCAGTGGATCGCCGAGTTCGCTCAGTTTGCGGTAGCGTTCCGAAAGATCAAAAAATCCGCTTTGCAGCATCATGGTGTTTCATCCTCCCAAATATCGCACCGCTACTTCAGACATTCATCCTGTCGTTTTGTTGCGGAAGATGTGCAATTATTAGAGGTACCCTACAATTATGCCGCTGAAGTAAATTTTCACATGTGTCTTAAAGTCTTAGACGCGAAGCCTCAGATACTGAGCAATTTGTACGGCGTTCCTCCGGGGGAAGCAAAAAATTGGGCTGTTAGGCTTGCCACTTTCGAGCGTGAAGGGATTTGTCGTAATTCAGCGGCTCCGAAAGGGTTTTCAAAAGTTAACATTAGACAGTTTTGGCAGAGGAAGACATAAATAACGAGGATGCTTTTATGTCAGAGACGGAAATGGGGGTGGAGTCAGGGTGGGTCGGAGTCGAGTTCGTCGCGCCGTGCAACATAATCCGATGAGCCATTCTTATCTGGCTTGACGATGCCGCAACTAAGGTGAGGGTTCCTAGACCGTCATTGCGATATTTGGTGATTGCATGAAGTTCCTTCACGTAGCTGATATTCACTTGGATAGCCCCCTAAGAGGGTTAGATCGTTATGACGGTGCCCCCGTCGACCAAATTCGCGGTGCTACGCGTAAAGCACTTGAGAATTTGGTTTCTCTTGCGATCGAAGAGGAAGTCAACTTCGTAATTCTTGCGGGCGATCTTTTCGACGGTGACTGGCCCGATTTCAACACGGGACTTTTCTTCGTACGGCAGATGGCCAGGCTCGGCGAAAAGGGCATCCAGGTCTACGCCGTTCGGGGGAACCACGACGCTGAAAGTAAGATGACACGAAGACTTCCGTGGCCACAGAATGTTCACTTTTTTTCTTCCAAGAAGCCCGAATCTATCATCGTTGACAATCTAGATGTTGTCGTCCACGGCCAAAGCTTCGCTAGCCCAAAGGTTATAGAGGATCTCGCGTTGGGCTATCCAGCGGCCGCGCGCGGCAAAATCAACATTGGGATTCTCCACACCAGCCTCGATGGGCGGCCGGGACATGCGACCTATGCACCGACCAGGCTCGATGTCCTGAAGTCGAAGGGCTATGACTACTGGGCGCTCGGACACATACACAAGCGCGAGATTGTCAGTAGTGAACCCTGGGTCGTATTCCCGGGAAACATTCAAGGACGCCACATCAAGGAGTCAGGGACCAAAGGATGCGAGCTTGTAACGCTCGAAAGCGGGGGTCTCCGAACCGAGCACCGGCCGCTCGATGTGCTGCGCTGGAAAGTCCTCGACGTCGAAATCAGTGGGGCGACGGATCTCGATGAGGTGCTTGAGCGCACGGCGAAGAGCCTCGATGTCGCGGTGGCGGAGGCCGAGGACCGGCTCAGCGCGGTGCGTGTGAGGCTCACCGGTAGGGGTGATGCGCACAATGCTATCGCCGCCAAACCCGAGACGGTGCGACAGCAGGTTCGTGCACTGGCGATCGAGCGCGGTAGCGGGTCCGTGTGGGTCGAAAAGGTCAGCATCGAAACGTCTGCGGCAGTCGATCTCGCTGCACTGAAGACACGGAGCGACCCGGTCGGTGAGCTACTGCGCCAGTTCGAGTCGGTAAGAACTGGCGACACCGAACCTTTAGTCGCCTTAGTGGAGGAACTGCAGGCGCTTAGACAAAAACTTCCTGCCGAGCTTACCGAGGACATGGACGGACTTCAATTAGGCGATCCAGAATATCTTCGAACAATCCTCGCCGACATCGAACCTCAACTGATATCGAGGATCATGAACCTCGAGGCCGGCACGTGAGGTTCTCGAAGCTCTACCTCAAGGCATTTGGTCCGTTCACGGAGCGGGTGATCAACTTCGACGTCCCCGAGGCATCGCTGCACATCCTGTACGGCCCTAACGAGGCGGGAAAGTCGTCACTTCTTCGCGCGATTCGTGCATTCCTGTACGGAATTCAGGAGCGCACGCAAGATAATTTTCTTTACGAGAACACCGCGCTCAGGGTCGGCGGAGTAATTACCGACGGTGCGGAACGGCCGCTCGCGGTGATGCGCAGAAAGGCTAGGAAGCTATCGCTTCGTCAGTGGAACGGCAAGGTCGGTGCGGACTGCGAAGGCGAGGCTCTCCCCGACAATGCAATACCCCACCTCCTCGGAGATATAGAGGAGGCGCAGTTTTCGAGGCTTTTTGGAATCGACCGGGACGAACTTATCCGGGGCGGCCAAGCGATCCTCGAGGGACAGGGAGACGTCGGAGAAAGTCTTTTTGAGGCCGGGTCGGGGTTGGTGGGGTTACGACGTTTGCGAGACACCTTGGAGGCGGAAGCGGGAGAGCTTTTCGCGCCGCGGGCCAGCAAACCTTTGATCAACTCTACTCTGGGCGAATACGAAGACGCGAAGCGCTCCGCAAAGGACGCGGCGGTACGAACGGATGAGTGGGCGCGGCGGGATGAAGCGTATACGACAGTGTTGAATGCCCTGGAGGCAAACAAGAGTGTGATCTCCACGAAACGGTTGGAACGGGAACGGCTTGCCCGAATCCTTAGAAACCTCCCAATGGTTGCTCGGCGTGAGGAGTGCTTGAAGGAGTTGGCCAATCTTTCCGGCGTTCCTGACTTGGCCCTGGATTTTGCCGAGCAGCGCGCGGCGGCGGTGACTGGGAAGGCTAATGCAGAGCGCCAACGCGACGAGGCGCAGAGAAAGGTTGCTGACCTGGAAGCACAGCTCGGAGGGATCACGGTTCCGCGTGGCTATATCGAGCGTGGAACGCTCATCCAGGGTGTGTATAGCCGTCTCGGTACGTTCCAGCAGGCCGAACTCGAAATCCCGAGGCTTAAGGTGCGTCAGCGCAATTTTCTAGAAGAGGCGAACACTAAGTTCAGGGATCTTGGCCTAGCGGGTGGGTTAGCGGAAGCAGAGAAATTTCGCCCCAAGAAAGGCGATCAGACGAAGGTTCGGGAACTCATCAAGGAACACTCCGATCTTTCTGGGCGGAACGCAGAACTCCGTCGGCAAGAAACTGACATGCAGGCTGATCTCGAGGAGGCTCAGCATACGTTGTCAACGCTGATACAGCCACAGGACCCCGGGCGTCTCGACGAGGCCGTTCAGGCCGCCTCGGTACACGCCGACTCCGAGCGGCGCTTTGCCGAGCTAGTTAGCGACATCGCGACGCGCAAGGAGGATCTGGCGCGCAAGACTCGCGGCCTTGGAGACCGGGCGGCGGTCGAGCTACGCGATCTTCGACCGCCTTCAAAGGCGACCCTACAACGCCTGCAGCAAGAAGCCGACGCCATCTTACGCGATCGCAACGTCGTGAGTTCACAGCTTGCACAGAGGCGGGCCGATCTGTCGGCGCGCCAGGCGGAGAAGAAAAAACTTGAAGCGGGAGGCACCGTACCCTCTGAAGACGAGCTTGCGAAAGCTCGGGATCATCGTGAACGGGGCTGGAAGCTTGTCCGCCAGGGTTACATCGAACGCACAGCCGACCCGGAGAAGTTAGCGAAAGAGTACGTGCCTGAAACAGGGTTGCCCGAAGCCTACGAACAAGCCGTCCACCGCGCGGACGCTTTTGCAGACGGCTTGAGGCTCGATACAGAAAGAATAACGAAGCATGCGGTGACACTGGAGCGCGCCGCTGAGTTGTCCGCCGCAATTGCGGAGGACGAAGCCAAGCTCAGAGATCTGGATGCGCGACAGGAAAAATGGCGGGAAGAATGGACGGGTATTACAAGTTCACTTGGAGTGAGTATTGCGACTGTCCGCGAGCTCGAAGAATGGCTCGGGGAGCGCGATGGCATAGTCGCCGGGCTTGGCGAGCTCGAGCAGCGACAACGGGAGGCCGAGGAGCTCCAATGTGCCTTGTCCGCGGCGCTCGAAGTGCTGGCCACGGAGGTTAGCGCTCACGGTGTTTCGGTTTCCGGTAGTGACACGTTTGGTGCCTTGCTTGCTAAAGCTCGCCTGCTCCTCGCGAACGCCCGGCGGGAGACGGCCGGTTACGAGGACGCAAAGAAGGCGGTGGACGTGTTGCGGGGAAAGCTTGCCGGGCAGCGAATGCGAATTGAAGGGCTGAGCGCAGAGTTGGCGATGTGGCGGTCGCGCTGGAATGCCGCTGTGACAGGCATCGGGCTAGCAGAGAGTGTCGAGACGGAAGAGGCTGAAGCCCGGTTGGCACTGCTCGAAGAATTATTTAACGCGATCGACGGGGCACATCGGGTGGAACAGGAGCTCTCAGAGAAGCAGGCCACTCTGGACCGATATTCGGAAGAGGTCAGCGCGCTTGCTGCAGCGCTCGGTGTGAATCGGCAGGGTAAGTCAGTTGGCGATTTGGTTGCCGATCTGTTCTCACAACACCAAGAGGCCGTGAAGAAGGCGCAACGCCATGAACAGGTGTCCAAACAACTCGAGGGAGAGCGCCAGACTCTGGAGACCGCGAAAGATGAGTTAGATCGCAAAAAGAAGGAGATGGCCGATCTGTGCGGGGCGGCGGGAGTGGCCGACGTGGTTGAACTGCCCGCCGTGGAGGCGAAGGCTCGCCGCAAAAGGGAGTTCCAATCCGAGGTTTCCCAGATAGAGAAGCAGCTAATCGAATATAACAGCACTCCTCTCGATCGTATCCTTGAAGAAGCGGCTGCAGTAGATCGAGACACGCTTAGCGTCCAGATTCCTGGTTTGGAAGAGGAGATTAATGGCCTTGAATCATCGCGGGACACCCTCGCGCAACAGGTTCGTGATGCCGAGGTGGCGCTGAAGGAAGTCGACGGCAACGAAAAGGCGGCAGTGGCCGCGCAGCGTGCGCAAGAACTCCTTGCGAAACTCCGAAACGCCACCGAGGACTATGCGCGTCTCAAGGTATCGTCTTTCGTGGTCACGCGCGCGATCGAAGCATATCGGCAAAAGCACCAAGGGCCTATCCTAAAGCGGGCGAGTGAATATTTCGCGACGCTCACGCGCGGAAGCTTCAAGAGACTCGAAGTGGATTTCGGCGAGGACGATCACCAAGTTTTGGTGGGGGTGCGCGGCGATGGGAAGCAAGTCTCCGTCGAGGGGATGAGCGAGGGCACTCGGGATCAGCTCTATCTAGCCCTGCGCCTTGCTGCGATCGAAAGCCATCTCGAAACCGGTTCGTCCATCCCAGTGATCGTGGACGACATCCTGGTACAGTTCGACGACGTTCGAGCGAAAGCTGCGTTCGAGGCGCTCGGAATGCTGGCAACTCGGACTCAGGTGCTGCTCCTTACGCACCACGAGCACTTACTGCCGCTTGCTGAACAGGCGGTAGCGAATGGTGCCCTCGTCGTTCACCGGTTGGAAATGCAAATCGCTGTTTAAGGTGACCAAACCGGAGCGTGTCAACAAGTTTGAGACACCGGTTGTGGGGAGTTTAGTGTCGAACGCGGTGCCTCCCCGGGTGCCGACGGCGTTGGTTTTGGCAGGTTGATGCCGACCTGCGTAGGCAGCGCTCCCTGAGGCAATTTCAGGGCAAGACGAAAAGGTGTCAGGAACCGTTTCGTGATGCGTTGTTGTCGGTACTTCCGAAACTGCTCGACCACCACCCCGAAAATCTCAAGCTTTCCTTTCGGGCGTATGACCGGACCCGCCTGCGCGCAGCGCGTGGGAATGTACGCTTGACCGCTTCGGCGCTGAGGCCCTTCTTGAGCTCCCAGCCGTGAAGCTTGCTTGGAAGTGCGGAGTTGCGTTAGCCGACTTTCTTTAACGGTGGCACTTTCTTGTGATGCTGCATGGATTGCCAGATATCCCAGTTTCGCTGAAGGTTCAGCCAGAACTCCGGCCCGGTCTTAAGGGCGTCACCGATGGCCAGGGCCGACTCTGCCGTTACACCACGTCGACCATTGACGATTTCATTCAAGCGGGCATAGGTCCAGCCGAGATGTTCGGAAAACTCCTTTTGTGTCACGCCAAGCGGTTCAAGGAACTCCTTGAGCAGCATTTCACCGGGGTGTGTGGGCGAGCGTTTCGTGGGCAACATAGTTTATCACCTAATGGTAATCAGTAATTTCAACATCCAGCGCGTCTTTATTCTCCCATCGGAAAATAATGCGCCATTGGTCGTTGATCCTAAGACTCCAGTATCCCGCCAGATCGCCTCGTAGCTTTTCCAATCGGTTGCTCGGCGGGACGCGCAGGAAATCCAGACCCGGTGCGGCGTCAATCTGATCCAAAAGCCGCGTAGCTTTGTCGTGTATCTCGCGGGGTACTCTGCGGGCTTGGCGACTGTTGATACCGTCGTAAATATCCCGGGTCGTCTTGCCCTTGATACCCCTTATCATGTTCGCAATATATCGTATATCGATATATATGTCAAGCCGGATCAGTGCGGCGGCTCACGCGCGGTGCGAGCTTGCGTTCCCGACACGATTCAGGGGTACGCCAATCGAAATGAACCCGCTGAGCACCATGGTGCGTCCCTTGCGGACAAGGATCTTGAATTTCCCGCCGCCATGTTCGTCACGGAGCATGGCGGGTAACCCGCCCCAGGCGATGAATCTGCCTAAACACGGCTTGATCGGCTTGCCGTTCCGGTCAAGCCGGTAGACATACACCACCGTGGCGTTATCCGCTTCATACAGGATTTCCCAAAATTTGTCCCAGGTATCATAGTCAAGATTCATGGTGTTCCTCGGCGTTGCCAATATCAATAAATGTGTAGTCGGTCTGGCTACTCCGCGAACGCAAGCCTCTGGAAAGCATGTGTCGCGGCGTGTGCCGCATGTGTGTTGACCGTGTGTGGACTGTGTGTCGCGCTGTGTGTTGGCTGGATGGCGTAGAACCCATGGGTGCATGACATCCGCCTCATACGCATCGCCTCGGTGACTCGAAAGGCGGTCTGATCGCTACCCTGGCATGGAACGCGCATTAAGGCATGAACACACTTATGCGTTATCCGCATTAAGCATGGATGCGCTTTAGAATAAAACTCAGCGTGACCAAATCGTGACCGACATCCGTCACCGTGAGGCAATTTCAGGCATTTCCTGACACAACTGCGCGGGCCGGATGCGCCTAAGTTGTTGAAAGGTAAATGACCCAAAATCTTTTGGTCGGCTCATAATGCTGAGGTCGGCGGTTCGATTCCGCCCCTAGCCACCATCTCTTCTTGCTGGAAAAAAACCAGGCGTCTTGCCTCGGTCAGGAACCGCCGACAGTTAATAGATGCTGAGGTCGTCGCTTGTTCGCCCCATCCCCTGGGGCTCACCCCTCGCGCGTGCGCGCTCGGGGCCGGCCTGTGGCCGTCCAATCTTGCTCCCGGCAAGATTGTCGATTCCGCCCCTAGCCACCACTCATTCGTGCTCCCGGTGAAAATGACCACTTGTCGGCAAGGGTATAACGCCTGCCATAAACCTGGCTAAACGACGGGTGTATGCCAGTTATCGCTGGCGA
>Ga0209542_10012282_pt1 | contig 15020 bp, 19 predicted proteins | sample RifCSPhighO2_01_FD_184028 | JGI IMG/M metagenome (GOLD analysis project Ga0209542, IMG submission 184028) | Soil microbial communities from Rifle, Colorado - Rifle CSP2_plank highO2_0.1 (SPAdes) (version 2) | ecosystem: Environmental > Terrestrial > Deep subsurface > Rock core/Sediment ...
ATGCTTTTTAATGAAAGTAACCTCTTCTTTGAGAGACTTTAATTCATCATACACCATATTCATTGTAACTGCTTCTGTCATAATACAATCTAACTCAACGATATATTTAAAGTTTATGGAAGGGCATGGGGCTTGACTCAAAATTCTTCGAATTTTGTCCTTCAGATCATTTAACAGGGGTTAGTGCCGCGCTCAAATACTTCGTGTTTGAGCTTGCCCTTAGGGGATATTTTTCCAGCTCACTGCGTGAGGGAAAAACATCCTCTAACCCCATATGTTAGTTTCAATTTTTTCGGTGGCTAAGGTGTTAATGGGACACACTCTTGATAGTGCTTTGCACTCTATTCTTTAACTTGATAAATCGGGGAAATCTATAAGTAAAACTAAAAAGTCGGGGGCTAAACTAAAAACAAACGGTGGGAATAAAAATCATGGCTTTGCTAAATCCCACATAAAATTAAAATAAGTCTTAAATGAATCTGCTACTTTTTTATTCTTCACACGAAATGCAATTGACGATAAAGCAATAGAAGATGAAGAACAATTGATGCAATTAGCTAGAGAAAAGCTGGGATTTTACAAAGCACAAAGAGGAATCTATATTGGAACAGGAAGCAGAGGAGATGATGCTATCTTACTTAATGCTAGTGAGAGTGTCAGGCAGGAAATGTTTGGGTATGAATGGCATGACCGGCTAGGAAAATACGTGCAAGCCAAACACCCAAAGATGGTTAGTTTTTGGGTTGATGAATTGGGTTATCCCGGCATGGAACTTGTTGATCTTGCTTCTATCCAAACACATGATATTATTGCAGGACCATTTGAAGATAGACAAACCGCACAGAGAATTCTACCTTATGTAATTAGGGCAAGATATTTAGGAGTAAAATAAGATGCTAGTGACACAAGCTAAACCATACAACTTCCAGTACAACCCTCAAGAAACAGCTTTGCTAGTTATAGATTTTCAGAGGGATTTTTTGTACAGAGGAGGATTTGGCGAAAGTCTCGGAAATGATGTTTCGCTCCTCCAAAGAGCAGTTGAACCAACAAAAAGAGTGTTGGAAGCAAGTAGAAATTATGGCTTGTCAATCTTTCATGTGAGAGAAGGACATAAACCAGACCTAAGTGACTGTCCAATCTCAAAAAGAATGCGAAGAAATTTTGAAAAGAAAATAGGGGATATTGGTCCAATGGGGGGAATTCTCATTAGAGGTGAATATGGACATGGCATCATTGATGAATTGGCTCCAATTGATGGAGAAATGATTATTGATAAGCCCGGAAAATCTGCTTTTACTATGACAAACTTAGATGAAGAATTAGATTGTAGAGGAATTAAATATTTGATATTTACTGGCGTTACTACGGAAGTTTGTACGTTAACAACAGTTGCCCAAGCAAATGATTATGGATACGAAGTCCTTACTCTAGAAGATTGTGTAGGATCTTACAAGCCAGATTTACATGATTCTGCACTAAAGATGATAACCTCGCAAAATGGAATCTTTGGATGGGTAGGAAATTCAGAAGATTTTCTTAAGTCTCTTCGTTAAGTTTATCTCAACAATACCTTTATCTTATTCGCAAAATCAACAGCTTGCTCTCTGATTTGTTCCGCTAATCTTTTCTCAAATGACTCATGTACATCATAACAAGCCTTTTCTCTCAATTCTTTGGACACGCCAAGAGTTTCAATATCTTCCCTATTCAAAGAACTAGCGATTAATTCAACATCTTCTTTTTGCAATGCTTTTTGTGAATGGTAGTGATGATAAATCAGAAAAGCCAATGTTGCAGAATGATTTTTTGACGTAAATCCCTCTTTACTCATCAAAGCAAGAGCCGCATGATAAATCGCGTAATAATAAATACTGATTACCCAATCATAAAAATTATCGCCAAGTACTTCTGGAATTTCATCTTTGTGTTTTTCAATAATCCAATTAGCGAAAGTCAAGTTGTGGTCTGTTCTCTTAATATGGAGTCTTGATTCATCTGAAACATTCTTGAGAATTTTCTTTTTGACATAACTATCTAGCCAAAACTTACATTCGTTCTTGTCCTTTAACCAAAGTTTCCAGTTAGGCTTCTTCATAAACTAATTGCCTCCACCATTCAATTCCAATTAAAATAATCTTGTCTTTCTTAAGCTTTTTGAAAAACTCTTTTGTTGAATTATGAAATGACTCTTTGAATTCTTGATAGCTAAGATATATCGGATTTAATTGTGTATTCGTTTTCATACTGATTTTTTTTGCAGAATTTTCTATTTTCTTTGGATCTTCAATTTTCTGAAAAACTAGCAAAAAATCAATATCAGAACTCTTAGTGTAAGTACCACTCGCATAAGAACCAAAAATAACAGCAATTATTGGCTTTGTCTCTAATTCTTTTAAGAAATCGCGTATAGATAATCTTACTTTTGCTGGAAGTCTCTCCAATCTGGAATGTTCAACAGCATTTAGCAACGGTATAAGTTCTTCTTTTGAGTAATCTAAGAAATAGTTGATCTGATTCCCTGATTTTTTCTGTTTAATCAATTTGCTTATTTTTTTAAGTCCATAATCAATAGAGGGCATACCTAATTTAAGCTGTTTAGAGAGCTCCCTTTTATGTATTCCTGGATTTACATAAATCCGTTCCAAAATCCTAATTTCTGTTTTGTCATACATATTATATCAATTGTCATATATTATATATCACCAATATATAAAGCTTTGCATTTTATTCCCGCCTTAAAAAGATATTATTCTGCTCCTCTCTGTCCTCGACCCCCTACGAATAGCAGTAAAGTATTTCCCTGTTTAACAATGTAAAATAACGAGTGTGCCCCTTGATGTATGTTCTCTATTGCTCACTGTGTTCGCTTGATTGAATACGCCCCTGAAATTACTTTGATTTTTTGCTCTTCGAGCATCGTTGCACTAAAAATCAATCCCTCCAAGTATTCGGGAGAATAGAACAGGAATTTAACGGTTCCGAAACCTTGCAGGTTTCTCCACCCAAATTTATTTTTCGAGGTCGGAATTTTGTGGGTTGCCTCAAAATTCCTCCGCTCTGAAAAATAAACTTCGTTAAATTCCGATGTTAGGTTCAATAAAATTCTTACTTTTAATAGACGTACGGGGGTTTCCTATATTACGAAAGGGCGTTTTTACGACGATAAACTACTTCTGAAATAAATTAGGATTCGAAAGGTATAAATAGATGGATATTCTAAATGTAGTAATGCAGAAGATAAAACTTTTGATTATATCATTAATCTTACTACTCAACTTTAATCTTGTTTTGGCAATATCAAATGTTCAACATTCTATTGATGGGAACAAAGTTACCTTAACATATCAAGGAATTCCACCATTTTGGATTAATGTAAGGGGAGAGACAAATATAGGTCAGAATGGAGGTTATCTTTGGGCTAAAACATACGCCAATTCTTTTAGTTATGATATGAGTTTTGCTATTAATCCATCTAAAAAGTTTTATTATGGTGTAAAAGATAACCAATGGAGCAATACGGTTTCCTTTACATTAAGTAATACCTGTTCCAATAACCTTTCTTTTGACGAAGATACACAGTTATGTATGGAACAACAAGTTCTAAACAAAATACAAGATATACGCACTAAATTAAAAGTATGTGGTTCTTGTGATAACTTATCTCAACCAATAGTTTCTTTGAATGGTGGAGACAAAGCCTCTATTTACAATGTGTACCTTGATAACAAAAAAGTAAGAAAATTTATGCCTGTTTTTAGTATTGACGATATCAGCGTAATTGATGACCCCCAAAATGTTTTACGTTTTAATCTGTCCTACAATCAAATGGTCGATGGAACAAATTCAATAAAGTTTTTAATTCCTGCACAAGGTGAATATTTTCAAAACAGATATGATGTCTTAACTCCATATCAGACTACAAACATAGATTATACTATTGTTAAAAAGCAAGGAATTTACGGTGCTTCCTATTTTTTTATTTTAAAGAAAGACACTATTTTTGATATCAATAACATCACCGCCATGTTTGATAGTATTGCACAAAGCGAGTCTGGTTTGGCTGGACTAAGTAACGTAGAACCATATTATGTTATTGCTATGCCAACATTGTTGGGTATAGCAGCGTTGGGCGGTGAAGGAAATTTCTACCTAGGAAATCAAATGATGAGTATAAATTTTGGCGGAGAAAAATATTATAATGAATACAATAAAGACGTTTTTAAAGGCGAATTTGCACATGAATATGTTCATTCGTTACAATCCAAGCCAGAAACAGGACTTTACGGAGTAAATGATGGTTTTTTTATGGAGGGTATGGCAGATGCTATGGCAATTTATGAAGGGTATAGAACTTGGAATGAAGTAGGAATATATGATGAACAAATAGAACCAGGTTGCTCACAATTAACAAATCCGCAAGTTATGCATACGCTCGGAAGATGTATATTCAAACATTTAAACCAAAGCGGTTATTTAGATGAAAACTTTTTTTATAGACTGTTCCACTTGCCTGGAGATAGTTATAACCTTTATACTTGCGATATAAATCTACAAGATACATATTGTACTTCTGAATTAAATAAGCTAATATCCTATTCAGCAAATCAAAATATGACTTCTTTTATAAGGGAAGAATTATTGGGAAATATCTAAAATTAGGCGACCGTCAATGATCCGTTTCAATATTACCTGCCGAGTGCCGAAAGATTTATTAACATAAACATTTTATTTTTCCTAATGGCATGGAAAGATTTACCAATATGGTTAAAATTTGCAATAGTATTTTCTATTGTTAATACAATTCTATTTCTAGTTAGCTTATATAATTACTCAAATGCTACTAAAGAAGTATATAATGATATGTCGCCATTCGCGTTTCTAATCTATGGTCTTACCACATATCCGACCATCCTATTGTTTATGTTATTCTCCGGAAAAGGAAAGATTGCAGAAATAATTACGCTTTTCTTTGCAGGTATTATAAATTGGTTTATAATTGGTGCACTAATTGGGTGGATAGTCGGAAAAATAAAATCTAAAAAATAATTTTAGTCTTCCTATATTAATTGTTCTTTTCATCAGTTGCCTAACTCTAACACAATATGCTTCTTATCTGGCACAGAAATATACAACTCTTCGCCTTTTTTAAGATTAAGGCTCCTTACAACATGGCTATTAAAATAGATGCCTAATCTTTCTTGAGATAATTTAACTACTTTCTGTCTTATCTTCAAAGGAGTTTCTCTTAATTCCTGAACTACTTTCTGAGAAGAAATAGGCTCAAATTCAAAATAATCGCAATCAGGACACTGGTAACTAACAGCTTTACTTGTAGCTCCATGTACCTTAACTTCTACTTTCTTTAAATTTGAATTACATTTTGGGCAGTTCATTTTTTCACCTTTTATTGCTTCTTTGCATTAATCACATACAAAATATTTTTTTTGATCTCAAACAAGATATAATAACCATCTTTTTCTATTTCATAATTATCTCCTTTCTTTCTTGGATTCTTGGTGCTAAATATGATTTCTACAACTTTATTCCACGGAACATCTTGCTCATGTTCTTCAAGATAATGATCTGTTGGTTCTATTTCAGTAAAGTAAACCATTATATCTCCTCTACTACATAAGTGTAGTATAAACTACTATATAAAACTTTCGTAAAAACGCCCTAAACCTATTAACTAGAATAGCCTTCGGCTTTAAAGACGGAAACCCCCTAAACGGATATCTACTAAAAACTGATTCAAAATTAAGAATTTTACTCCTCCGCTTTTTTTCTGCGGAAAAAAATGCTCGGTCGTCTCATCTCTATCGCCCCAGCTCTGAAACTTGTTCCAAGTTTCGAGGGGGCTCACGAGGAGCCGAGAACATAACATCGTTATACGCAATTTTCAAAAATCCTAAAAACTAGAATGAGGTTTTGGGCTTAACTCTCATAAATATTGTCGTGATGATCATAATCTTCAAATGACACAAAATCTTTAGCTTTGTCATAACTGAATACTAAAACGAAATGACCTAGCTGAACTCTTTTAGAGTCTTTCATATCGTGTCTAAGATTTTTATAATGCTCAACATCACCAGAACTAATAACTTCTTGAATTTTAGTCATTACTGCTTTTATCTTTTTTAGCTAATTTAACTAGTTTCTTTTCTAGTTCTGGCTTAATCTCAAATTCACGCATTTTCTATATTCTTCCTCAACTCTTCAACACTTTTGAAATGTATTCCCTTCTCTTTCTTAATTTTTTGAAGTTTTGCTACATATTCAGGTCTAAGTTGAGGTTCTAGAAGTTCTTGTTCATACTGTGCAGCCATTCTGTTTATAGCTTCACTCTTATCTTTAAGCCCGAATTTAGCTTTAACTATATTCAAGACTCTATTAGTTTCATCTTCGATATTTATTATTGCTTGTACCATAATATCACCTTAATATTGTGTTAATATGGTATTAATATATAAATCTTTTGATTTCTAAGCCCAAAACCTCTTGATTCTGTAACTTAAATGGGCTTCGCCATTTAATACGGATTTTTGAAAACTCTTCGTCGCTTCGCTCCTCGTCTCTCCATCTCTGTTCGGCTCAGCTCTGAAACTGCTCCGCAGTTTCGAGGAGCCTCACGAGGGAGAGAGCGTATAACATCGTTATACGCAATAGAATTTTAATTTCTACGAGAACCGAGAGCCCCCACCTTGTGCTTCTCACGAGAAAACTACGCTTGATATTGAAATAAAGAAAGTCCTTTGGGATTTCCAGCAAGAACACTTCTTAAATCTTTTTCAGCATTTCTTTTTTCATTCTCGTCAAAATAAGGAGTTTCTGTATGAGCACCTTGAAATCCATCTCCCTGTAACCTGCTTCTTAAAGTTGCTTTCATCTCAGCAGGAAGAGTTAATCTAGGAACTCTATTTTGGGAGCACCAACCTCCAAAACCTGCAATATTGTAAACTCCGATTACATCGCCCCAGTTACCGATTAATTGTTCAAGATCAATAACTAAAGACGGATGATGACCCTCCATCATTTCTCGAACCAAAGCATCACTTACATCGCGAAGTTGTCTCTCGACATATTCTCCAAAATTTGGTTCTTTGTTGTAATTCCAATTCCTACCAGCAAAATCAATCGCTCGCAAAGAAGGATAGTCCTTTCCCCAACCAACACCATTAGGTTCGACAGTAATTAATCCATTTAGTTCGGATATAATTCCTACGGCCGTAGTTGGTTCACAACTTACAATTATTCTTCTTAAATCTTCTGTAACTCTCTGATATGGAGATACTATAACAACTTCTCTTGATTCAACCATGACCTTTGAGAATACTAACTGATTTTAAAACCTTTCGGAATAGTAGGGGGCTCTCGGTTCTACGAAAAGATAGTCTGCTTCGCAGGAATGGATATTAAGAAATTGAAATTCTACTTTCTCGCCTTGCGAGGCTCGAACTTTTTCACTCTGAAATTTCCAGCCTCAACTCACTTTCGTTCGTTGGGGGAAATTTCGAGGAAAAAGGAAACTAACATCGTTATGTTCAATTTGCCCTACGGCGACTTAGAAATAGAAAAATTGGGCTTTATTTGTTACTAACTTTCTTTGCTATCCAACAATTAATAAATTCATTAATGTTAATGAGCATCTCCAAATAAATTTCTGGTATCAGCATTTTTTTCTAGTGTTAATCCTTCAAGGATAGAATGTGATGTATGGCCATATGATCTCTCAATAGCAGACCATACAATCTGATATAAGTGTTTTAATCTGGCAAAAACCACTCCTCTTTTTTCTTCCTCACCCCTCATATAAGGGTATTCTCTTGGAGTAGAATTTCCCAAGAAAGCAACATCATCCAACTGAATATTATTTGAATGCGCCAAATTAGCTAACCTTATTGCATTTTTAACATCACTGAGAAATGCCCGATTATAATCTCTTTCTGTGCTTAAGCGTGCTTCCTCTCCCGGAGGTGCATTACCTTCAATTACAATTCCAAACCCAGGTTCTTTAGCTTGCCTACCATCCACTAAGCTTCTCACAGCTCTGTTAAAATAATTTGTTACATAATTTTCATACAAATTCAAATCTGCACTCACTGTTTCATGTCTCTTTTCCCAATAACTTCTTTGTTCATCCATGCTTTCTGATGAGCCTGTAAACTGAAACATTGCAGCTTCTATTCGCTCTAGCCTTTGTCTCTCTGTTGGTAGGCTTGCAGTTAGTTCTACCCCGATACTACAATAGAAGTCTTTAACTCTTCTTTCTAAAATAGCTGAAGCAACCGATTCAAGCGAAGGTAGTTCTCCTAAATCTACACCTTCTTTTTTTAATTCAATGAGTATCTCTCTTAAACCAGTCATAAAGAAAGGGAATATTAACAAACTATTTAAACTTTTCCGTAATAACTACTAAAAAGTTAATACTAAAGCCCAATTTTTCTTTAAACGAACTTCTTTGACTAAAACAACTTTAAGTCGCCTACGGGCAAACTTTCTCGTTCTGCGGAACTCGAATTTTTCCATCTCTCGAGCCTCCAGCCAGCCTCACTTTCGTTCGGCGGGTCGGCTCGGAGGGAAAAAGAACATAACATCGTTATATACAATTGCAAATCGGTCTAAAAATAGAAAGAGCCCCAGAAAATTTCTCTACTTCACACAATTAAGATCGATAAAGAATTTACCTCTGTTTTGGAGTTGATTGAATTGCATTTTGGAACATGCTTGTAACACCACCCAATGTTGCCAATTCTATGGTTTTACCATACATTTGAGCCATATTATTTAAGGTACTATAATGCTTTATTTGATCAGGAGTCTTAATTGAAAAAAAACCGATATTAAGAAAACCTGTTGTGTTTGAAACTCTAACCAGTCTGTAAGGCAAAACAAAACCAGTTTTTTCATCTAATGTTTGGACAGTTAGATGCAGTGAAGATGACCCCATACCTGATTTTCCACTACTATGTGTCTCTCTGGTGATATAAAAACCTTTAATATTTTCCGGTTTTATATTCTGTTTTGTCTCGCGAAATAAGCTTTTTCTAACAATCTCTAAATTGGTAGGTATAGCACTAATTTTTGTTTTGAAAGGTAATAAAAAGGATGCTAGTCCAATTATTCCTAATATTATCGCAATCACTATCTGATTTTGAGTGTAGAGAAGGTAACAAAAAAGACCTACGAAAATTGGAACAAGAAAGAATGTGTATTGGTTATCTTCTATTACTACATAATTAGGCTGATCTCGTATAATTTTCATTATATCGTATCAAAATTAAATTCTATATAAACTTTACTATAATTTTCTGGGGCTCTTAATTCTATTAACTAATTTGGCTTACGCCCTTGATACGACCGATTTGCAACTTCTCCGTTCCTCGTTCACTCCGCAATTTGCGGGTTGCCTCAAATTGCTTCGTTCACGATGGTACTCGACCCGCCCAGCTCTGAGCCTCGCACCCAGAAAAAGCTGTCGCTTTTTCGGGCTCGGTTCGAGGGAACGAGAACATAACATCGTTATACGCAATTTGAGTTGGGGCTATTTAGAAAAAACGGAGCTTGGGACTTACTTACTCTTATAGATGATATCATGATGGTCATAATCTTCAAAAGAAATAGTTTTGTTAATATGATTAACGCTAAAAACTAAAACGAAATGTCCTAACTGAACTCTATTAAGACCTTTCATATCATGATGTAAGAACTTATAACTATGGCTAGGATCAGCTAAAATTGAATCCATCTTATTCCTCACTTGAGAATATTCAACAGGATCTTTTTTCTTAAGTTTAACTAACTTCTTAACAATCTCCTCGCTGTAGAGGTCTTTATACATTAAGCTACCTCTTTTTCAAGTTCCTCACGAGAAAGATGTTTTCCGCTTATAATTTTAGCTAGCTTAGCTTTATATTCAGGTCTTAATTCTGGTTCTAGCGAAGATTGTTCGTATTCAGTTACGACAATATTTATTGCTTCAGATTTATCTCTCAGGCCAAACTTCGCTTTCACAATATTCAAAACCCTGTTCGTGTTTTCATCGATATTTATTACAGCTTGTACCATATTACATCACATATATAGATATATACACCTTATATATAAAGGTTTCTCTTTTGAAGTCCCAAGCTCCTAACTAAATAGTTATCTAAATGTACGCCCCAACTCAAACTCTTCGTCGCTTCGCTCCTCGTTGTTCCATCTCTCAACTCGCCAGCTCTGAAAACCTGTCGGTTTTCGAGGGCTCGTTGGAGGGAACGAGAACATAACATCGTTATATGCAATCGAATTTTCACTTAAAGAACGAGCCGAGAACCCCCCATTTTTAATCTAATGACTCATTCAATATTTCCATCTGATATATCTTTGGATCATTCCAAGTTTCACTCGTCCTGTATAATGCCCATAAGTACTTTCCATCCCACGCTAGTGCCCAAGGATCTTTAGCTGCTGGATATATTTCTCCCACGAGCTCGCCGTCTTTTGTTAGCTTACATAACCCTTTTCTGCATCCTGCATAGACCCAGAAATAGCCATCTGCATAAGTAATCGAGCCGCCTGGTGCCTGAAATGGAATTTCTCCAACTACATTTCCTTTTTTATCCAATTTCCAAATCTTCTCACCATAACGATGGACTAAATAAAGAAATTCACCATCTGAAGCCAAGCCGGCTGTGCCACCTCGATCTGCTTCAGGGATATCAAACTGATCAACTACCTCAATAAAATCTCCTTGTCTTGCACCATCTTTTAATTTAAATTTAAAGATTTTTTTCAGGCTACCATCATTAATATAGAAATATTCTCCATCATACGCTAATCCTCTTGGGCTGATGATGCCATTATTACCAAATAGTTCAACAGCTCCAGTCCCCATATTAATTTTGATAAAGTCAAGGTCTCCGCCAACCTTGCTATCTAAACTAAAGCGATAAAGATAACCATCCGCATAAACCAAGGACCACCCAAAATAGAGATCTTTCCCAATTTTTTTAATAACCCGCCTGGTTGCATCTTCATCTGCATATACGTAGGGGAATTTATCTTCTTCATCGCCGGGAATATAAGGAATATCAAAGTTCCTTATGTCCTCGTAGTCAAAAATAGGTGGTTGTCTGCCGCTTACGAATTGATTATTTTTCAGGGTACTCTTTACATTATCATCAATAGCGAAAATAGTTTCTCCTGTATTTTGGAACTCATTATCCTCTATAGTGACTTGCGATTCCATGCCTGCACTTACCGTAAACTCTGGATCATTAGTTTTCAAGACACTGTAATTCTCAAAAAAATTATTCTTAACTACCCCAGTGCTCTTTTCAAAATGAACACCATGATGACCATCTTTAAAGTAATTGTTGGTAATAATCGCATCTTTATTGTATTGCTCAAGCGCAATTTCATGGTAACCATTACTATACAACGTATTATTCTGGATTATTGGAGTTGACCGTTCCCCGTAAAGGCCTTCTGAGTTAATCCAGCGGATGATGGAATTAGTGATGGGAACGGAAGAATCAAATTGGGATATTCCTAGCTCTGCAAACTCAACTATCGCATGGTCAATCCTTGAGTTTTTAGAGTGGTCAATATTTATGTGCATCCAGTCGCCGTTAATGGGGTCTTGGGCATCAGAAGTGAACCATATCATCTGATCTTTGTTTCCAACTGCGATTAGATCGCCGCCATTAACAGATAAACCCGCCCTGCTAAATGTCTTATAATCTCTGTCGTGATGAAATTTTACTATGGTTCCTGGTGCAATAGTCAAGGTAACTCCTTCTGGCACAGTCACGTAGCAGTTTACCTGAATATTCACTGACCATGTTTCATCTTCAGTCAGCTCTCCGCATTTTTCAGTAAAAGTGCATTTATTCGGGCAGCTCCAACCACAATCCAGGCCTTCTTCTCCTTGGTTGTAAACTTTATCAGTGCAATGCTCTGGAAGATTAAGAATGGGCTGTTCCTCTTCTTGTTCTGGCGGAGATACTATTCCTTTTTGTTGAGTACACCCAATAACAAAAATCATTAGAACAACAATCAAAACCACAATAATCACTCTCTTTTTCATTATATTCCAATAAAACTAATAAGCTATAAAAAGTTATCGGGAGTTTGGGGTTCTCGGCTCTAACGAAATGGACTCTGCTTCGCAGAAATTGATAAAATATTAAGTGAAAATTCGACTCTTCGGTTTCCCTTCGGGACGTTGCACTAAACCTCGTTCCTTTGGAAGCGTATAACATCGTTATGTTCAATCGGATTTTCACTTTTTATTAAAGAACGAGTCGGGGCAAAGCACGTCAATAGCAACCACAAACCGAAACATTTATATACCAAATGGTATCTACTGGTATCATGAACACACAAATAAACGTAAGATTACCTGAAAAGATGCTTGTCTCAGCTCAGACCTATGTAGAAAAGCACGGATTCAATACAGTACAAGATCTTATTAAAGAGTTAATGAGAGAGAAACTATTCGAAGAACCAGCAATATCTAAAGAAGAGTTAACTCTTGTTAAGAAACTTATAGAAGCCAGCGAGAAGAAGAATCTGTATGGTACTGAAGCAGAGCTATTCAACAAGCTAAAAAGGTAAAAGATGGGGTATGAATTAAAGCCATCTTATTTTTTTCTTCAACAAGTAGACGAGCTTAGCGATGAAGCTGCAAGAATCATTGATGATAGATTAAAACTTGTAAAGATAAATCCATTTCGTAACAAAAGGATTGAAGGCTATGGTCTTTTCTTGTTTAGGATAAGATTTGAAGATAATAAAAGAGAAAAAAGAGTAGTCTATCTTGTTGATAAACCTTATATCAAACTAATATGTATTCTAGATAGGAAAGATGATTATAAGGACTTAAAAAAATATCTGAAAAATCTCGGTTACATCTAATTCTATTAAATATACTTTGCCCCGACTCTAAACTAAACACTCCTTACGGAGAACTGACTAAAAAAGTGAAAATCCGACTTTCTCGTCACTTCGTTCCTCGAATTTTTCCATCTCTCGAGCCTCCATCCAGCCTCACTACCGTTCGGCGGGTCGGCTCGGAGGGAAAAAGAATATAACATACTGTGCGCTTTTAGCCAAGACAAAGAGTGAAACCAGAAATACTGCAAGGTTAAGTAACACCATAAATTATCTAAGGTTGAAGAGATATATCAAGATTGCACTTTTTGGGGATAATTCTTTACCAAAAAGTGCAATCTTCGGAACATACTCCTTTTGTCCCCTCTATATCCTGGCAAATTCCGTCTCCACAACTTCCAGAGGTCTGCCGAGGTTGGGTGTTTATAGGTTCTTGGAAAGAGGGGCAATCAAACATATTTGGTTCAGAGTTATATTCTGTTTGCCAAATACTCACTATCTCATCAAACGTAGCCCATTTAACGTATCCATCTTTTACGTATTCATTCATTTTTTCTATTTGCTGTTCATAAAGAGAGAATTTTTGAGGATCTTGAAGATAGTCGTCGGCAAAAAATATTACAACGTTATACATCTTATCAGAAGGTGCTGTTTTAGAGATATAAACTGCATCAATTAACTTGCCGACATCATCACAGGTACCAATGTTTACAAGATTTCCTGCAGGGTCATCAACAAAAAATTCATTAGCATTTTTCGGTCTCCAGATTCCACTTTTCTTTTGCTCGTCCCCTTGATGTGCAGCAGTAGCTGAACCCCACATAGCCGTGGGATTCCAAGAATAAGTATACTTCTTTCCTAGAACTGGATTTCTAAACTTTTCCCAATCCGCCGACGACACAGGGAAAGCAATGAAGCCACTTGCAACATTTGAAGGAGATATTCCAAATTGACTAATTAAATAAGCCACATCACCATAACTATATCCTTTTTGCTCATGTGAATGAGGATCAATTTGAAAACCTAAATCATCCGAAAAATATCTTAAGATATTTTTATTATTGGTACTACTTAAAACATTGCCCGTTTCATACTCTTTAGCTGCCTCTAAAAATTTCCATTCTACCCCATAATCCCATGAAGCATTATTATCGAATACTAGTTTAGACATTTTTAAAAGAGCGTCCCTTCCTTCAAGATAACCTTCTCGAGTATCTAAATAATCAAACCGAGGAGAGCTGTCTTCATTATGAGAAACAATCGTGGCATAAATAACTGGTTTCATCTTTCCAGTATTATTTGTAATTGTTGTATGGTTTATCGTCAGGTTGTTTGAAGGTATAACCTCAGGGTTGCTAAAATAAAGGTAAGCAAATATTCCTCCAGCCAATACCAACACTATCGTCACAATAATCCATACAGGTTTAGAATTATTTGATTGATTTACAACCTCGGTTTCCATTACTCCCTCATGTGCTTCTTGCCTTTTAAACTTTTCTTATCTTTTTATTCTTGCTTAAAAAATATAAATTGCCATTGGCAGAATCAAAGATAAATGCGATTTCATCATCGTTAAGAGAGTAACTCTCAATAACTTCACGGCTATTAAGATCTATTTTGAGAACAACATTGTTATTCGTAGTATGGGAAGGCAAGAAATAATAATTCTGATATAAAACTGGATTCATTAAACTAGTACCCTCAAAATAAACTTTTGAAAGGCTTTTTGTCTGTATATTGAAAATAGCTATTCCTAATTTTGTTTTTTCATCCAAAACGCCTACAAACCAATCAGAATTTAGTACGGTGTTGTGCTTCAGAGAAATATCACCAATAGCAAGTGTATCAATAATATTTCCTGTAGCGAGGTCATATATTTCTATAGTTTTATCAGCCTTATTCAAAACGCCTATTTTTCCATCACGAGAATCTGTGATGAGATTGCTAGAAACGCTGAAAGAAGAAATGCTATTACAGCTGTAATCAAATTTTTTTATTTGGAAGTTTCCGTTATTTCCAGAAACACTTATAATTTTGTCTCCTGATTCATCAGGAATAGTTATAAGTCCAAGCTCGCCACTACAAACTTTATTTTTAGTGTTATAAGGGTTTAAACCCCCACCCTTTAGGGTGCGTTTTCT
>Ga0209542_10012289_pt1 | contig 15014 bp, 18 predicted proteins | sample RifCSPhighO2_01_FD_184028 | JGI IMG/M metagenome (GOLD analysis project Ga0209542, IMG submission 184028) | Soil microbial communities from Rifle, Colorado - Rifle CSP2_plank highO2_0.1 (SPAdes) (version 2) | ecosystem: Environmental > Terrestrial > Deep subsurface > Rock core/Sediment ...
GAAAAGTATCCGGGACATGTCCAAAGGGCTCGAGAGGCAGGATGGCTATATTTGAAGTGCTTTCTATGAATTCCGAGCTTGAAAAGATCATTTTGGAGAAGCCTTCGGAGGCCTCGATTGAAAAGGAAGCGCGGCGCCAAGGCATGATAACGATGCGTCAAGATGGTATATTAAAGGTATTGGACGGCGCCGTTGGACTCGAAGAATTATTAGAAGTAGTATAAATAAATGACGAACGAAACAAAAGTATTGATTGTAGATGACGACGAGTTTTTGCTGGAAATGTATGCCCTTAAATTCAAGGAGTCCGGTTTTATCATTGAAGTTGCGAAAAATGGCGAAGAAGCGGTGCAAAAGGCAAAGGAGGTTTCTCCGGATGTCATACTTTTGGATGTCGTGATGCCGAAAATGGACGGCTTCGATGTTTTAAGGGTTTTACGGAAGGAAAACATTGCTCCCAAGTCAATTGTTCTTGTATTGACGAATCTCGGCCAAAAAGATGATTTTGACAGGGGCATGAAGCTCGGAGCGACCGACTATATAGTGAAAGCCCATTACACGCCATCAGAGGTGGTAAAAAAAGTTCAAAGTTTATTGGAAAAAAACAAAAAGTAAAAATGGATCCCGTTAGAAATCGCGGACGCATAACAAAAATATGATATATTTAAAAAGGTTCAAATTTATAAGTAATAACATAACGGACAGGGCGTTATTTGCGTCTGCGTCCTATTTCTAACGGGATGGACTACGGAAAATTTTTGGAGGAATTAATAACAACCGTTGCTAAAGAGAACGCGTCGGATCTGCATCTCAATGTCGGCAGGCACCCGACGCTCCGGATTTCCGGCCAGCTGATCCCGCTCGCGAAGATTCCGATTTTGACGCCCGAGGTGACATCCGGAATGGCCGAGAATCTGATGGGCAAGGAATTGTTTGAGGAATTTTCCAAGAAACGCGAGCGTGATTTTTCATATGCGTTTAAAGACAAGGTCCGTTTCCGCGTGAACACGTATTTTCAAAAAGGATATGTAGGGATCGCGATGAGGGTTATTCCGGTAAAGATCAAAACTTTGTCGGAATTGTATCTTCCCGGCATTCTGTTGGACTTTACGAAAAAGGAACAAGGTTTTTTTATCGCCGTAGGGCCGACAGGGCACGGCAAATCAACGACATTAGCCGCGATGCTTGATGTAATCAACCACACGCGGAACGAACAGATAATCACCGTCGAGGATCCCATTGAATATATTTTTACATCAGATCGTTCAATGATCAGTCAGCGCGAAGTGGGTTCCGATACCGCTGATTTTCCCGTAGCTTTGCGCTCAATGTTCAGGCAGGATATGGATGTGGCGCTGATCGGCGAGATGCGCGACCATGAGACCATAGCGACCGCGGTTACCGCGGCGGAAACAGGGCATTTGATCTTCTCGTCTTTGCACACGAACAACGCGGCGCAGACCATAGACCGCATCATCGATTCTTTTCCCGGAGCCCAGCAGGGGCAGATCAGGGCCCAGCTTGCGAATACGCTGATCGGAGTATTTTCGCAAAGACTGATCCCTAGAATTTCAGGCGGGCTGATTCCCGCGTACGAGCTTTTGATCTCAAACCCGGCGGTGCGGAATCTTATTCGCGAAAACAAGGCGCATGAGCTAGATCTTGTGATCGAAACAAATTCCGAGAACGGCATGGTCAGTTTCAATCGTTCCCTGATCGATCTCGTGCGAAGAGGCGAAATAACAATGGAAAACGCCCTGACATTCTCGCTTAATCCGCAGGAATTAATGATATTGACCGGACGCTAAAACATAAAACATGAAGCATAAAACATGTAACAAACAAAATGGCACAATTTAATTACAAAGCGAGGAATGCCGAAGGCAAGGAAACTGTCGGGGTAATCGAGGCCTCCGGACTCGATGCGGCGGTTGCCGCGCTCCAGCGGAGGAATTTTTTGATTACTTCCATCGAGCCGGTCGGGAAAGGCGGAGGCATTTTTGGGTTTCTTTCGGATTTCGGTTTATTTGAAAGTATTAAGCAAAAAGATATCGTTATTTTGTCGCGCCAGCTGGCAACCCTTTTTGATGCGAAAGTGCCGGTAGTTGAATCATTTAAGATATTGGTCGGCGAAACCGAAAATCACGCGTTGAAAGTAAAACTTGCGCAGGTTTTGGATGATATCCAGGGAGGCCTGCCGATGTCCAGGGCAATGGCTAAGCATCCCGATGCTTTCTCTCGTTTTTATGTGGCAATGGTAATGTCAGGCGAGGAAGCCGGCAAAATACAGGAAATATTTGAATTTTTAGCCGCGTATCTGGAGCGGAATTACGACCTTACTTCAAAGGCAAGGAACGCGCTTATTTACCCCGCTTTCGTATTTTTTGTTTTTATCGCGGTCATTGTTCTTATGATGGTTTATGTTATACCGCCGATCTCATCGTTGCTCCTGGAAACAGGACAAGCATTGCCGATCTATACCAGGATCGTGATGGCGATAAGCGATGTTTTGGTGAATTTTGGCGTGATCGTCCTTTTATTCGTAGCCGCTTTTACTGTTTTTTTGGTGCAATACGCGAAAACCGAATCCGGCAAGCTTTATTTCGCGCGTTTAAAGCTTAATTTCCCGGTCATCGGCGGAATTTACAAAAAAATATACCTTGCTCGCATTGCTGACAACCTGCATACGCTTATTTCCGGAGGCATTACCGTTGTGCGGGCGCTTGAGATTACGTCTGAAGTAGTCGGCAACGAAATTTACAGAAGAATAATGTTGGACGCGATCGAGGCGGTAAAAGGGGGGTCAATGATCTCGGATGCTTTTTCAAAGTACGATGCCATCCCCCCGCTTCTTTCGCAAATGATAAAGATCGGTGAGGCAACCGGTAAGCTGGATTATATTTTGGGCAGCATTTCCAATTTTTATACGAGAGAGGTTACGAATCTTGTGGATAACTTAGTGAACCTTATCGAGCCGATCCTTATCATATTTCTCGGTTTGGGGGTTGGCTTCCTGGCGGTTGCTATTCTTTTGCCTATATACAGTATTTCGGCCGGTTTTTAACCTGCCTACCGGCAGGCAGGTTTATCCACAGGCCTGCTTCTTTAAGCTCATTTAGCTTGGTATAATATGGATGTTAATAGAAAAACATGAGGTCCCGCTAAGCGGGACGGCCTGCCCCGCCGCAGGCGGGGGTCGATAGGCATTCATTATTAATTTAATAAAAAAATATGTTTAAAACAAATAAAAAAGGTTTTACTTTAATCGAGTTGCTAGTCGTTATAGCGATTATCGGTATCTTGGCCTCAATCGTCTTGGCCTCTCTAAACAGTGCTCGCAGGAAGTCCCGCGATGCTCGTCGTGTTGCCGACTTGGGGCAATTGAGATTAGCAAACGAGCTTTATTTCGACTCCAATAGGTCTTATGCGGGAGGCGCGACTATGGCCGCTTTAGAGCAAAACCTGGTAACTGACACTGATTGTTCTGGTGCCACATGTATTGCTTCCGTACCAAATGATCCCCTAAATACGGCTACCGGGTCATTTCAGTATGCCTACCAAGCTTTAACTAGCACTAACGGTGCTTGTGGTGCCGCTACTCCGGCCGTTGGTTGTACTAGCTATGTTTTGCGTGCGACTCTTGAGGAAGACAACAGGACAATATTGGATAACGATGTTGATGGTACTATTGTTACAACTGCTTGCACCGATGCTACCGGCGTGCCGCCTTATTTTTACTGCATCCAACCATAATTTCGCCTGAATTGATTTTTGCAAGGCCCCGTCCCGACTTAGGTCGCGGACGGGGTTTTGAGTTATGCCCACTTTATTTTCCCCACTGACGGAAGTCCGACTTCCTTCAATTTGGGATTTAGGCCTCACCGACGGATTCCAGGGCAATGTCGGATATTTCTTCCAGATTCCCGTCTTTAACCCATTCGAACATATCTTTTTTATATTGCTCCGGGCTTTCAAAAAATTCTGATAAAAATTCTTTATCGATCACGCCTGAGAAATTTTCTTTTCCGATATAATTCTGATAACTTGACCATTTATAAGTTTCCAAAAATTGTTGGGCTTTTTTTACATTTGCCATGCGTTCATCTCTCCATTTTTTATCTATCAAATCCAGCGGATTTAGGTGGATATAATAGGGGAGATGCATAAATTGCCGTTGGTCTTTGATTAACACGGCTTTATATTTTCCCTGGAAAAGCGGTCCGACTCTATCATATTTAGTATTGAAATAATTTGTATATCCGGTGCCCAATTTTCGCATAAACTCAGTAATGCCATTTTCGGTAAGCCCGCGCAGCATCAAATGGTAATGATTCGGCATAAGCGCGAATGCCAAAATCTCCACCATTTTCTCTCTTTCTGAAGGAAGTCCGACTTCCTTCATTTGTTCATAGTCGCGCCCCCAATTTTCATAAGGGTTGGAGTCGTTGAAAACATACATATCGTGGATAAAACGAAGGCGATCCTTATCTGAACTAAAAATCAAGCGTTTTTCCACGCCTCTGTTGAAAACATGATAAATCTCATTTTGTGCGGGCCTTGCTCTATTGGTCATTTACCCAACATACCATTTATCCCAAATTGAAGGAAGTCGGACTTCCTTCAATTTTAGGTTTGAGGATTATATCGGGTTAGAATTAAGTATGCTTATTTTGGAGTCGATTTTTGTTTTTATGCTCGGTGCCATTTGCGGGAGTTTTTTTAATGTGCTCATTTTGCGAAAAAATACCGGAGAGTCGGTTGTGTGGGACGGGTCGCGCTGCCTTTCTTGCAACCATAAGTTATTGCCTTCGGATCTTATTCCGATATTCAGTTACTTAATATTGCGCGGCAGGTGCAGATACTGCGGAAGCAGGTTTTCGGCACAGTATCCTTTTGTAGAGTTTCTTATAGCGCTTCTCGCGCTTGCTGTTTATTTGAAATTCAGAGTTTTTTCGCCATATTCTCCGGTTGGCGAAATACCGTATTCACAGTGGCTCTTTTATTTTTCGGCATTTTCAGCATTATTTCTGGTTGCCGCCTATGATTTCAGGCGGAAGATAATCGACAGCAATTTTCTTTATGTGTTTTTGGCTTTCTCCGTGCTTGAGGCAATTTGGAGATGGAAATTAATCGCGGATTTGGAATTTGCGGCGCAGGATATAATATCTTCATTTGTAATCGCCCTCTTTTTTTATCTTGTCTGGTTTTTTTCCGGCGGCCGATGGATGGGCAGGGGCGACACGGACCTTGCGTTCGCCACATCGCTTTTTCTTGGCTATCCGCTTAACATCGGCATGCTTTTGCTCTCTTTTTGGATAGGTGGGCTTAGCGGAATTTTATTGTTACTGTTTCGCGGCAATAAATACGGCCTAAAATCCGAAATACCTTTCGGGCCGTTTCTGGCAGTGGCCTTGTTCATTGCCTGGTATTTCGGGGGATTCTTCAGCTTTTTGTGGTAAAATAAATAAATGGCTGTATTACAGAGGCAGAAACAAGGTTTTTCTCTCGTTGAGATGGTCGTTGTTTTGGGAGTGATGGTCATGGTAATGACGCTGATGTTCGCGAATTTTCCCAAAATTAAGGATCAGATCGCGCTGACCTTGGCGACCAGGGAACTTGCTTTAAGTACCAGGAAAGCGCAATCATACGCGATCGCAGTGCGTGAATTTGACCCGTCTTTTCCGGTTAATCTATGCAATTCCAGTTACGATGTCTCGCAGGGAAGCGTCAGATTTCCTCCATACGGTATAGCAGTTGCAAAGCAAAACGACGGAAACGGCAATAATAAGTTTACATACTCTATTTTTGGGGACACAAATTGCAATGCGTTTTTATCGCAGTTTCCGGTTTACCAATCGGCATCAGAATTTGTTTCGTCCGTGAAAATACAAAACGGAGTTCAAATTAGCGATATTGACGGCTATATTGGAAACGGCAGTGCGATAGCATTAAGGTATGCTCAAATAATATATCAGCGTCCGAATCCGAGCGTTACGCTGGTCGGTACTACTCAAGCGGGCGGTAGTACGGGTACTTATAGCGGCAGGCTTGAGATAACATTAACTTCCGGCAGCGGCGCGCAACAAAAGATAGTAGTGCGCCCGTCGGGACAAATATCAATCGAATGAATAATAAAAAAGGATTTTCATTAATAGAAACAATGGTTGCGATAGCTGTTTTGGTTATGGTTCTTACCGGGCCGATCACTTTGGCGGCAAACAGTCTGAAATCCGCGTCTATCGCAAGAAACAGTTTTATTGCCGCGAATTTGGCGCAGGAGGGTATCGAGCTGATAAGGCTTTACCGCACGAATAATGTGATTCAATGTACCAGTAATTGTGATAACGTTTGGATGAACGGCATTAGAAACGGCGCGGATAACTGCAATGGCAGTTGTTATATTGACGCGAAAACATTTACTCTACAGCGTTGTACCGGCCAATGCCCATTTTTAAATATTGATTCGAACGGATTTTATGGTTATTCAGGAGGGGTTGCGACGGCTTTTCGCAGGACGATATCGGTGCAGAATATTGGCGGCACTTTGGATGCGTTCAGGGTGGTTGTCACGATGAATTGGAACGAGCGCTTTGGCGATCAGACGATTGTTTTAGAGGAGATTATTCATAATTGGATACAATAATGAAAAAGGGTTTTTCTCTGATAGAAATGATCGTCGCGGTCGGAATTTTTTCCGGAGCTGCTCTTATTGGGGTTACCGCGCTTTTATCACTGACGCTCTCCCAAAGAAAGGCGATCGCGATTCAGAGCGCGTATGACAATATGCGCTTTGGGGTCGAAGTGATTTCAAAAGACTTGAGGACCGGCGATATTTTTCATTGTGGTTCATCGGGCATTTTAACCATGCCGCAGGATTGTCCTCCTGGTGTCAACGATAACGACCCGATTCATCAGTCTATAACTTTCTTAAATTCTTCGGGTCAGATTATAAGATACAGATTTGCTACCTGCGGTTCCGTTGGTTGCATACAAAGATCAGTTAACGCAGGGCCTGACGAACAATTAACCGGGGATGATATAAATATCCTGGATTTGCGTTTTTTTGTGAAAGGTTCTCTTCCTTCCTTGAACGAATCGCCGCCTTTCCATTCGGTAGTAACTATTATGGCCGGAGGGGAGGCCGGATCAGGCAAATCAAAATCACAATTCTCATTAGAAACGACAGTTACTCAAAGGACTGTCAGAAAATAATATGATTAAGATACGCAATAAAATAAAAAATAACGCCGGCATCGCTCTTTTGATGGCTATATTTATTTCTTCGGCCGCAAGCCTTTTGGGACTCGGAGTTTTTATGTTGCTTTACGGACAACTTGGCATAGCCGGCAGTGCGAAGGGCTCGGTAGTGGCATTTTACGCGGCTGATTCCGGGCTCGAGTGCGCGCTATACGGCGATCTTGTTTCCAAGACATTCTCAACATCTTCTCCTCCGGCCACAATAAATTGTACCGGCTCAAACTCAAACGTGACTTTTCAGCCATCGGGAATGTCCGGCACATTCAAATTTAATTATCAGGTTTCATCAGATGCCTGCGTAAGCGTTACCGTGCAGAAGCTTTCTTCCGGACAGACGATTATCAGCTCTTTCGGAGAGAATATTTCGGATTGTTCAATTTCTTCCGTACGGACGGTACAAAGAGGCCTGGAGGTTACATATTAGTTAGACGATGAAAGTAGAAGCCAAAGAAAGAATACTTAAGCTCCGGAAATTGATAGACAAATATCGGTACGATTATCATGTTTTAAATAAGTTGGAAATTTCTGAGTCGGCGCTTGATTCGTTGAAGCGCGAATTAAAAAAAATGGAAGACGAATTTCCGGAGCTGATTACTCCGGATTCTCCCACCCAGCGGGTAGCCGGGAAGCCGCTGAAAGAATTCAAAAAGATCCGGCACTCTTTCCCGATGCTTTCCCTGGAAGATGTTTTTTCCGAAGAAGAATTTTCGGAGTGGGTAGCGCGCATAAAAAAACTTTTCCCCGCCGAAGCCCCGCCTGCCGATTGGCGGGCAGGCTCGGCGAAGGCGGGCGTGCCTGAATTCTATTCCGAATTAAAATTCGACGGATTGGCACTATCTCTTGTTTATGAAAACGGCAATCTTATCTATGCCGCGACACGCGGGGACGGGAAGGTCGGGGAAGATGTTACACAAAACGTAAGAACAATGGAGTCCGTGCCTTTAAGCATTGCCGAAAAAAAGAGAGTTGAGATAAGGGGCGAGGCGATCATCACAAATAAAAATTTTAACGCTATAAATAAGGAACAAAAAAAGAAAGAGCTGAAAGAATACGCCAACGCTAGAAACTTAGCCGCCGGGTCTTTGCGCCAATTAGACTCCAAAATTACGGCTTCTCGCAAACTTGATTTTTTCTCTTATGATATTTTAGGACAGGACTTTGAAAACCATGCAGGGAAGCACGAAACCCTTGCAGAATTGGGATTTAAAACCGGCGGAGCAAACGAACGGCTTTGCAAGAATTTGGAAGAAGTATTTAAACATCATAAAAAAATCGCGGAGATGCGTGAGAAAATTCCATATACTATCGACGGTTTGGTCGTTTCGGTAAATTCAAACGAGCTTTTCCGGAGACTCGGTGTCGTCGGTAAAACTCCGAGAGGCGCGATTGCATACAAATTCGCGGCGCGGGAATCGAGTACTATCGTTGAAAACATCATCGTGCAAGTAGGGAGAACGGGCGCTTTAACTCCTGTCGCGGTCTTAAGGCCTGTTCAGATAGGCGGAGTGACCATAAGCCGGGCGACGCTCCACAACGAAGACGAGATAAAACGGCTCGGTTTAAAAATAGGCGATAGCGTGATAGTGGGCCGTGCCGGAGATGTTATTCCGGATATTATAAAAGTTTTGCCGGAGCTCCGCACGGGAAAAGAGAAAAATTTCCATATGCCAAAAGTTTGCCCCGTTTGCGGGAAGCCCGTAAAAAAAATGCCGGAAGGCGGAGTAGGCGTATATTGCTTAAATCAAAAATGCCCTGCCAGGCACCGCGAATGGATGTACCACTTTGTTTCGAGAAAGGCTTTTAATATAGACGGCCTGGGCCCGAAGATACTGAACGCGTTTTTGGATTTTGGGCTGATCAGGGATATTCCGGATATTTTTGAATTAAAAGAAGGGGATATTGCTCCGCTTGAGCGCTTCGGGGAAAGGTCCGCCGGAAATATCATCAAATCCATAAACAACGCGAAAAAAATAACGCTGGCGCGTTTTATTTATGCTTTGGGAATATTGCACGTCGGAGAAGAAACGGCGATCGACCTCGCAGACCATTTTGGGTCTTTGGAAAAAATTGAAAGCGCCGGTTTTGATGAATTGAATAATATCCCGAACACCGGAGAAGTCGTTGCTAAAAGCGTTTTTGACTGGTTCCGCGATGAGCACAATAAAAATTTAGTAAAAAAACTTTTACGTTATGTTGAGATAGAAAATCCGAAAAAGAGAGCTCCAGGCAAATTGGCCGGAAAAACTTTTGTTTTGACGGGAGAACTCGAATCATTGAACCGCGACGAAGCAAAAGCCCGCGTTCGCGAACTTGGCGGCGACCCGTCGGAGACTGTTAGTAAAAATACAGATTATGTCGTCGTTGGTGCAAACCCCGGTTCCAAATACGATAAAGCCCAAAAACTCGGGGTAAAAATATTGGACGAGAAGGAGTTTTTGAAGATGGTGAAATAGACTTGAAAAATCTTAGCACTGTGATATTGTGTATAGAGAAACAGGTAAGCTGTTGGTATATTTGATTTTTTATCTGATATTTACTTTCGGTTTTTTGTTTGGCAGCGATGAATTTCGAAATGCTTTGAAAGAAGCGTTTTATGGCGCTTACTACGACGGAATAATGATTGGCAGAATATCTGAAGTTTTTGCAGCTATTATCGCTGTTTTAGTCATGATATTTTTCTGGTGGCTGCTAATATTAATACACAATATCCAGATCTGGATTATAAATTTTAAGAGCAAAAAATAATTAATAACAAGCCCCTCACAGGGCTTTTTGTTCGTCTATTTTAGAACACTATTGTAACGGTCGTGAACATTATGTTACATTGCGCTTATGTCAAAAAAGAGCAAAAAGAAAGGTTTATGGCCCAAGAAACCATCTGCTTCAGAATTTATTCTTATGGCTTTGAAGAAAATTGCAAATGCGCCATTTGATGTTCTTTTGGAATATGGAAAAATAAGGAATCAATACAAACTATCTTCCGCACGAATGGCGGTTCATAGACTAAAAAAGAAAAATCTTGTCTACGCGGTGCGCCGTGGATCAAAGCTTATTTTTGAGCTTACCGAAGAAGGCGAAAGAGAAGTTGAAAAAATACAGTCACGCCTTCAAAAACTAAGCCTAAAAGTTGGGACGGCAAATGGCGAATCATTATTTTTGATATTCCGGAGAAATTAAGAGGGAAGCGTGATTTATTGCGCAGGGAACTTGTTGGGTTTGGTTTTAGGCAACTTCAGGAAAGCGTTTGGGCTTATCCTTACCCGTTACCTCAAGAATTTAGAGATCTCTGGACAGACGCCGACATATTTAAATACTGTGTTATTTTAGAGGCTGATAAAATTGAGAACGCTGAATTTTTGGAACGTTTTTTCTTCGGTAAATAATCGATATAACATATTTGTAACGACCGTGAATAATTTGTTATATTTGCTGGTTTCAGATTCAGACTGAGATTTTTGTTTGTTAGTATGATATTATTTAATCATGAAAATCTCAAAGCATATTCATTCATGTCTGCTGGTGGAGGACGAGGGGCAGATAATCTTAATTGACCCCGGAAATTACACTTTTGAGGAGAGAGCACTTGATTTGGATAAGATATCAAAATTGGATTATCTCTTGGTCACGCATGAGCATCAGGACCATATGTACATGCCGCTAATCAGGCAAATTTTGGAAAAATTTCCGAAAATAAAGATAATCAGCAATAACTCCGTCAAAAAAATTCTGGAGGGGGAGGGGTTGAAATTGCAAGCAGAAGTGGGAAATAAAATCGTCATCGAAGACGCGCCTCACGAAATATTCCTCGGCGGAAAAGGGGCGGAGAATTTTTTATTTAACATTTCCGGAAAACTTACCCATCCCGGAGACTCGCTTCAATTTACTAAAAGCTGCGATATTTTGGCCTTGCCGGTTCAGGCTCCTTGGGGCAGTTTTGTTGCTTCAGTAGAAAAAGCGGCGGCTATAAAACCTAAAATTATTATTCCGATTCACGACTGGCATTGGAAAGACAAGGCCCGCCGACGAATGTATGAGATGGCAAAGCAATATTTGGCGGAAAAAGGAATTGAATTTTGCGGATTGGAGACCGGAGAGGACATGGCAATTTAATGCTTATGAAAGCGGATTTTTTGTTGAAAGTTAGCCTGTTTTAGGCTAGAATAGCTTTATGATTTCCAAGGAAGATATTGAACACCTGAAGGATTTGGCGAGGGTGGAGTTCGGAAAAAATGAGACGGAAAAACTCGCAGAAGATCTGGGGGTGATTTTGGCGCACATGGACAGTTTAAAGGACGCCGATGTTTCCGGTGCGCCCGAGACGGCACGCGCCATTGATATAAAAAATGTTTTTAAAAAAGATGAGTTGGCAGCGCGGGATGCCGAAGCCGATCAATATCAAACCGCAATAGCATTGATCAACGCCTTCCCGGAAAAATATGAGGCCGGCCACGGAACTTATTTGAAAGTAAAATCTATTTTGTAATGAATATCACCGAATTTCACGCCGCGCTGAAAAACAAAAAAACTTCCGTGAAGGAAACGGTTGTTTCTTATCTGGACAAAATAAAAAAAGAAAACAAAAACTTGAACGCTTATCTCGAAGTTTTTACAGAAGAATCAGAGATGCTTGCGGAGGATATTGATAAAAGAATTAAAGAAGGAGAAGAACCATCCGGACTTTTGGGTGTACCAATAGCAATGAAAGACAACATATTGATCAGGGGGCATATTGCTTCCGCGGCCTCAAAAATTTTGGGAAACTATATTGCTTCTTACGACGCTTTTGTTGTAGAAAAATTAAAAGAAGCGGGTGCCATCTTTTTGGGCCGTACGAATATGGACGAATTTGCGATGGGTTCTTCCACTGAAAATTCAGCTTACGGACCAGCGCGAAACCCGTTTGATCCGGAAAGGGTTCCGGGAGGTTCTTCCGGAGGCTCCGCCGCGGCAGTCGGCGGCGGACTTGCTATGGCGGCTTTGGGCTCCGATACCGGCGGCTCAATAAGGCAGCCCGCGGCTTTTTGCGGAGTTGTAGGATTAAAACCGACTTATGGAGCCGTATCGAGGAGCGGACTTATCGCCATGGCGTCTTCCCTTGATCAGATAGGACCGATCGCCCAAAGCGTGGAGGACGCGGAGACGATTTTTAATATTATTTCCGGAAAAGACGGGTTGGATTCGACTTCAACGGAACTTGGCGACCCGAGCTCCGAACCGCAGAAGCGACCGGGCCGCCAAGTTGCTAAGATCGGCGTACCTAAAGAATACTTCAGTGAAGGGCTTGACTCGAGAATAAAAAAATCAATTGACGATATTATCGGCAAACTTAGTAAAGACTATGAAATAATAGAGATCAGCCTGCCACATACCAAATACGCGTTGGATTGCTATTATATAATTGTTCCCGCGGAAGTTTCTTCAAATATGGCGCGCTACGATGGCATCAGGTACGGCATGCGCCAAAATGCGCCCAACCTTCTCGGTGTTTATAAGAAAAGCCGCGGGGAAGGCATCGGGCTTGAAGTAAGGAGAAGAATATTGCTCGGTACATATGTTTTGTCGCATGGCTATTATGATGCGTATTATTCGAGTGCGCAGAAGGTGAGGGCTCTTATCAAAAAAGATTTTGATGAGGCCTTTAAAAAACCTGCCCATAATGCTACGCATAGCGTTGCAGGTGGGGTTGACATTATAATCGCGCCGACGACGCCGAGCCCACCGTTTAAAATCGGAGAAAAGTCAGATCCATTATCTATGTACCTGTCGGATATTTATACTATTCCTGCAAATCTCGCCGGCGTCCCAGCGCTTTCACTGCCCATCGAAAAAATTGATAATTTACCTGTCGGAATACAACTTATTGCGCCGCATTTCAAAGAAAATCGATTATTCGGGTTAGGGCGTGAAATTGAAAAACTGTTTAAATAATATATGGAAAAAATATTAAAATTTATTACCGGTATTGCGAACAAAGATTATTCAAACATAATTTTTATCTGGCAGGCGATAGCGTTTCCGATCTGTCTGGCGTTGCTTTACGGAATATTTTATAGCGTATCCCGAACTATAAAGATATTCGGAAAAAAACACAGCGAACTTTTGAGGGGAAGCAAAGAATTTATGCCGCCGCCTTCCCGCGAGAAAAATGTAGAAGAATGGGCAGATATTCTTATAAAGTCGCGGTCGCCGGATGAGAACCAAAGAAAATTCTCGCTCATTGCGGCCGATTCCCTGATCGAGAAGATCCTCGCCATGGCCGGTTATGATGGCGAGAATCTCGGCGAACGTTTAAAGAAGATTGAATCGTCGGATCTCGATTCTCTAAATGATGTTTGGGAGGCGCATAAGGTGCGCAATCGCATCGCGCATGAAGCTGATTACCGTTTGTCCATGGAGGATTCCGCGGCGGCTATCGGAAGATTTGAAAAAGCCTTAAGGGAGCTGGAGTATATTTAATATATTATGTTTGAGATTATCCGATGGTCAACATTGCTCTCGACCGCTTTGATGGCTGGCGTCGGCTATTCTGATCAGATAAGGCTGATTTGGACCCAGCATAGCACCTCGGGCCTTTCTTTTTGGATGGTTTTAATCGCGTTCTGGTCATGGCTCTCTTACGCGCTCTATGGTTATTACAACGAGGACCGTAAAATATTCTGGCCGAATTTAGCGGGCCTAATTACAATATCCGTCATCCTCGCGAGTTTTTTTATTTTTTAGACAAGTCTTGACATTTTATTGCAATAATGTATACTCAGAACAATATCAGCTAACTATTTTTATATGGGAAATTTCAACAGGAGAGACGACAGAGGCGGCGACAGAGGAGGATTCAAGTCGAGAAGAGACATAACAATGCATAAGGCGACGTGTAGCAATTGCGGGCAAAGCTGTGAAGTCCCGTTCCGTCCGACAGGCGACAAACCGGTCTATTGCAACAATTGTTTTGGAAAAATGAGAAACCAGGAAGGTGGCGGAGGAGGAGGAAGAGACAGACAGCCGCGGCGTGATTTTGGCAATGGGGCTCCTCCAAGACAGAATTTTGAAGGCAATAAGCAGGGCGGAAACGCGGACATCGTGCGCCAGCTCGAGGCGCTAAACAGCAAGCTCGACAGGATTTTACGGGCAATCGAGAAGCCGGCGTCGGCTGCCGTACCTACAGTTGTAAAGTCAGGCACACTGAAGCAAGCAGTGAAGAACGCAGTCAGCCTGAAGAAGAAAAAGTAATATTTGACAGTTACCTTGCCTGGAATAGTTCGCAAAAAATCGGCCTTGCAAAAGGCGAGTTTTTTGCTTATAATTACTTTCACATTGCGGGGTAGACCTGCCCGCAATGCTACGCGCATAGCGTTGCAGGCGGGGAAGTGGTATCTCGCAAAATATTATGTTTTTCTATACTTATGTTCTGAGAAGCAGGAAAGATAGTAAGTTATATATTGGTTGGACTAAGGATTTAAGAAAAAGATTTGAAGAGCATGCGCAAGGAAAAGTTGAAGCAACTAAGTGTAGAAGGCCGGTAGAAATGGTTTATTATGAGGCATGCAGGTCGGAGGAGGCGGCGATAAAAAGAGAGAAGCAATTGAAAAGCGGCTTTGGTAGGACATATTTAAAAAAGAGGATAGTATAGTTTCGCCGCGGGGTAGAGAAGTGGTATCTCGCAAGGCTCATAACCTTGAGACCTGGGTTCAAATCCCAGCCCCGCTACAATACTAATATGAATATTACAGACCAGGAACTTATAGCAAATTATTTGAATG
>Ga0209542_10012291_pt1 | contig 15011 bp, 20 predicted proteins | sample RifCSPhighO2_01_FD_184028 | JGI IMG/M metagenome (GOLD analysis project Ga0209542, IMG submission 184028) | Soil microbial communities from Rifle, Colorado - Rifle CSP2_plank highO2_0.1 (SPAdes) (version 2) | ecosystem: Environmental > Terrestrial > Deep subsurface > Rock core/Sediment ...
TTCTCAAGATAGCGAATGTCGTCCCTCTGGCTGTGCTTGGAACACTGTTCCTGTACTTATGGGAGATTGTGATAAAAAAGAACACGCTTCCGCACGCGCAGACTGTGGCTTTCGCGACAATAATACTGTTCGAGCTCTTCCATGTGCTCAACGCGCGCGCCTGGGATGAGAGCGTGTTCACAAAACGCACTCTTTCAAATGTATATGTCACCGGAGGGATAATACTCTCAGTGCTTATGACATTGATAGTCATCTATGTCCCTTTCCTGCAGAACATATTCGGGACAGTGGCATTGCTGCCTTCTGAATGGGTTACGATAACTCTGGTCGCCTCAAGCTTGCTGTTTTTCATGGAGATCCAGAAGACGATAATCACTGCAGAGATAAAAGAAAGAGAGAAGATGAAGATATCGCCGACGAGAGGGTGAGAAATTAGTGAAGAGATAGAAATTGATTAGGATTTATTTACTCATCATCTCAAGCATCTTCTTCTCAAGCGCTCTGGACATATTGATATTGTTCTTTGCGCAGTACGCCTTGAAATCCCTTAGCACATTTTCATCAATAGTGATATTGAAGCGCGCCCTGCGATAAAGCTTGCGCAGCTTCTTGGTCTTCTCATACTCCAGCAGGCTCTCAAATACTTCAGGATACCTGTTGATTATGCTTTTCGCGAGCAGGACATTCGCTGATATGTTACCTGATTCCATGTTTGATGCACCTTTCAATCTCTCTTATATCTGTCAAATTCTTGGTCAGGATACTTACGACTATCTCAGGAATCTCCTCAGGGAGGTATTTTATCCTGTTGAACTCCATGATGAACATCAAGACAGCGCCGGCAGTGCGCTTGTTGCCGTCCTCAAAGACATGATCGACGATTATCGCTCTTGTGAACAGCGCCGCAGTCCTTAGCCAGTTCTTGCTTCTTGACTGAGTCTTCACGACATAATCAAGTGCGCCAGGATTGACTACTCTTCCTTCTACGAAGCACTTGTTTATCTCGGTGACGTCCTTGAAAGATAACATTTTTATACGTACAGATAAGTATAGTTATATAAAGGTTTTGGTGCGGAGAGATAGTAGTATTGTCACCACATAGTGACTACATAACCGAAAGCTTTATAAACCGCAAAGCATTAATACCTCGATAGGACGACCGTATTTCATAAGAGGGGGTAAGAATTGAGAGGTATAAAGTTTTACTGCAAAGACTATCCTCAAATAGACTATCTATCGACGGAGCACTATGGAACAGACCTGCCTGAAGATCCTGAACTCGCTGCGATATCCTAACGGACTGTTCGCGGCGTCAGCGAAAGATGTCAATACAGGCTACAATCTCTGCTGGATAAGGGACAATATCTACTCGACGCTAGGATTCGAGGCAGTGCACAACTTCAAAGAAGCTGTGCGAACATACCATGCCCTGCTCGACATACTTCTGAAGCATGAATACAAGATAGACTGGGCAATAAGAGAGAAGCCGAAACACAAGCACCAGTACATTCATGCCCGCTACAATCCCGCGACAATGGAAGAGATCTGGGATGACTGGGGCAATAAGCAGAACGACGCTATAGGCGCGTTATTGTTCAAGATCGGAGAGCTTGAAGAGAAAGGAGTAAGAGTCATCCGCGATGAGAACGACTCAAGGATAGTGCAGAAGCTTGTCCTCTACCTCAACAGCATAGAATTCTGGCAGGACGCTGACAATGGGATGTGGGAGAACGAGGAAGAAATCCATGCGAGCTCTGTAGGAGCGTGCGTCGCTGGGTTGAAGAAGATCCGCAAAGTTATTGATATTGACCAGAAGCTGATTGATGATATGATGAATAAAGGGATGCTTACGCTGAGAATGCTCCTGCCGAGAGAATCACGCTCAAAACATACTGATCTCGCGTTGCTCTCATTGATCTACCCGTACAATATCGTGGAAGAATCTGTGGCGCAGCGCATACTAGAGAATGTCGAGGCATTCCTTGTCAGAGATAAAGGAGTTGTGAGGTACGCTGGAGATTGGTATTATGCCAATGAGGAGAAGAAAGAGGCGCAATGGTGCATGGGCTTCCCCTGGCTCGCGATAATCTACAAGCTGCGCGGAAGGAAAGATAAATACGCGGAGTACATGCGCAAAGCAAGCGTGATCATGACTCCTGAAGGAGCGCTGCCGGAACTTTATTACGCGAACTCAACAAAGTACAACGAGAACTCTCCCCTAGGATGGGCGCAGGCGCTGTATCTAATGGGGCTGAAGACATAAAAACAAACGGAGTGAAAAACATGACACCACTATTATACGACACTGTGAATTTTTTGTACAACAGCGTGATGAATCATATGCCTGAAGCGCTGCAAGAGCGCAGCATGGCAAGCGCATTCATGCTCGGAGGGGCAGGAACCTACGGCGTTGTGAGAGGGCTTCAATGGGCATCAAAGAATGTTGTTGAAAGAGCGATTCCTGGATTCGATAAGAGAGGGCTTCCTATTTTAGAAAAGGTATGCATTGCAGGAATGGCAGCAGCGCCTATTGTTTACGCGCTTGTCGATCCAGAAGGAGCAAAAGCAATCATGACTCAACATCCGACCTACACTTCAGGGATGGCAGGAATCTGGGCAGGAAGCATTGCAGGAGCTGCGCAGGATCAACATGAAAGATCGTTAGAGAAGAAATTGGAGAACAGCTCTGTATAAAGAATATAAAAGCAAATTATAACAAGAACATGGAGCGACAATGCCAGTATATTTAGCCTACCAGATCGAACCTAAAGAGATGACTCAGGACAGATTGATCCATCTCATCGACAATTACTATGATTTCTTCGGCAAAAAGAGAGACTCCAGTGAATACATTGCTAAGCGTCAGGAAGAGATAAAAAGATAAAGGAACGCCTCTATTGAGCATATCAGAGAGAAGATGAGCCAAATAGGAGAATCTCCTTTCGAGATCGTTGCCTGGTTTGCCGAAGTTTATCTGGTCAAGAACCATCCCTTGCTTGAGATCACTTTAAGGCATAACGATAATTGCGGGGCGCGCGCTCCAGGGCATTTCACAGGAATAAGCATCTCACCGCACCATTCAGGCAGCGAAGGATTAGTGGATATGATAGAGTTCAAGCCAGAGATGGACGCTTATCTGAGGATGTAGAGAATCCCTTTCGTAGACAGGTCAAGATTAAGATTATGACCGCCATTTATGAGAATTTATGGCATACCCCAGTAATTATGCTAACAATGAAGCGAGTGTGATACTTTGGAATTATTCCTTATAGGCACAAGCCATGCTGATCCTCAAGGAAAAGAGAGATTAGACTCCATACTCGAAAATCTCCATCCTGAAGTATTGAGCATAGAAGCGAAGAAAGGCACAATAGAACGGGTAAACAGGTCGAGATTTCTTAAAAGAAAATGGTTAGAGAGCATATACAGAAGAAAGCAATATCCTGAGCATTTGGTCCGTCACGGACTCGCATTCTTTGATGAATCCAATAAAGATTGGGGATATGAGATCGTCTCTGCTCAGGAATTCTCAGAAAGAAAGAAGATTCCGATATATTTTATTGATGATATGCAGGACTATCCTGAAGGAAGAAAGATAAGGGCGAGGAGACTGAAAAAATGGCGGCAAGAGGAGCTTGATTTACCATCAGATCCTGAGGATATTGAATTGAGACCTTACTCGATCGTAGAAGAGATTGAACGCGAGAGAGCGGATTATCAGAGAGTGAGAAGAATCCTGATGCGAAAAGATGATAAGGCTTATGAATCGGAGATATTAAGATATTTCGGGCAGTCTGCCGCTGCTGCCTTGGGACAGCGTGACTTGTTGATGGCAGATCATCTAAGAGAAATCACGCAAAAACATCATTCTTCAAGAATTGCCCACATCGGAGGAGTTGCCCATATTCTTGACCATCCAAAGAAAAAGACGCTTTATTCTGTCATAAAGGATCTCAGGCCTTCAAGAATCATCATTGATTCTCCAATCAGGCTAACAGAGAAAGAGAGGCATTTCTGATAGAGAGACAACCTAGATGAGTGAAGAGATAAACAGTAAACATCCCAGATAATCCTTGTCTGCTGATAGTCAAAAATAAAACTATAAAAAAACAAAATATTCAGGCGCTCTTCTTGACATTGACCGCTTTCAGCCCTCTGTCGCCTTGCTCTACGTCGAACTCGACAGCGTCCTTCTCGTTCAGGACGACATCCGCGCTGAGCGCTGACTTGTGCACGAAATACTCTTTGCCGTCTTCTCCCGCGAGAAAGCCGAAACCTTTCGCGGCGTTGAAAAACTTCACTGTTCCTTTCATGTTATCTCCTCACTAAAGTTTTTGGTCAGCGATGGCAGCAGTAATGATCCTCAGATTTACCTGTTACAATGATAAATCACGCCCCGCATGGCCTTAAATGCTTATTGCCCTCTATTTTACCGCTTAGAGGGAAGAAAACATCCTCTCTTCTTAAAGCAGTGCATTGGAAGGGGGAAATTAATGGATTTCCTGCGCTAACTAGCTAGATATATCTCGCCAAGAAGTTGAGTCATGATGCGAGAATCAGGGATATCCTTCCAATCCAAGAGATTTCACCTTGCGATGAAGAGTCTCATACCTAAGCCCAATCTTCCGAGCCGCCATCGAGACATTACCTTTGCTCTCAGCCAATGCCTTGAGCAGGTATTCCTTCTCGAACTCTTCCTCTGCCTCACTGAGAGTGAGCTGGCGCGCAGGCAGCTGGTCGACTATCTCTTTAGATACTTCAGGGACATTACGGTACATATTGTCCAGTTTCTTGACCGCGACAACCCCTTTATAGCCTTCAAGCACGCCCTCTATTATAGAGCCTACAGCCTCTTGTCTCACGTCGTAAGCCTTGCGCATCTCCTGCCTTATCTTCGGCACATTGACGCTGTCTTTCACAAGCCTATGCACTGATCTCCGGTCAACTCCAGCGATACGCGCGGTCTCTGATACATTACCATAAGTTATCTCAAGCAGCCTTCTGAGATACGCGGCCGCGAACTTCTTCTTCGCTTTCTTGAACGGCAAAGAAGTATCGATATTGATATTCAGCAATGAGGTCTTGCCGATCTTGGAAGAGATGTCTTCAGCGAGCTCGTCGATAGTTATGCCTATGAATTTCTGCATTGCGCTCTCGAGTATAGGGCGAACTTTCTTCTTCACTACCTGCTCGAGATCCTTGCGGCCGATGACAGACTTGTCCATGCTCTGATCTTCCATAAAGCGCTGTAACCAGAGCATATTTAAGAAGATTGCGACAAATAGCACTAACTAGAAACTAATATTTCTATAGGTTATAGCAGCTCTTCAGGCCGTGCGCGTCGATAGCGGCTGTAATAAGGGCGTCCCATATAAAACTCATATGGCTTTTGAACAACGCGATAATTAGAAAACAGTTCTCCTTTTGAAGTAGGATCATAATAACTCCTCATCTCAACTATAAATTTACGACTTATCTTTTTAAATTCCATATCTTCCCTTTTTGTATCAATGGATATTCTTATTCGCTCGTAAAGTTCACATACTTTATTACGTAATAACATGATACGCTCCTCCAATAAGATTATTGCTAATAAAACCTGATTAATAACTATTATTCTCAACGAATATATATAATTACTGCTTTTTTTGACTACATAAGGGACATATTAAAATAAGAACGCTCTTTCAGTTAGAAGCAACTCATCAGACTTCCCCATCGCAAGCTTTAAAAAGGACGACCGAGTAGTGACAGGTTATGACAGCAGGAATAGAGAAATCATCCCCTCAGGAGCAGATAGGCTTCCATAAAGGAGCTTTAAGCACTCTCGCTAAAGAACGCCAGGAGCTGGCAAGGATGCTGGGGATAGTAGAGCAATTGATGCAGATGCATGTCAAAGGACTTAAGGATCTAGGGGTTGATTTGGTAAAAGAGGCTGAGAAAGCCCAGAAAAAAGTTAACACGCCAATAGAAGACATACTGAGATAGGCTTGAATTCTGGGAGAGATAGACAGAGCATGACTTCAGGCAATGCTCTAGACTGCAAAACTTCAAGAAAATTTATCGATAATCAGGGTACTTGCCGCAAGGCAATCACTAGCATGGACAAGAACAAAACAACATTTCAGCGCAAACCTCTCCACTTGAATAACTGGAAGGATGCATTATTCATCAATATATTGAAATACCACGCGTTCGCTGATCCTGAAAGCGAGATAAGAGAATGGTTTAAAGAAGAACCAGCTGCGCTCCCTAAGAGACCTAAAGAGAAAGCTCTTGATATCCTTAAATGGTATCTTTTCAAAGACGCGCCTAAAGAGGGCAGCAGGAATCTCTATTCAACTACTGAGCAGGAATTCGTCAAGAGAAAGCTTGAATCTGCCATTGGCTCTTACTCTCTGCTTCCAAGAGAGACTGGAGGACTATTTCTGAGGCACATTTACGACACTGCAAGAATACTTATCCAGTCGGGAGCTGATGTGCCTACAATATTCGCAAGCATAGACCATGATTATGTCGAGGAGAAACGCTCAGAAATCCTTGAGAAGCAGCTTCTGAAAGAATCACTGCGTGAGAAAAGGCTGACAGAAGAGACTGCTGCTGAAGCGATCGACCCTGAACTTCTTAAGGATATCCATGGATCATTAAAGGCAAAGAAAGCTCTTGAGCTTCTCATCAAGGAGAGTGTGCAAAGAAGGATTGAGGATAGAAGCTATTTCAGGATGGCAGATGACCTTGACACAAGGATATTCAATGAGATAGCAGTTAAGAATCTGGAGCTGAGCGCTGAATATTCTCCGCTAAGGAATAAAGGAGGAGATGTGCAGAAAAAGATAAGAGAGGACGTTGAGAGGGTAGGGCGCATGATAAAGAAAATGACCCGCAGCCCTGTAAACAACTATGATGTCTCAATGGCCCATCTTTTCTATCCTAAAGAAGGCTCTTTCACCTATCAGGAGCTTTATGACTCAATAAACCAGATGGAAAATAGCCATTCAAAGAAAGTTAACGAGCTAAAAGAAACATTAAACACGTTTGAAGACCTGAACAAAAAAGAGGGAAGATACACAGACGCGCAGATCCTGGAGAGAGAAAGAATAGTGTCAGGAATAACAAAAGAGCAGGTTTACACTTTCGCGATGAGAAACGCGAAAAAGACATTGGAAGAGCTTTCTCATGACGGCGCATTCAACAGCATGAGCTTTGACCAGATAGCTGCAGAGATCAGGAGATCTCTCTGGGAAGAAAGCTTAAAATTATTCAAAGACGAAGTGCAAATCAGATTCATAGATAAAGTCAACATGAATGAGATTCTGGCCACTATCGCGATAAAAGCAAGCGATGGTCGCCAGAATACGGCAAGCCAGACAAAACTTTCGCCAAGATACGAGCTACCCAAGAGCGAGATTGATGAATTCGAGATTGATGACAATGGAAGATGCATGCTTTCAGACCTGAGTGATCTTCTCAATGAGGATCCTTACAATGCTCGCAAGGATTTTGACAGATTGTTCGAGATGTATCCTCCTAAAGACCTGGAGCTGCGCAAGATCCCCACAACTGCCTCAAAGATATTGCTGATAATGGACACTCTTAAAGGGCTTACTCTTTCTCGCTTCGGCATAACAGACCTGAAGAATAAGTATGAGGATATGCGTAAAGATATCAAGGATGGAAAGAGCAATATAAGGGAGAATCGACAGCTCTATTCCTTGCTCTCAGTACTGGACATGCTGGAAAGTTCAGCCAGTGAACAGCTCCCTCTCGCGCTGAAGCCAATACTCCCAAAAAAGAAAGAAATAAACAGGTTACAGAAAAGGATCGCTAAACATTACAGTGGAAAGAACGCGCTTACGGTTAATGTCTGGGATGAAGCCTCAAATCCAGGAGAACGAAGAAGAGAGTACAGGGTGCATGGCACGCTGTTCCCTTACCTTCTCGCGTTCCATCTCACACGGACTGGAATGCCTAGGCAGGAACAGCAGATAAAGATAGCGCAAGACACCCTGGTGATGCGCATGGCGTTGAAATGCCTATGGGACAATACGTTATTGAACGACAATCCTTATCTCAAGGATATCCCCACATACCAGAACCTTCTTGGGCTGACTCTCGCGCAAAAACTTCCTAATGATCAGGCATGGAAGAGGGAAGAAGGCCTTATCTATGTGCCTAAAGAGATATTTGTGCCACAAAAAGAGGCTTCTAAGCCTTACACTGCAGCTAAAAGCGTTGAATTCATGCAACGCCTAACAAATAAACAGGAGAATAAATGAGACTTTACTGATATGAACTGATGACTATGCTAACAGAGTGATACCATGGACAAAGAAAAACCTCTAAAGAACAGTTACGACCTCTTTCAGGAGAGAGAGCGAGAACTGATCATGTGCTTCCTGTCGCTTAAAGACAGCGAAAGCATCGATATGATAGTGGAAACAGGAAGGTTCGAGCATCTCATGCTTCTTGCGACAATAAATTATGAGCCTGTGAACGCTTTCTTCAATGATGAGAAGAAAAGAGAATTATTGATTGAGCGAGCGCGCGAGGATTACAACCAACGAAAGACAGACACTCTGAGCATACTTTCTGCCCTGTCGCCGATAATAGGTTCAGAATTCATGATACGGAATTATGATGCCCGTTTCCCTGAGAAAAAGAATAGCAATTTCAAGCACATCCCAATAAGGAGCAAGAGTGAATACATCCAATTCCTGAGCAGCATAGCTCCTGATGATATAAACAGGATGCTTGATGAAGTGATAGAAAGCAACGCAGAAGAGGTAGGAAGAATGAGGATTGACCCTGGAAGAAGAGGCAAAGGAGAAAACCGGGTGAAAGATAAGATTGAAGAGATGAGAAGAGTCATAAATGCTGTCAAGAAGACAATTGAGAAGACAATTGAGAATACAGTTGAAGAATATGGGAAAGGCAAGAAAAACGCTGAATCGCAGGGACTGACCCCTTTAGACATGCACTGCTATCATCTGCAGGGTTCTTATCAAGAAAAGCAGAAGACGCTTCTCCCTTTCTTGATAGCACGGCGCTCAAAGCTTGGCTCACTCCCAGGGCTGGGAGAAACAAAGAAAGGATTATTCCAGATAAGAGAGGATTATGCTCCAGGCTATATTCACGGAAAGACGCAACTAAGCGAAGCAGACCTGGCAATGCTATCTACGCTTAAAAAGACTGCGCTGGACATCGCTTACTGGCGCAAGCAATGTAATGATCACCTCCTCGAAAGCCACAGGAATAAAGTCGAGAAGGATAGAAAGAAGATACTGGAAGGATTCTTTGTCAGCAAAGATTCAAGACGGGATGTGCTTGATACAGAAAAACTCATCAGTATGTTCGGCAGAGAGAGGAGCAAACTTGAGGATAGAGAGATATACCAGATTGCTTACATGAACGCGCTTGTCGTGGACATCCAAGGGGTGGCGTTCTATTATATTAATCGCGCCCAGATGGAGAACGCAAGAAATGACCTGCGAAACAGGTTCTTCTTCATACCTTTTGAGTCAGATAATTTCTATGAGCTTAATCCTCTGGCCCATCTTTATCGGGCTTACCATGAGGTCACTTCAGGAATGACGAAAGGAGAGATATTCCTCAAAGGCCCTGTTGAACTGCATATCTCAACTATAGCTGACCATCTGATATCTGAGATAGGGAAAGAAGCGCACGGAATATACGAGACACGGAGAGGGAGCATAGAGAAGAAGCTTGGATTCGACAATAAGAAAGTCCCTAGCAGATATAAAGAGATAGTGAAGAATTACAGCAAAGAGCTTGATCTTGGAAGAAGAAGGCTGTTCGCGCCTTCCGCGCGGAAGATATATTCTTGAAATTTTGCATCACTAGGATTCTGCCTGTCATAAAGATTGCCTAGACATTCGGAATGAATTAGACACCCCTAAATAGTAGTCAATATAGAAAGATTTATATAACTAAGTTGGTATTTATCATAAATGGAAGGAATACACCTTGAAGAAAGTAGCGGCGTGCTGCTCGTGCACCCTGACTTTATGCAGACAGGTTCAAAAAGAATGAGGGAATTATCAATAGAGTGCATATTCCCCCATAGGCCCTACCAAGAGGTTGTTGATAGTATATATGCTAATTATGTACAGATGCAGCAGAAATGCAGGGAAAAAGGAAAACCGTTATTTATTATACCAAGCGACCCACTAACAATCAGGCAAAGCCTTGAAAATATGGGGATGCAGGAAGATGCTGAATTTCCGGACATTAACAATTATTCAGATATCGTGGAGAGCATAGCTGCCAAAGTCGGAAAAAGCCCGGATAAAATACATCTCCTTGTTGGAGGGATATACAGCGATGCCTGTGTTATCAATCATATGCGTTTTCTCTTTAAAATAATCAAAGTTGAGGAACATATAGGGAGGGTTTCAAACAATTATAGGAAGGATAAGAGCGCGGCAATAAACCCGCTTAGATACGGCCAGCTTGAGCTGTCGCTCACAGAACGCGCAGTGAATAAGGGAAAGAATATCGCAAGATAGAACATCACAATTTATGAATTCTTATAAAACAGACACCGCCTCAGAAAGAATCCGCAGCGATTCTTCTCGCTTTAGGGACATAGTTCAGGACAATCTTCTCCTTGACCCTGCCGCAGCCGAGAAAATCCTCGCCGCTCTTGACAATAACCCATCCTTCAGCCTCAGACTTATTGAACACGTTCTCTCCTGCAAGCCAGTGCTTCGCGTCTTTAGCATCTATCTCAACGATATTCTTTGACGCTAAATGGCCGATTATCTGGCTGCCCTCCATGCTCAGTCTCAATTCCTTGCGCCTCTCATCCTTGATGACCTCGGCGAAATAAAGCCCTAAAGTGTCTATGTGCAATGCTGAGATATCGATCTTCTCGACATCGCGGGAGAATATATAGAGAGTGTCCTTCTTATCGTTGATCAGGAACACGAAACTATCGCCAAGCTTCGCACCCCACTGCGATCCGATCATCTCAGAGACCTCTTTGCGGTCTCTAGTGTTGAGGAATGAGAGCTTCTGCATCAGACGCCCCAGACAGGATTGCTCTGCCGCATGATCAGGGCGATCTCCTTGATCACTTCAGTCTCATCAGCGCTCAGGACTTTCTTGAGCTCTTTGATCTTGACAAAATCCTCCTCAGGTATGGAAGAGTAGAGCATGTCTCCCTCGTTTATCTGCCTACCTACGGTCACTCCTGGAAAAGAGACTGCCGCCTGCTTGCCGCGCTTCAGCTCTGAGACGCTTTCCTTATCCACTTCGATCGTCTTCACTGCAGTGAGCTCCCTGCCGTTCTTGTCCATGAGAGGCATTCCTGTCCTAAGCACTCCGCCAACGACTTCAATCCCCATAATCGCGGGATTGCTCTGCCTAAAAACATATCCTGAGAGCAATTGTATCTTGCAAGGCCTGACTACAGCGTCAAGCTGCAACGCCTCGATGTTCTTTGACGCTTCAGCGCGCCAGGCCTCATACTCTTCGATAAGGCGGTAGATGATATTGCTCGAGATTATCTTGACCTTCTTGGACATCATCGAGACATCTTCAGGGACAGGGATATTGAAAGAGAGTATCGCGCTCAGAAGAGGATCCTTGTCGAAGTTTGATTCTGCTCCTGTGATATCTTTCTTTGTTATGGCTCCGATAGATGCATGCCTGATAGGGAAGCCTTTCTCGCGCAGCAATGTTATGAGCGCTTCAAGAGAGCCGAGATTGTCAGTCTTGATAGTTATGCCATGAGCGTCTGTGTCTATGACTATGCTCTCGATCTCTTTCTGGATCTCCTCTTTCACGCTCTCAAGCTCTGCCTGGGCGCAGGAACGTACTGGCATTCCCGCCACAACTCCCTCCATGTCTGGGCCTGAGATCTTCACTCCTGTGGCAGCAACGACTTCCTTGACTGGCTTGAATTTCGCTTTTTTGTCGCGCATCTCTGACAGAGGCATAGGCTCGAACATCGCTTTAACACGAGTCACTATCGGCTTGTCAAGCCCCCCAAGGACTAAAGTGTCCCCTATTCGGAGTTTCCCATCATAAAGTATCACGTCGATAGTCAGCCCTAGGCCTTTCTCTTCCTTGACTTCCATTATCGATCCTTTCGCTGGCCCGTCAACTGCGCACTGCAATGACTGCTCAAGGTATTTCTGCGCCAATCCTGCTAAAACCATTATCAGTTCAGGAATGCCTATCCCAGTCTTCGCAGAGCAAGGGACTATCGCGACTTGTTTTGTGTAATCTTCAACCCTGTCGAAACGCTCGGCATTGACTGAGAATTTCTCGTAAAGAGAGCCGACAAGCTCGTACATCTTGCGGTCAAGGACGTCCTGCACTCCTTTGCCCTGCTGCTGAAGCAATGGAATGAGAAATCCGCTGCTCACTTGGAATCCATGGATAAGATCTATCTTGTTCGCCGCTATCACAAACGGAGTCTTTGAAGTCTTCAATATCTCTATAGCTTCCACAGTCTGCGGTTTGAAGCCTTCATTGATATCGACTACAAGAACGGCGATGTCTGCCATGCTTCCGCCGCGCTTTCTCAGGCTTGTGAACGCGGCATGACCTGGAGTGTCTATGAAGAGTATCCCTGGGATCGTGAACTGCATATTGAGTTTTATGAGGAGCTCGCCGCACACTTTCTTGATGATGTCCAGAGGGATGATCGACGCGCCTATCGCCTGAGTGATTCCTCCTGCCTCGCCGGCAGTGACTGCTGTGCCGCGTATGCGGTCTAGAAGGGAGGTCTTGCCATGGTCGACATGGCCAAGCACTGAACAGATAGGGCTGCGCATTGGCATGCGTTTACCTGAAGAAACGCGTTTTTTAAAGGTTATGTTCTGTATTGGAAAGAACTTCAAGCCAAACATTTATAAGACTGAGACATTTTCCAGAAAACATGAAAGTCAAGAATCTCCTTATCGGTTTCGCTATCGCAGTCATTCTACCGTTCGTTGTCGGCTATGGCATCAACACTTTCGACGCTTCGCCAGAATACCAACAGTACTGCAATGACAGCTATTATCCTTACTCTATACCTGTGAAAGTTCCAGGGCCTGAATATGGGATGAATTGCTCTTTCAATCCTGCGCTTGACCAGGACATGCAGAACTGCAGCATGAACAGAGGAATTCCGAGAATCAAGTATGACGAGCGAGGATGCTCTCTTAATATGACTTGCGATATGTGCCAGAAAGGTTTTGATGCGGCGCAGAAAAGCCATCAGAGGATTGTGTTTGTTGTTGCTGGAATTATCGGAGTGATCGCGATCATCATCGGCGCTATGCTGTTCTCTGTCGAAGCTGTAGGCGCAGGCCTTATGGGCGGAGGGATAGTCTCTCTGATATATGGCAATATAGTCTACTGGCAGAATCTTGATAATCTGATGAAATTCCTTATACTGCTCGCTGCGCTCGTGATTGTGATCTATGTTGGAGTTATCATCAATCAGCAACGGAATAGTGTTGCGACATCCAAGAGAAGATCAAGCAGATAGTTGGGTGTTTCTGGATTTTATTGAGAGATATTTTACTGATTATCTTGACGCCACCACAACCTTTAAATAGGAGTATCTATCAGTAGTGTCATAAGTATAGGGAATCAGATTCATACGGCAGATTATCGGGGGTTGGAATCATGAAAATCAATACTAACAGTATATTGTTCTTGTTCGCCGCAGTGCTGTTCACTATCAGCGTCGGCTATCACTCACAATTGGGAAGGTTCGCTGATGATAATCAGGACGGCCAGTTCTTAGTGCATTACAATGTCAAGAACACAGGCTCAAGAGACCTCAAAGGCTCAGTCAATGTCTGGATCCCTGAGCTTGATATCTACAGCTCAGGAAACGCATTCACAGCGAAGAAATCGAACACTTACTCAGGATTCGTATTCCCTCTTGATTATTCAGGAGTCGATGCTGATGCAGGGCTTTATCTCGCGCGCGTGAAATATTCTTCTGACAATGCAAAAAGCTCAAGATGGGCTTGGGTCAGGATCGAGTAAGAATATTTTTATCCATTCTTTCGGTTACAGCCGGAAATATTCCGGAACATTTCCCGAAAAGTATATAAATCTGCAAGACATTCTTTAAAGGATGACTCAGACAATCACAAAAAGAAATTTTATAGAAAGGCACTTAAATAAGCCAGAAGAGATGATATCTTATTCTTTACAGATAATAACTGCGATTATGGCCGTGATGACTGCTGTGTGGTTGGTTATCCGACTGACAAGAGGTTTATGATGCCTAAGCAGAAAACGCTCATCATCACTGGAGCGATAATAATCATCATCGTGAGCATCATAACTCTTTACCAGATTATACGCGCGATATTCGGCGGCACATGGTCCACAGAGAATATCACCATCGCGCTGCTTATCCTTAATCTCACAATATCTTTCACTCTAGCCGGAATGATAGGCGATCTGCGAAGCAAGCTTTACGGCCACTTCGGCTACCATAAAGGATTGGAAGAAAGACTGAAAAAAGCTTAGATATCCTGATAAGATTGAGATCCCATTCTTCTAGATCCACAGCGTCAGCAGGAATGCTGTGTTCTCTGCCGCTTTCAATGAATGCACAGCGTTCTTCGGCAGCCTGATGAGCACTCCTGGCAGCATAACTATCTCTCTGCCTTCAAGAACAAAAGCCCCTCTCCCTTCGAGCACATGCACTGTCCCTTCCTTAGTGGAGGTGTGCTCTCCGAGTTCTGTCCCAGCGGCCATGCAGAACAATGTGATGTTGCTATTAGGAGCGCTGTGCAAGACCTTGCTGAGAATGCCGCCTTCTGAATAATTTATCAGAGAATTCAGCTGCTTAGGAAAGCTGCTGTCGTTTTTCTTGGATTTTTGTGCGGAATTCATTAGCATCTCTATTAATCTCGTTGATAACAAACTATATTAAGTTTGCTTTTTTCAATGAATTTACAAGAAATATCCTGCTGCCTTTTGGTCGCCACGCCTCGGTTTCACCGAGGCTGAATTTTCCTGCCCCCCCCCCC
>Ga0209542_10012292_pt1 | contig 15010 bp, 17 predicted proteins | sample RifCSPhighO2_01_FD_184028 | JGI IMG/M metagenome (GOLD analysis project Ga0209542, IMG submission 184028) | Soil microbial communities from Rifle, Colorado - Rifle CSP2_plank highO2_0.1 (SPAdes) (version 2) | ecosystem: Environmental > Terrestrial > Deep subsurface > Rock core/Sediment ...
ACTGGAAATAATACACTAACGATTGATACTGTTTATCCTCTTGTTGAGTATGGAACAGGAACAGAAACAGATGCAAACTCAATTGCTCGAACTAATATTTATATTAATGTTAGTGTAATCGAGATTAATGAAGCAAATATAACTTTCAAATTATACAACTCAAGCGGTGCTGTTAATATATCGACTTACAATGCTGGAGTTCGAGTGATTAACTGGACAAATTTAAGCGATGGAAGTTATAGTTATAATGTTACTATCTTTGATTTAGCTTTGAATGTGAATTCAACTGCAACAAGAACAATTAATTTAGGAATTGTTCCTCCCATAATAAGTAATTTAACTTTTTATCCTAATGCTACAGATGATATTGATCCTTATGCAAATATCACCTTTAATGTTAGTGTAATTAATGTAACTTCAGGAGCAATAGGTTCAGTAATCTTAGCATATTATAATGGAACTGGATGGAATAATGTAACAATGATTAATTATGGTGGAAATATTTATCAAGCAAATCTTAGTTTAATTGGAATAGACGTAAATTATTCTTATTATATTATTGCTAATAATACTTTTGGAAATACTGGTTCTACTTCAACTAGCACTTTTCAATCAGCTTGGGACTGCAGCTGGAATATTAGCACTTCAAATTTAGGAGTATTCACTGGATTTAATGAAAATAAGTTTTTAGGAAATATTATAATAAATAATACTGGTGATTCACAGTATTCAGTTAGCAGTTGCTCGCTTAATTTTAGGTTAACTTATGATTTAATTGAAGGAAGAATATATTTTGATAATTCTTATTTTAAGCCATCAAATACTTATACTCTCTCAGCAAAAAATGGAAGAATAATCAGTGTTAATGCTAGTCTCTTAAGCACAGTAAATAGCGAATTAGTAACAATAGTTGTAAATGAATCTGTCGGAATTAGCAGTACACTAAATAGAAACGTGACTGCTACTTTAATAACTACTACTGGTAATCAGCCATATTTATTCGAATCTATTGACTCTGTTCCATCTACGATCTCACTAACAGCTCAGGATATTTCTATTTCAGGTTATGTAAGAAATCTTGTTGGTGATGGAAGCTTGATTAAATCTGCTTATAATGTAAGCTTAAATTGGAGCCTGCCTTCAGATTTTATTGTTAAAAATGGTCAGACTAATGCAACTTATCCTATTTTGTTAGATAATAGCGCACATTATAATTCTCTTAATCTTACTTTTAGCTCTGCTAATTTACCCTCTATGGCCCCTGGAACATATACTATTTATCTTTATTCACAAGGCTATAATTCCACAGGCAGTATTTTAACTATGGCTGGGAATAAAACTTTGCTTACTGAAACAGCAAGTGTTACTTTAACTTGCTCAAATATAAGCGATGGAATTGCAGTAACTGCCTGCGGAGCTTTGGATGGAGATTATGTTGCACCGGGTGTTGTTGTTCAAACTGTTACAACTGGAGGAACAGGTGGAGGCGGTGGAGGGGGAGGAGTTATAGGTCTTGGAGCAAAAACTGTTACTTATTCTAAAACAATTGAAATAGTAAGAGGCACAACAGATGATTTTGAAATAGAAGTTTATAATAAAGATTATGTTTCTAACTTGAAAGATTTAACCTTGCAATTAAGCGGATATTTGGCTCAATATATTACTATCTTTCCAAGCACAATAAATGAAATAGGTCCAAGAGAAACTAAAATATTTAAAATTATTTTGAAAGCTCCAGCCTATAAAGAATATTTTGAAGAATATCTTTTAAAAGCAGTAATAAATGGAAAACTTATTTCAGGAACAGATGAGAAAACTTACACTGAAACTCAAAATATAAGATTATTACTTGAGGAAGTTGGAAAACCAGAAGTTAGCTTGAGTTTAACTGAAGCAGAAAGAGCAAATTTAGATATGCAAAAAGCAGGATTTAATACACAAGAAATTAGTAAGCTTCTGGCACAAGCAAAATCTAAACTTTCTGAAGATAGAAATAAGGAAGCTTTTGATTTAGCTGAAAAGATTATAAGTTTACGTAAAAAAGCATTTGAAACCAATGATTTAATCAGGGAAATTGTAGAGTCTTTGATTAATCCTAAAAAGGGTTATGTTTTGACTGGAAATGCCTTAAATGCTTTTAGTACAACTGATGAAACTACTTCGCTAAAAAGCTTATTAACGGGAAAAACTACTATATTTGTCAGCGATTCTGTAAGACAGCTTCTTGAACTTGCAATTGCTGCATTTGAAAGAGGAGATTATGAGACTGCTGAGGCAAGAGCAATATCTGCTCGAGCTGCTTTGTTGTTTGAACGAAAAGGCAATATTGCTTTATTTCTTTATTTATACTGGCATTTTATGCTAGTTGGAATTATGCTGCTTATGATTCTTGGAATTGCCGCTAAAAAATATTATCATAAATATGCGTCGACTCATAGAATTGCAGATATAAACCAAGAAGAGGATAGTATGAGAAATCTTTTGTCAAAATCTCAAAAAGATTATTTCTCTGGAAAGATTTCTGCTGGAGAACATAATGGCATAGTGGCACAGTATAATGATAAAATAGCAAAAATACAGGAAGAGAGATTGACTTTAAGAAATAAAAGAATAAAAATGCTGAATAAAGAGCAAATTTTGCAGGATTTAGAGTCTGAAAGAAAACAGGTAGAAAATGAAATTAAAAAAATACAGGAAAAGTTTTATAGAAATAAAACAATACCTGAAAGTGAGTATAATACTGAGTTTAAGATTTTGAATGAAAGATTGGCTGAAATTGAGGATGAAAAGATGACTTTGGATTTATTGAAAGAGCGTAAATCAGGAAAGATTAAAGCTAAAGCCCAATATGATAAAATTAAAAATGTGGTTATGGGCTTTATTCAAGCTTCTGCAGAGTATTTCCGTAAAAAAAGAGAGGAGATAGTACTAATCGAAAAGAAAAAATTGAAAGAAAAGCAAATAACTGAGAAGAATCTAGCTTTAATTAAGCAATATAATGAAATAAACCAAGAAACTAGCGAGGAAACAAGTCAAGAAATAAGTCAGCCAAGTCCGATTATTATTAACGAGATTGAGCCGGAGATTGAAAAGTTTAAAAAGGAACCAAAAATTAATCTTGAAAAAAGAACTCCTGAAAGAAATCTTATTCATGCAGTTAGGGCTTCTTCGGGATTGGGTTTTGATATTCTTGGTGAAGAGAGTAAGTTAATTAAAAATCTTGACAGGGTTTTTGCTCCAGTTAAGAACATATTTAAATTATATGAACATGTAATTAGAAAGTTTGATAACAAGGATAAAAGAGGAGTAATGTTTATTGATAATAAAGTTAGGGAAATCCTTGAGGAAAAAGTTCCTGAGATTGATTGCAGAGGAAAGTGGATTAAACTCAACCTAAAAAATAAAAAAGAGGAAAATAATGATAAATAAAAAAGGAGAAAATCAAGAGCATGGGAATTTTATAAAATGAAACAACAAATATTTATTATAGCTTCAAGCATTTTTTTAATATTAGTAATAAGCTTGTTTATATTAAATTTAAGCCTAACAGGATTTGCAATTTATAATAACTCTTCTTCCAGAAATATAACTCAAGAAAATAATTTAACCAGCATAACTAAAGAAGATGCTTTGTTTGCTATTAATGAATCTGAAAACATTATGAATGAAATGGAGGCTAATGGTTTTAAGGTTATTCTTTTAAATGATACTTTAATTAAAGCAAAAAAAATTTTTTATCAGGTGCAATATGCAGCAATATTGCGTGGAGAAGTTAATGCTAGTGCAATTGAAAAAACAAAGGCAACATCTGCATTAAGATTAATTGACTGGAAAAATATGTATTATTCAGATGTTTTAATCTATACTGAAGAAATTAAGGCAATAGAACAAAAAGCTTTTTTAGTACTGGATAAATTAGCTGTAGAAGAAAATAAAATTAATCAATCAACCGATGCGGCTAAAATAATATTGGAGCAGGCTAAACAGGCTTTTTTAGACGAGAGATATAATGATGCTGAAAAATTGCTTGAAGATTTCAGGATTCAGTTTGAAAAAGATAAAGCTAATGCCTCTCTTTTAGCTGGGTTGAAAAATGGAGCTTTTAATTTTTTTTGGAGATATTGGATTCAAATAATTATCTTTTTAGTTATTGTTTCATTTATTGGATATTATGTCTACAAGATATTTGAAAAGAGAATATTGCAAAATAAGATAAAAAAAATGAAAATTCAAGAGCAAGTTTTGAATGATTTGATGAAAAAAGCACAGACACAACGATTTAAGGATAATAAGATTTCAGGATTGGTTTATAACATAAGATTTAAAAAATATCAGGAAAAGCTGCAGACTATAAAAGAGGAGATGCCTGTTTTGGAGGATAATCTTAAGAAACTTAGTGGAAGAAGAGAGTGGAAAAGATAATAATCCACGTTAGGGTGTATTGAGCATTAATTACCTCAGTTCTCCATAAAAATTAATCACTACAGACATTATCGAAGCTGATACCATATATTGGTGCGTTAGAGGTTGGTGGAAAGGTTTTTAATTAGGGTTTTCTTACACTTTTTATGAAAAAAGAGAAGGATTATGATAATGTTGTTGATAGACAAAGTTATGTTTCTACAAGCGGTAAAGATTGGGAGATTTTAGTTATGGATTATCTTAATGATTATTTTTTTAAAAATAAAATTCCTTTGAAAGTTATTCGTGGAAAAGGATTAAAGACTAAACATCCTATTTTATGGGAGAAATTAGCAATTCCAGTTAATAATGGAAAAGTAGAGGGTGATGTTGATTTAGTTGTTATTAATATTAAAAATCAAGATATTCCTCTTGCAGTTATTAGTTGTAAAACAAGTTTGCATGGTAGATTTTCAGAGACTTTATTTTATGCTGTTGTTTGGAAAGAACTTATACCCAATTTTGTCGTTGTATTTGCTACACCTGACAAAGGTAGACAAGCTGGAAATGGTGTTTGGGCTTCCGAATGGGGAACAGAACAAAGTCCTACAAAAGATAGACAATTAGGAGAAAAATATCTTGATGGCATTTATATTAAACATGATAAAACTTCTTTGGGTGGAAAGTTAAAACATCTTGAAGAATTGCCAAAGGATTTAATTTCTATTTTACTTCATTAACTCTTTTTGAGCCATTTCAGTTTTAGCTTTTCTTAGTCTATTCTTTGCAGTTTCGCAATATTCTTTAGAAATATCTGCATGAATAAATTTTCTTCCTGCCTTGTAAGATACAATTGCAACAGTCCCCGTTCCGCCAAACATATCTAAAACTCTATTCCCCTTATAAGAATAAAATTTAACTAACCTATAAATTAAATCTTCTGGAAAAGGAGCAGGATGACCATTTCTTTGTCTTTCTGGTTGAACCTTCCAAAAACCATCAGAAAACGTTTTAAATTCTTCCGCAGTTATATCGGCATCTTCTGGATTTCCATCTAATCTATCTCTTCCTTTAGTGAAAACTAAAACATATTCCCACGAGGGAACAATATGGGGGTTTGCTGGACTTTTCCAACTACCCCATGCCGTTCTTTTAAGCATAGTTTGTTTATACCATAATATTTCTGTCCTAAATTTCATGCCTAATTTTTTTATTTGATTTGTAAAATCATGATGTATTGGAACAAAATCTTTTATTCCTGTTGGAGCAATATTCAAACAAAATCTTCCACCATCAACTAAAACTCTTTGAGTTTCTTTCCAAACCTCATTTAACCAATTAAGATATTCTTCATAATTCATATTATCATTATGATTATCATAATCCTTGCCTACATTATAGGGTGGGGAAGTAATGGCTAAATGAATACTATTGTCAGGGATTTGTTTAAGAACATTTAAAACATCGCCACATACAACTTTATTTTCAAATTCTTTTATGTCTTTCATATTTTATATAACTATAAAATTTATTTCTTTTTTGGTCTATTCCAGTAAGGGCTTTTACACTTAGGACAGATAATGGGTTTATCCTCTTTATTACGAGGAACCCACTCATGCTTACACCTTTCGCATTTAAAACCCCTTAACTTAATTTCTATTTCTGCCATAGTATTTATAGATTTAGATACTATTTAAATCTTACCTTTATGAGTAATACCCACTTAGTAATAACTTCTATACAGAAAGGTTTAAATACTACTCTTACTTATATAGGTTATATCTAAATAGGTAATAAGAAACAAAATGGAAAAACAAAACACCAATGATAAAAAAGCAATATGTCGCTTTTGTAAAAGTCAAAATACTATAAAATGGACTACAAGAAAGACACAGAATAGAGGTGCAGTGTTGCATAAATAACAAGAAAAATAGAAGTTTAACTTAATTTATGGTGTTTATTGCAATTTACTCTTCTTTTTCACTATAACATAAACTTCCTTTCCGAGATAAACTTTCGGGCAGTCTATCTTTGCTCCGGTTCCATAAGAGTTCACTACTTTTTTAAAAAATCCTTCTATATCTTTAACTTTTATTTCATTCTTCGGCTCTACCTTTATTTTCTTCATACATATCTAATATGTATTAAGTTTATAAACCTTTCTATCTTAGTAAAATAAAGGAGGTTTATAAAAAATGATTAAAAAAGAAAGATGGGGAAAGAAAGTTTTCTACATAAGAGACTGGAAAAATGTAAATGAATCTTATGTACCTAACTTTGACAGTTGGATGCATATTCTTATTTTTTGAAAGATTCTTTATAATTTTTAGTATTTTTCATAGTTTTTAACAAGATCATTTGACAGATGATTTATATTCGATAAGAACCTATTTTTAACATTTAATTCCTAAATGAATTTGACAGTTGATATGATTTATCAAAAAAAGCATGCAAAATAAGGCATTTATTCTAATTTTGATATAAAAATTCACCTAATTTTAGCAAAAAACAGTTCAATCTATTGATTTTCCGAGAAAAAGACATCAACTGTCAAATTATATTTTTACTCAATTTAGAAGGACAAGTGTCAAACTGAGGTATTAAACTGTGATAGAAATTTCAAAAATGCTTAAAATATCGAGAAATATTGTTGCTGTTGTTCTTGCTGAATTAAAGGGTTCCGAATCGATAAGAATAAGGGATGTTGGAAGAGCAAAACTGAACTATTGGATTTTTTAGATACTTAAAAGCAAAAGCTCGCATACCCTACAACACTGCTTTTATCTCCAGTTATATCTCCCGAATTTTTGTATTCTATAAGTTTTGGCATCCAGTTTTTTATTTTGCATAACTCTACTATGATCTTAAGTGGATAAATTCCACAAGCGGAATTTTCGATTTTTGAAAGTTTTTCTGAATCAAGATTTTCTATGGCTTTTATTGTTTCCTTATCTTTTTTTACTGCTTCGTTATAAGGAAGAAAGTGTGAAAGATCTGTTGAAACTATTATAATAGCCTCTATTTTAGAAATCTCGCTTGCTATTTCTTTTGCTTGCTCTCGAGTTATTTCGCCAATAACCAGTGGAAGAATTTTTTTAAAACCAAGTTTTTGAAGAAAAGGAACTTGATTATCTATTGCATGCTCTTTTGAAATGTCTATTTTATGGAAATTATTATCAATAATGTCGATGTTCCCTAATGATGTTTGCCAATTAGGTTGGTTATGACTTGCAATTCCAGATAATGGGAGGTAATGAGAAGGCGCAAGGATTATGGCTATTTTTGGTTTTTGCTCTTTTAATAGTGCATATGCTTTTCCTACTATTTCTCCTGAAAAAGAGTAGCCGGCGTGAGGAACTATTAAACCATTGATTTGTTTTTGTTTTAGTTCTAGCTTTTGCTCTAAAAATTTATCTATAACCTTGCTAAGCTCTTTTTTATCTTGAGGGTACCATTCCATAAGATATTTAATCTAACGAAGTTTATTAATATTAGTATCAGTGCATTATTCTCTTCAAACAATGCACCCCAGCTTACCTTGCAAAGCTCGGAAGCTGAGTGCAGATGTTGGGCATGAAAAAAGAGAAAAGTCTATAAAGAATCTTTTATGAGTACAAGAATGGTAGAGTTTATCAATCTTGCCGCCTCTATAGTTACAGTCCTTGGACTTTATTACATAGTTTATTCCTTGTATAAATGGATAAATAGACCCCAATTTATTATTGGAATTCTTCCATCGAAAGAGGAACAATCAAAAATAAAGAATATTGGCAGAAAATCTTCTTTTGATGAGTATCATTTTAATTCCGAAATTCTAGCAAGACGCATAAATAATGAAGTACAACTTTCTGAATTAAGAGAGCTTCCAAATTCTGCGAGAAAAATAATTCTCGGAAAAAATGGCGAGATAACTTTTTCTTTTGTTGTTCAGAATACCGGAAAGACCGAAGCCCAAAGGTACAAATTAGCAATCTTTTTTGATAATCCTGAAATCGAATTATTGGATGTGCATACAGAAACGCTTGAAATTGATGGGTTTTACAGTCAAAATGAAAAAAGTATTTCCGATAAGCAATTATTGAAAAAACTTCCAGATGTTTCGATAAGAGAGAAAAATAGAGAGCTTGGACTAATCGGCTCTTATGTAAGTTTTATAGGCTCACTTGCAACCCACACTTTTGAAATCTTTAGCTTGAAAATTAAAATCCCCCCTGCTTCTAAAACGTTTAATGCAATTTTTAGGATAGATTGTTCTGAAGCTTACCTAAAAAGAGCAGTTTATGGCCAGTCCATAGACATTCTTGAATGAAAACAGCCCAACAAAAGCATGCAGGCTACCTTCGTTCCGCTCGAAGACTTGCTTCACTTCGGAGCCTGATGCTTGACGTTTGAAAAAGATTTATTTTGATAGTTTCATTAAGTTTATATTATTGGTTATCCTTGAATATTTATGGCAATGAGAAAATGTGATTTGTTTAAAAAAGAGTGGAAAGCTGGCAAAAAAAATGTCAGATGTTTTGCTTGCTCGCAGAGATGCTTGATTGCAGAAAATAAAGTTGGAATTTGCGGAGTAAGGAAAAATATTGATGGAAAGCTTTATCTGCTTGTTTATGGAAGAGTCGCTGCAGAGCATATTGATGCTATAGAAAAAAAGCCTCTTTACAGATTTCTTCCTGGTAGCAAGGCTTTTACGATTGGGACTGTTGGATGCTCAATGAAATGCGATTGGTGTCAAAATTTTGATATTTCTCAAGTTTCAAAGAGTGGCATTATATTTGGAGAAGAAAGAACTGCTGAGCAGATTGTTAATGAAGCCCTCGTTAATAATTGTAAAAGCATTGCTTATAGCTATAATGAGCCCGCAATTTATTCAGAATGGGTCAAAGAAATTGCTACTCTTGCGAGAAAAAAGAAAATTCATAATGTTTTAGTGACAAATGGATATTTCACTAAAGAGTCACTAAATTATTTGTACCCCCTTATCGACGCTGCAAATGTAGACATGAAAAGTTTTTCAGATAAAACTTACAGAAAATTTTGTGGGGCAAAACTTAAGCCTGTGCTTGATTGTATCCGGCTTTTGCATAAACAAGGAGTGCATGTTGAGATAACAACTCTTATTATTCCAGGTATTAATGACTCTGAAAAAGAGCTGAAAGCAATTGCTAAATTTATTTTTTCGCTTGACAAGAAAGGAAATGTTGCGTGGCATATTTCTAGGTTTTTTCCAATGTATAAAATGAAAGAGAAGCATTTCACGCCTATTGAAACTTTGCAGAAAGCTTACGAAATTGGAAAGAAGACAGGGCTTCGTTTCGTCTATGTGGGGAATGTTTAAGTTTATGTGATGGGGTTACATAATTATAGTTTACTTGGTATATTAAAAATATGTTACTTGGTAACAAAAAGTTTATATACTTAGTGCCATATAATCTTTTATGAAAACTGAAAGCCATTTGGAAAATCTTAAGGAGAGCATAAGAAATTTAGAGCAAAGCATAACTGGCGGATTAGAAGAAAATCAAAGAACCATTGGATTTCATGCATCGGCTGGCGCTGCAGATATACTTGAAATTATACTTCATAAAAATAATCTTATTGATCCGGGATTTATAGTAAAACATGAATGGTTTAACTCTAAAAATATCTTAAATGATAAATTTAATTTTGAATTTCCAAGAAAAGCAGAAATCATTAAGCTAATTACGAATTTAGAATCCTTGAGAAATCCCCTTTGCTATGGTCGAAGAAGAAAAGCAGAAGAAATACTACCAATTATTGAAAGTTTTAACAGGTTAAAGAATATTTTTTTAGAGGTAACAAATTATGAATTATAAACTCCTCGGTTATACACTTGATTTTTCCTCGTTTCTTTTAGAAAAGTTTGGAGCTGGTTCTGATAAAATAAAAAGCATAATTCTATTTGGGAGCGTAGCGAGGAACGAAGAAACAAAAGAGAGCGATATTGATTTATTTATAGAAACTGATGAAAATCTTTCAAGCAGGTTGGAAGAAATAAAAGAAAATTTTTATAAAAGCATAAAAGTAAAAAATTACTGGAATGCTTTAAATATTAAGAATAAAATTTCCCTGTCGGTTGGAAAACTTGAGCAATGGGGGGATTTAAAAAGAAGCATTATTGCAAATGGTATTGTTTTATATGGCAGATATTTTGAAAAGCCGGAAACTGAACAAATTTATTTGTTTATTGTTTCTCCAACAAAAAACAGAAATAAAAATATCTCAATTTGGAGGCAAATTTATGGCTATTCTCAAAAAGTTAAAGGTAAGAGTTATGTAAAACTCGGGTTATTAAAAGATCTTGAAGGAAGGAAAATAGCCGGAGGCGCATTTATTGTTCCTGTGCAAAATTCCTCAAAAATGATACAATTCTTGAGAAAAGCCAGTTTCGGATTTCAATTAATCCCGATTTGGATGGAAAGAAAGCAGGTTTGAAATATATTCATTTGGGGAATTATACTAAAAATATAAAGATTTATAAATAATAAAGTAATTACTTTTATTAAAGTAAAAGCATGAATAAACTCAAAATATGCCAACAACAGTAAACAACCAAAGAATGACGGTTTCCATACCTGACGAATTAATGGAAAATCTGAAAAAGAAGCATCCTGAAATAAATTGGGCAGAGATAGTAAGAGCCGGGCTTATAAAAAAACTCGAGAAGCTAGAGAAGATTAAGGCAAGGGGGCAATTGTAAAATGGCAAGCATAACTTTTGCAATTGATGAATCGCTTAAAAGAAGAATGGCGCAATTTTTGTGGGTAAACTGGAGTGAATTAGCACGCGAGGAGCTGATAAAGCAGGTGAGAGCCAGAGAAGCATTTGAAAGATTTAGCAAGCTAACGGAAAAATCTAGATTTACAGAAAAAGATGCTGATGAATTAGCAGAAAAAGTTAAGAAGTCTATGCACGAACATCTTAAAAGAGAAAGTAGGTTATAAAATAAATGGAAGTAGTTATTGATGCAAATATATTTTTTAGAACTTTGATTTCTGCAGGTAATATTCTAGAAATTTTTTTCAATAATAATCTAATTTTATATGCTCCATATAAACTTAAAGAAGAGTTTATTAAAAATAAAAAAGAAATTTTAGAAAAATCTCAATTAACTGAGCAAGAATTTAGCGAATTGCAGTTTTTATTATTTGATAAGATTAACTTCGTCAAATTTGACGAATATAAAGAATTTTTGCTAAAAGCAGAAAAACTTTTGGACAGGCATTTTAAGGATGAAGATTTTATAGCCCTTTGCATTCTTAAAAATTGCAAATTTTGGACTTATGAAAATAGAATTTTTGAAATTGGGTTTGGCATTTCTACTAAAGAAATAAATGAAGAGCTTTTAGCTGATAAATGAATACAAAAAAATACCAAGAACTACTTAGTCTTGCAAGAGAATCAATAGAAACAGGACTTATAGGAAAAGAATTGAAAGTAGAAGAAAAACTTAAGAAAAAATATTCTGAGAAAAAATCATGTTTTGTTACACTTACAATTAATGGCGAGCTTCGCGGATGCATAGGAAGCTTGGAGCCAAGGCAAGAATTATGGAAAGATGTTGTAGAAAATTCAAGAAATGCTGCATTTTCTGATCTGAGGTTTAAGAGTTTAAGCAAAGACGAATTTAAAAAAGTTAAAATTGAAGTTTCTGTGCTCAGCACTCCTAAGAAAATTACTTATAAAACTGAACAAGAGCTAAAAAAGAAAGTGAAAGGAAAAGGAGTAATTATCAAGAAGGGCTGGAATTCTGCCACTTATCTCCCACAAGTTTGGGAAGACTTGCCGGATGTCAATAAGTTTTTGACTTCACTTTGCCAGAAAGCTGGGCTTTCTGGGCTGGCTTGGAAGAATCTAGATTTGGAAATAAGGGTTTATGATGCCGAAAAAGTTAAAGAGGATTAATAAAATTATCTTAATTTTTTAATAATTTCAGATTTTATTATTTCTTTTTTATTCTCTGAAATTGAAAATAACTGTTTTTTTATCATTTTTTCTGAAATTGTGAAAATATAATTTAATTTAATTACACTATTTATTTTTGCACCTTCATTTTTTGTCAGCGTAATGCCTTTCATTTCTGGATTGCTTGTTATCGCGGCAGCTACTATATTTCCATATTCCTCAAAAAGAACAAGAGCAGGTCGAGATTTTATTTCAAAAGTATAGACAACGGCATTACTTTGGTGACAGGTTTCTTGTAGTTCTCTATCTGTCTAACTGCGGATGAATGTAACTTAAACAACGCAGTTATCCATATTATGGCGCTTATTCGAGAAGAAAGAAATCGAGCATACAGTCAACTATAACAAATTTATTTTTACCAAAAATATCTGAAAATGGTGTAGCTTATTGTTCTATTTGTCATGAAAGAATGGAGTTTGTGTTTTATTCAAAGAAAAATGTTCCTCCTGATAAGAATAAGCTAACAACATGGTTGGAGATGTAAGTTTAGTCTAGCGGAGTTGCCCGAAGGGCATTAACTTGGTTTTGCGGTTAAAAATTGGAGAATCGAACTAAAGTTTGATTCCGGGAAAGTAGCAATGCACTTTACCGAACAGAAAATAATCTATTTGTATCTCCGGTGCTTTTAGGATAGTTTTTAAATATGATATTCTTAATAAAATTATTAAAAGAGGAAAAAGAATTAATTTTTAAATGACTGCAAAAACTATAGGTATAATTTCTATTAAGGGAGGTGTAGGAAAAACATCTACGGTTTCTGCTCTTGCAGCTTCGCTGGCTAAGAATTTTAGCAAAAAAGTACTTGCTGTTGATGCAAATTTTTCAGCTCCTAATCTCGGACTGCATTTAGGAATAGGAAGCCCCAGTATAACTTTACATCATGTGTTAAGCAATAAAGCAAACATAATAGATTCGGTTTATGAAACTGAATATGGATTTCATATTATTCCTGGAGCAATAATCCATAAAGAAGTCAATCCACTTAAGCTTGCCGAAAAACTAAGACCTATAAAAAAATATTATGATATTATTTTAATTGATTCTTCTCCTACTTTAAATGAGGAAATTCTTGCAACAATGATGGCTTCTGATGAACTTTATGTTGTTACAACTCCGGATCACGTAACTTTGAGCGCTACTTTAAGGGCTATAAGACTCGCAAAAGAAAAGAAAACCCCCATAAAAGGAATAATATTAAATAGAGTTTATAATGAAGATTTTGAATTAAATATTGAAGATATAGAAGCCGTTTCTGATTCAAATGTTGTTGCAGTTTTGCCTCATGATGTGGACATTTTAAGGGCTTTATCACAAAATATTCCTTTATCCATTTACAATGAAAGTGAAGCAGCAAAAGAATATAATAAACTTGCAGGAGCCTTGGTTGGCGAAGTTTATATGGAAAATAATTGGATAAATAAATTGAAATTCGGATTTAGAAAATTATTTGGGAAGTCCTCAAAGCAAGATATTAACAGAGCACTTTTAATCCAGGAATTCTGATTATATTTTTTGCCTAAATTCTGCTTGATTTTACCCTAAAATTCGCCTATTTTGCTTAATTATTACATACATAATAAGTATAAAACATAAGATTTATAAGCCTTTAAACATACATAATAAGTAATGGGAAGGGCTAACGTACTTAGTAGTAGAACCTATCTTCAAGAAAAAATAATAAGGGCAGAGCAGAAAAAACAAGAGCTTAAAAATTTTATATTTGAATTAAATGCTCGCCTTAACCGAAAAGAGATTTCTGAAGTAGAATTTAATGCAACTCTTGAACGTGAGCTGCAAGGAAAATCCATTCAATATTGGGAGAATTATTATAATGAATATATACGAAACTGCCGAGAGTTAATTGAAAAAGAAAAAGATGAACAAGAAAGACATAAGAAAATTTTTATTTTTAGTGCAATTATTTTTTGTTTAGGGCTTATAGCTGGAATTATTGCAACATCCTATTTCTTAATAAATGAGAAGGCTCAAACAATAGAAGTTAGCCCTTCCTATGAGCCTTCTCTTATTAAGACAGTTACGGGATTTTTTACAAAAGTTTTTTGGCTTACCGGAAGAGGTATAGAAGAAAGTTCTTCTGAGCCTGCGCCTCCTGAGTCTTCAACTTCTGAATCTTCTTCCGAATCTGTATTTGCAGAATCTTCTTCACTTTCAGAAATAAACACGGAGCAGGATACAGGAGAAGTTAGCCCTTCCCAACCTGCTCCTGTTTCTGAAAACTTAACTGAAGATATTGATGAAATAAACCCAGAAGTTAATGAAATTAATTTGACTGAACCAGAAATTATAACTTCAGAGAATATTTCTTTAGCAGAAAATATAACCTTAATTGAAAATATTACCGCACTAAACGAAACTGGAGAAGTGCAAACAGAGCCTATCCAGGAAATAAATATTACCAATGCTACTGCAATTAATGAGACAATTCTTAATGAAACCCTAATTGTTACTAACCTTACAGCCAATATAACTCTGCAGGAAACAACAATACAATATGGCGCTGTTATTGGTAAGCCTGTTAAATGGCAAAAGAAAATAAAAATTGAATCAAGTTCTGATCAGCCATCTAATGAAAAAATTAATATTGAACTGCCTAACCTTGCAG
>Ga0209542_10012293_pt1 | contig 15010 bp, 13 predicted proteins | sample RifCSPhighO2_01_FD_184028 | JGI IMG/M metagenome (GOLD analysis project Ga0209542, IMG submission 184028) | Soil microbial communities from Rifle, Colorado - Rifle CSP2_plank highO2_0.1 (SPAdes) (version 2) | ecosystem: Environmental > Terrestrial > Deep subsurface > Rock core/Sediment ...
ATATTTATCCTCAGCAAAATTCGGTGCGCCGTGGATAGTTCAGTCTTTTGCTGAGGATAAATCTATGGGCATACACGTGGCTAAAACTTTTAATGAATTAGTGGGTGCCATCGAGGATGGGGTTAACCATGGTAAAGGCATTTTGGTGGAAGAATTTATAGAAGGCAAGCCGTCTGCGGTACACACCATTCCGGATTTTCGTGGGGAGGAAGTTTATGTAATGATTCCGGATAATTTTTCGATAAGTGAAAAGGAAGAAATAGGTGTCTTGGCTCGCAATTTACACGGGCACTTGGGCGGAGAATGTTACTTAAAAACTGATTTTATTCTAAGCCCGCGCAGGGGGTTAGTTGTAACTAATATAGATTTCTCACCAGACTTGCGTGCAAACTCGCATCTACATCAAGCCTGCCAGAGCGTTGGTGCCAAAATGAATAATATCGTGGAGCATATGTTGGAAGGAGTAATAAATTAATTTATATCCATTTTTACGTTTTGCTCGTTGAAAACTACTGGTGTTGTGACACCACTTTTTTCATCAGTAAGTTCTGCCATATAGATACCTGCCTTACCTTTTTTTATTTTAACCTTAAATTCTTCCCCTTCTTTATCATCAATAAGTACGTAAATCCCAGGTTTATATTTAAGCGGTCTTGAGAGTGACATAGGATCCATTCTCATAGCATTTTCCACTCGATCTCTAAAAGCTTGCTCTGCTCGTATTTGGAGCTCAGATTCTGCTGGTTTTTTCCCTTCAAGCATATAATTGAATTGTACCATAAAATGAGTAGAATATATGAACTGGGCCCATAGTAAAATGGTATTACGCGTCCATGGCATGGACGAGGCCGGGGTCCGATTCCCCGTGGGTCCACAAAGTGATATAATTTATCATGACATAAATCATTATTAAGGAGTGGAAGAAATAAAATATGAATAGAAAAGCAAAAAATAATTTAAATGGTGGGTACATGATGTTACTGCTCCTTATGATTGGGCTTGTGCTTATCATTACTTTAATAGTACGAACCGACCTTTTTACCAACGATGGTAAAGGTATACTAGAAAAAGGGGCAGAAGCAATACAGGACGCCAAGGATACCAAGAAAAACCTTGAGGATAAATATAAATTCGATCCAGAAGCACAAGAGCAAAGCATAGATGACACGAATTAAAATCTAAATAGTCTCTGGTTTAAAAGGGTGATATAATACAAGTGCATTGTTTATATCTGTAGCGGGTCATCGCACTCACATAGGCACATATGTTGGAGTTTCGCCATGACCCGCTTCAAATGCAAATAATAAAAAAAGATTCTTCAAAAGAAATTTTGAGGAATCTTTTTTTATTATAAAAGTTATCCACAGTTTGTGTGAAAAAGTCTTGTGTAAATGTTTTATATGCGAGATAATTATATTGTGTCCGCAATAATTATTCAGAAATAATTTTAAAAAATTCTGGGTCGTGATTATTGCAAACTAATTTAATAATTTAAATTTCGCTACGGCGACAACTAATATGGCAAAGAAGAAAAAGAAAGCAGCAGCAAAGAAAGGAAAGAAGAAGGCTTCAAAGAAGAAGCGAGCTTAGTCCTCTCTAGAAAAAACTCCCGACGAAAGTCTGGGAGTTTTTTCATTTTATGCTCAAATATGTTAATATGTACACTCATGAGTTTATTCAGTAAAATGTTCGGTGATTCCAGCTCTAAGTGGGTTGGGGGCACTGCTAATATGGTAGCCAAGATAGCCGCCCTTGAGGCTTCTGCTTCTTCCTTGGCGGATGCTGATTTCCCGAGGAAAACCCAAGAGTTCAAAGATATTTTAAGTAAAGCAGAAGATAAGAAGCAGACCCTCAAAGACATCTTGCCAGAAGCCTTTGCCCTCGTGCGCGAGGCAGCTAAGAGGAACCTGGGCGAGCGCCACTATGATGTTCAAATCATAGGAGGACTTGCGCTCCACGAAGGGAAAATTACGGAAATGAAAACAGGTGAAGGTAAAACTCTGGTGGCCACACTGCCAGCATATTTAAACGCGCTTGAGGGGAAAGGTGTGCACATCGTCACCGTCAATGATTACCTGGCACGTCGTGACGCGGTGCTCATGGGTCAAGTTTATAATTTCCTCGGCCTTTCAGTGGGAGTAATAAATTCCAACAATGTTTCATATATGTATGATCCAACTCATAAAGATGAAGATAAGGAACGTGATACAGTTGGAGAATTTAAAATTGTGTATGATTTTTTGAAACCTTCTAGTAGGAAGGAATCTTACGCAGCAGCCATTACTTACGGTACGAATCACGAATACGGATTTGATTATTTGCGGGACAATTTAGCTACTTCTAAAAATAATCTAGTGCAGAGGGGGCATCACTTTGCCATTGTCGATGAAGTGGATTCTATTTTAATAGATGAAGCTCGCACTCCACTCATTATCTCTTCAACTTCTGGTGACTCTGAGGACTTTTATGTAAAATTCTACCAAATTGCTAAACAGCTCAAGCGGGATACAGACTATACAGTAGATGAAAAGTTGCGCGCTATATCGCTTACCGACGAAGGTATTAATAAAGCCGAGAGTTTGCTCGGAATTTCCAATATTTATACTGAGAAAGGTATTAAATATGTGCATCACCTAGAAACGGCAGTAAAAGCGCAGGCCATATTCGAGCGCGACAAGGATTATGTGGTCAAGGAGGGAGAGGTTATCATTGTGGACCCTTTTACTGGGCGTCTTCAGCCTGGCCGTCGTTGGAGCGAGGGTATACATCAGGCTATTGAGGCTAAGGAGGGAGTAAAAATAGAAAAGGAAACACGTTCTAGCGGATCCATTACCTTCCAGAATTATTTTAGATTTTATAAAAAGCTTGCCGGCATGACCGGTACGGCGCTAACTTCCGCGGAAGAGTTTATAAAAGTTTACGGGCTTGATGTGGTGGTGATTCCTACCAATCGCCCGGTGGTCCGTATCGACCATCCAGATTCGATTTTCCAAACCGAGAAGGGTAAATTCCAAGCCATCGCGAAGAAAGTAAAGGAATTAAATATGAAAGGTCAGCCGGTCCTTATTGGTACTATTTCTATTGAAAAGAACGAGTTACTTTCCGTATATTTGAAACAAGAAGGCGTGCCACACACAATACTGAATGCAAAAAATCATGAAAAGGAGGGTGAGATTATCGCGCAAGCGGGCAAGAGGGCTAGTGTGACGATAGCTACCAACATGGCTGGCCGCGGAATAGATATCAAGCTAGGTGGTAATCCTATTGTGCCGGAGGAATATGAATTTGTAAAAAGTGCAGGCGGACTCTTTGTTCTCGGTACGGAAAGGCATGAAGCGCGCAGAATAGACAACCAGCTCCGTGGCCGTTCCGGTAGGCAGGGGGATCCGGGTGAGACCCAGTTTTTCGTGTCACTTGAGGATGACCTTATGCGTATTTTCGGGGCGGAGAAAATAAAGAATATGTTGGGGCGCTTTGGTATTGAGGAAGACCAGCCGATAGAAAACAGATTCATTGGCCGCTCGCTCGAGGGTGCTCAGTCTAAGATTGAAGGCTTTCATTTCGATGCCAGGAAACACACACTGGAATACGATGATGTGATGAACCATCAGCGTAAAATTATTTATGAAAGACGCCAGAAAATGCTACTCTCAGATAAAGAAGAAATTTTAGAATTGCTGGATAAGGTTCGGGCCACTCACGAAGGATTCGATAAAATTATGGAAGAGAAGGAGGGCAAGCTGGGCGAGGCAGCTTTCCTCGAGACAGTGCGCCGCATAGCACTTTATTCGAACGATGCGCTATGGATGGAGCATTTAGAAGCTATGGATTACCTCCGCAGTTCTGTAAATCTACGTGCCTATGGCCAGCGTGAGCCTATTGTTGAATATAAGAAAGAAGGCTTGGCTATGTTTAAAGAAATGGAATCCGCATTCCTAGACCAAGTTTTCTCTTTAGTTGGCTCTATCACCGAGCCGGCAAAGGGGGATGATGAATCAAGTACTTCATCCGAGAATTTGGTGGTCAGTCAGGCGGAGTCATCTAGTCTGAGTGGTAAGAATGATGCTCCAGCTCAAGCCGGAGAGGGTGTGGGCCGTAATGACCCGTGTCCCTGCGGAGCGATAAATCCTGCTACTGGTGAAGTCTACAAATACAAAAAATGCGGCCTCATCAACGCTCCACAGCATCGAAAGGCTTTAGTAAATTAAAAACAAAAATAAAATGCGAGTGCTAATAAAAAAATTAAAGCTAAAGCGGAGAGCTATTGTAGCACTGGCGGCTCTGCACTTTTACGGCAATCCATCGAGCAAATTAAAAATCGTGGGAGTGACGGGCACAAATGGCAAGACAACTACAGCTACGTTGCTCTATAGAATTACAACAGCTTTAGGCTACAAGGCGGGGCTTATTGGAACTGTAGAAAATATTATTGCGGGCGAGGTGAGGGCCGCCACCCACACTACGCCGGACCCAATTGCCTTAAATAAATTACTTTCGGAAATGGCTGAGCGCGGTTGCGAATACGTTTTCATGGAAGTATCTTCACACGCGATAGATCAGAAGCGTGTGGCAGGGGTAAATTTTGTCGGTGGAATATTTACTAACCTAACGCATGACCACCTCGACTATCATAAAAGTGTAGAAAACTATTTTCTAGCAAAAAAGAAGTTTTTTAAAATGCTTCCCGCAGACGCCTTTGCTCTTTCGAATTCGGACGACGAACACGGCAGGATGATGCTGGAGGGAATCAAGGCTAAAAAATATTTTTATGGGTTTAAAGACAATCCTGATTTTAATGAGAGACTGGAGACCCAATTGCTGGGGGAATTTAATGCATACAATGCTTTGGCAGTGTATGCCTCTCTAGTCTTACTAGGTTTTGATAAAGAAAAAGTAAAAGAAATTTTAAAAAATATAACACCTCCACGTGGCAGATTTGAGCATTTTACATCTTCTGGCGGAGTGCTTGTAATTGTGGACTACGCGCATACACCAGACGCGTTAGAGAATGTTCTAAAAACAACAAAAAATTTAAGAAAAGAAAACGGTTCACCCCGTCCGGATGGGCGGGGCAAGATTATTTCCGTATTTGGCTGTGGAGGGGACAGGGATCCACTCAAGAGGAGGATTATGGGTAAAATTGGTGCTGAGTATTCTGATGTTGCTATTTTTACTTCAGATAATCCTAGAAGCGAAGATCCAGATAAGATAATTGCGGAAATGAAAACAGATTTATCGATGAATAATTCCAGTAAAGTAAAAGCAATTCCAAACCGTCTGGAAGCTATTAAAGAATCAGTAAAAATTGCGCAACGTGGTGACATAATTCTTTGCGCCGGCAAGGGGCACGAGGACTATCAGGAAATAAAGGGTGTGAAGCATCATTTTAATGATATGGAGGAATTTAAGAAGATTTTCGCATAAATAGCTTCTCTCAAAAAGCAATCTATCTCCGCCCGCGTGGCGGAGCGAACTGCTCGGCCCGTCGGCCTGCGCAAGGCTTTTCTTAAGAACTATTTATGCTTTTTTTGTGCTAATATAATTTTATGGAGGATTTTCGGACATTTTTCAAGGGTAAAAGGGTTACGGTGGTGGGCTTGGGGCTTCTAGGTAAGCGTCTGGGGGACATTGTCTTTCTACATGAGTGCGGAGCAAAGGTGTTGGTAACGGACTTAAAAACAGCCAAAGAATTGGCGCCCTCAATTAAAAAACTAAAAAAGTATAAAGGAATAAAATATGTTTTAGGTAAACATCGGCTAGAAGACTTTAAAAATTGTGACTTTATTCTAAAGGGCCAGGGAGTACCTCTTGATTCACCATACATTGCGCACGCTAGAAAATTCGGCATACCTGTAGAGATGGATGAATCTTTATTTGCTAAATTGGCACCTGGGGTAAAAATAATCGGAGTAACAGGCACTCGCGGTAAAACAACAACAACTGTTCTAATATATGAAATTCTAAGGAAGGCTGGTTTTCAAGTGCATTTGGGTGGGAATATTCGTGGCACAGCCGCCTTGCCACTGTTGAAAGTTGTAGAAACCCACGCCAGGGAGGGGCAATCTGGAGACGTTGTTGTTTTTGAACTATCTTCCTGGCAGTTACAAGGATTTGCGGAGGCAAAGATCTCACCTTCAATTTCCGTATTCACAAATTTCATGCCTGACCATATGAATTATTACAATAATAATTTGGAGAAATACTTCACTGATAAATCTTATATTTATAAATTCCAAAATAAGCAGGACTTGCTTGTTTTAGGTCCCGACATGAAGGGGCTTGTTAAGGGGGTAAAAAGTAAAGTGAGAAATGCCAATACGAAGATTATTCCCAAGTCTTGGAAAGTGAGTTTAGAAGGAAAGCATAATTTAGAAAACATTGCCTGCGCGCTAGAAGTAGTTAGGTTTTTAAAAGTTCCAGAAAATATAATAAAAAAAACAGTGGAACACTTTAAGCCGCCTTCTGGTCGTATGGAAAAAGTGAAAAGAGTGAAAGGTGTAGATATTTATAATGATACAAATTCCTGCACCCCGGAAGCCACATCAGCTGCGCTTACGGCTTTAGGGGACGCTAAAAATAAAAATATTGTTCTAGTGATGGGTGGTTCAGATAAAAATTTGAGTTTTAAAAACTTATTTAAAGACATTGATAAATATGTAAAGTTCCTAGTTTTAATCCCCGGGAAAGGTACGGACAGGGTAATGAAAGATTTAATGAGAATAAAAAACATCCGTGTTTATGAAGAAGTAGATCTTAGTAAAGTGGTAGCTAGAGCTTACAAAGTAGCGCAAAGAGGCGACATTATACTATTCAGTCCCGCCTTTACCTCATTCGGAATGTTCAACAATGAATACGATCGAGGAGATAAATTTATGGAAATAGTGAAAAAGCTCAAATAGTATGGATCTAGACATATCAAAAGTTAAAAAGATTTTTTTTATTGGTATTGGCGGTATCGGTATTTCGGCCTTAGCCAAGATGGCACTATCTAGGGGGATTGAAGTTTCTGGAGTAAATGACGAAGAGGGTAAGACTATTGAATCCCTAGAGGCGGCTGGGATACAAGTCGTTTTACAAAAAGACTTCAAGGAACTGCCTGAGGCAGATATGTATGTTTACAGTGACGCTTGGCTTTATCGAGGTCCGGAAATTTTAGCGGAGGCCAAGACTCGCGGAGTTCCCGTGCTTTCATACTTTGAAGCGCTTGGAATATTTGCAAAAGAATACAAAGTCATAGCTATCGCTGGTACTCACGGCAAGACCACCACCACCGCTATGGTAGCCGGAATTTTGATTGATGCTGGCATAGACCCTACCGTTGTCGTGGGTTCATTTGTAAAAAACTTCGGCTCAAACTTCAGAAGTGGAAAGAGTGAATATTTGGTGGTAGAAGCTGATGAATACAACAGACACTTTTTAAATTTCAATCCATTTATTACCGTCATCACAAATATTGAAGCGGACCACCTTGATTGTTATAAAGATCTGGCGGATATAAAGAGTGTATTTCTGGAGCTAGAGAATCAGAGCAAAAATGTTATTAAAGATTATTCCAAATATTTAGACAAAGTACCCAAGCTTCTCGTGCCCGGGGTACACAATCGCCAAAATGCAGCTGTGGCCCTCGCTGTGGCAGACTTTCTTTCAGTGGACCTTGAGGTGGCTCAAAGATCACTATCAACTTTCGCTGGTACTTGGCGCAGACTCGAGAAGCTGGGGCAGACCCCGGAAGGCACCATCGTCTACGACGACTACGCTCACCACCCGACGGAAGTCCGAGCAAGCTTGCAGGCTTTGCGGGAACTATATCCCTACAAACAAATTACCATTCTTTTCCAGCCACATCTCTACAGCCGAACGAAGGCATTCTTTGAAGACTTTGCTAAATGTTTCAAGGGTGCGGATCGAGTTCTACTCCTACCCATATACTTTGCTCGCGAAGACAAGGATGAAAGTGTTTCCAGTGAAAAATTAGCAGAAGCCATAGGGGCAACAGGGCAGAAGGCCCAAGCCTATGCTAGTTTTGAGTCTGCGGAAGCCGGAGTTCTGGCTCTAAACCTAGGTAAAAATGACGTTTTGGTAACGATGGGGGCAGGGGAAGCGTACAAAGTGGCAGCCAAAATTTGGAAATTGGTCTAAAAATCCGTCAAGCCCTTTTCCACACCCTTGTATTAGCCATATTTTAATACTATATGTCAAGCACTACTTTCTAAAATATCCTTATAATATAAGGATATTTTAGCTTGACATGGAAAGAAAATATGGTTTAACTATTGACTTTTGAATCAGAATATGCTAGTATATAAGTATAACCTTATTAGTAGGGCTGAGCCTTATTGATAAAGGTTTTTTTAGTTCTAGGCTCCTAATTAAGGGAAACCAGGCTAAAACAATCAGTTAGGCGTTTAGGTTTGCTTTCACTAGCGAGCACAGGCGCTATATATGAAAAATACAAAATTAATACGTTTCGTGCAGTCATTAATATTATTGCCGATGACAGCTATGTCTTCTGTACCTGTGGGTCCAGTCACCCAAGGTGCGATCAATGTAGTGCAAGGTTCTCTTGCTCCCGAAAGCGTATTTTCGCAAAAACTTAATAATACTACTAATTCTATCTTTGCTACTAAAGATACCCTGGATGGAGAGGCCGAGAAGATAACCAATGTTAAGGCCGCCGCTGTTGATGCTTACTTTGATAAGTATGACATGCCTCTCGAAGGCAACGGTCTGAAAATGGTTATTGAGGCTGAGAAGAATGGCCTGGACTGGAGACTCGTAGCTGCTATTGCGGTGCGTGAATCTACTGGTGGAAAGTTCGCTTGTAAACGCGCAGCTCACAATCCATTCGGCTGGGGGTCTTGTAAGATTGGTTTCAAGTCTAACGACGATGCGATAGAAACAGTCGCTAGAAATTTGGGAGGTAATAACCCAAGAACTGCTTATCACTACGATAACAAAACTACTCTCCAGATTCTTCGCGCTTATAACCCTCCTTCTGTCGTTCCGAAATATGGTGAACAGGTGATCAAGATTATGGATACCATCGGACCAATGGAAATAAAACTTACTGACAACACTACTGCCTAACCAGGTAAACTAAAAATCCCTTTGCCAACCGGCGAGGGGTTTTTAGTTTCAGAATTCTGAATCTATTCCAGATGCATGAGGGTCATTTTGTGATCCTTTGGTTCGAAGAGAGTGATTTGGAAGTTGTAATTCTTACCGAGTTCTAGCTTCTCACGGAGCTTTATTTCCGATCCGAAAGTGGAGTTATGTACAAGTCCGGCTACTCCTTCTTTGATCGATATTAGCGCGCCGTACTTGTTGTATTTTATTACCACTCCTTTAATGATGTCACCTTTCTTAAGTTTACCTTCAAATTCCTTCCAGGGATTTTCCTTAAGCGCCTTAATAGAGAGGGAAATCTTACTATCTTTGATATCTATTACTTTAGCCTTTACGCTTTCACCAACTTTAAACATACTACGAGGGTCTTCTACTAGGCCCCAGTCAAGCTCGGAAATATGGACCAGCCCCTCGAGTCCGTCCTCTAATTTCAAGAATACTCCGAAATCCACAATACCTGCCACTGTACAATCTAGCTCGTCGCCCACATTATATTTACTTAATATTTCTTTCTTTTCTTCTGGGTTGTTGTCCTTTTCGGAGAAGATAAGCTTGCCTTCCTTAGGCAGTGTAGAAATGATCATAACGGAAATCTTCTGTCCGACGAGTTTCTTTAGCTCCTTTAATATTTTATCTTTGTCAGAGTCTAAGACGCGAGGATAGTGTTCAGCTTTGAGCTGGGAAGCTGGTAGGAATCCAGCAATGCCTTGCCAATCCAAAATAAGTCCACCCTTGTTGGCGTCTTTGATTTCTAGGCTAAGCACTGTTTTAGATTTAATAGCCTTCTCTGCTTCACTCCACATGAGAGCCTGCTTGGCTTCCTTAAGAGAGAGTTCGGTATAACCGTCTTCGTTTTCCGTTTCTACAACCTTGGCTTTAATAATGTCGCCCAAAGCTATTTTCTTGATTATATCCTTAGCATTGATAAATTCGCGGCCGTAAATTATTCCCGTTCCATATGGTGAGAGGTCCACAAAAACAGAGGATTTCTTAACTATGATTACTGGTCCTTCGACAAGCACATCTACCTTAGGTCTCTGGCCACTGCGTTCAACTACGGAATTCAGCACTACGCTGTCCTTTAGATTTTCTTCTACTGTGTCTTCAGTTTTAATAATTTTTACCATAATAATTTTTTAACCCTGTCACTCGCGAGCGACGGGGTGAAATAAAATATCCGCTCAATAAAAATATGAAGCGGACTTGAGGCCTAGGTGTTCCGCCCACGAGGCGAGAGTGTTATCCTAAATCCATGCTTTTAATATATTACTTTGTAAGGAGATACTACTATATTTGCTACTAAATAGCAAGCCCTGTCGCTCGCCCCGTCTTTCGCGAATGACAGGGCTTGCCCGCTTTGCATTGACAAAGGCGTAGAAAGGAATACGATTTAAGTGAGGAGAGGAGCGTACGATGTCCATTCAACGTGAGGAGACGAGGAAGTACCTTGGAGGGATTCGAACAGGGCTCGTGTGGTTTGTCATTACCACCGCCCTGGCGTGGTGGCTCGTGGCTCGGCTGGTAACATAAGGTAAGGAGTTCAGTTCGAATGAACAGGAAGATCGACAACCGGTGGGCGCCCTTCGAGGAGTGCCCGCCGGTTCAGAATTTTTATTCATTTATTTCGTTAATTTTCTACTATCTTTTTCTTAATTTTTTTGATAGAATTATTAGTAATGATAATCACATATTTCGGCAAGCAGTTTTTCAAGATTACCCAGGGGGAAATGGTCCTCGCCTTTAACCCCGTCAGTAAAAGCTCTAAATCCGGCGTTTCAGCCCATTTCGGAGCAGACATAGCACTTGTCACCACTAACCACCCTGACTATAATGGTATAGACCAGTTGAGCCATGGAGAGCGTGCACCCTTTGCCGTTACGGGCCCAGGAGACTACGAAGTAAAAGAAATTTTCATTAAAGGCGCACTGTCTGGGGGAGAAATTGGCGATAAAAAATATATTAACACTGTCTATTCATTATCGGTGGATAATATAAATGTTGCCTTTCTGGGAGCGCTCTCAGGTGAGGAAATTTCTAAAGATGTGCACGAAGCAGTGGATGGGCCGGATATTCTTTTTATCCCTATCGGCGGTAAAGGGCTTCTAGATGCTAAAGCGGCGGCCAAGCTTGCCTCGACACTAGAGCCTAAAATGATAATCCCCATGGACTATGACGATGCAGCGCTTAAGGCATTTCTAAAAGAAATTGGTGAAGAAAAAGCAGAGGTGGTGGACAAACTCACACTTAAGCGTAAGGATTTAGAGGGCAAGGAAGGCGAGGTGGTTGTTTTAAAAGCAATTTAAATTTATGAAAAAATTTATTTATCATTTAAGGAGACAGCCGGAAGAAGTTAGGACACAAATCCTGCATTTCCTGACGGTGGTAGCTGGAGTGATATTGTTTTCTCTTTGGGTATACTCTTTAGGTACTGGACTTAGTAGTGAAGAGACACAAGTAAAGGTAAAGAACGACCTAGAGCCATTTTCCGCTTTGAAAGCAAACTTAGTTGGGGGATATAACAACATTGCAAATTAATTATGGCCAAGAGAACAGAAACAATAGAAGAAAACAACGAGGACAATAAAGGAGACAAGATAAGCCCAGTCAACATTGTAGCAGAGATGAAGGAGTCCTACTTGGCGTATGCCATGTCGGTTATAACTTCACGTGCGCTACCAGACGTGCGAGATGGACTGAAGCCGGTGCACCGCCGTATTTTATTTGCCATGCATGAAATGGGGCTCACTGCTTCTTCTAGATTCCGAAAGTCGGCTACTGTGGTGGGAGATGTGTTAGGAAAGTATCATCCGCACGGTGACACCGCTGTGTATGATTCGATGGTGGGTATGGCCCAGGAATTCGCTTATCGTTATCCTCTTATTTTAGGTCAGGGGAACTTCGGATCTATTGATGGTGACAACGCAGCTGCGATGCGTTATACGGAAGCTAAAATGTCCAAGATTTCAAGCGAGCTCTTACGAGACCTTGAAAAGGAAACCGTAGACTTCAGGCCGAACTACGACCAGACCCGCAAGGAGCCAATAGTTTTCCCTACGGCTGTGCCAGGGCTCTTGCTTAACGGCACCTTGGGCATCGCTGTCGGAATGGCGACGAATATTCCTTCACACAACTTGGCTGAAGTTTTGGACGCTACGAATTATCTAATAGACAACGAAGACGCTACCACCGAGGACTTGATGCAATTTATTAAAGGTCCGGATTTCCCGACAGGCGGAATTGCTTATGGTTATAAAGACATGTTGCATGCGTATTCTTCTGGCCGGGGAGGAGTTGTTTGCCGAGGCGAGGCAGAGATAACTGAAGATAAAAATGGTAATCCTCAAATAGTTATCACTTCCATTCCTTTCCGAGTAAACAAGTCTAACTTGATTATGGCGATAGCGGAGCTAGAAGAATACGAGAAGCTTGAAGGCATCAAGGGTCTACGCGATGAGTCGACTTCGGACATCCGGGTAGTTATTGATTTGAAAAATAGCGCCCATCCCGAGAAAGTCTTAAATTATATTTATAAAAACACTCAGCTCGAATCGAATTTCAATTTCAATATAGTGGCGCTCGTGGACGGCGTGCCGCAGACTCTCTCTCTTAAGTCGATACTGAACGAATTTATTTCTCACCGCAAAGAAGTGGTGAAGAGGAGAAGCGTCTATGATTTGCGTCGGGCGGAAGAGCGCGAGCATATTTTGCTCGGCCTTAAGAAAGCACTCGATAAAATAGATCGTGTCATCACTGTTATCCGTGGATCGAAAAATTCACAAATTGCCAAAGTGAATTTGATGAAAGAATTTAAGTTCTCGGATTTACAAGCAGCCGCAATACTCGAAATGAAGCTCGCCAAGCTCGCAGGCCTTGAGCGTAAGGCGGTAGAAGACGAGCTCAAGGAAAAGCAGGACTTTATTGCAATGATGAAGGACTTGCTCGCAAGCCCAAAGAAAATATTAAAGACCATCGCGGATGAGCTGAAAGAAATCAGGGAGAAATATGCTGATGAACGCCGAACCAAGATAGTCAAAGGTGGAGTGAAAGAAATTTCCGATGAGGACTTGGTGCCAGATAAAGAAACAATGCTTGTACTCACCGCAGGTGGGTATGTGAAATGCACTGACCCGTCAGAGTATCACTCTCAGAAGCGAGGTGGGGTGGGTGTAGTAGACCTCGAAACCAAGGAAGAGGATTTCGTAACCATGCTCGTCTCTGGCTCCACTCACAGCAACCTTTTATTCTTTACCAACTTGGGAAAAGTTTACCAGATGAAAATGTATGACATTCCGGAAGGCCGCCGCGCAACCAAAGGTAAATCCATTATGAACTTCTTGTCTCTCGGCGCGGAAGAAAAGGTTAATTCTATTTTAGCAATGCCTGCGTCTCCTATAGGAGGGACGAAAGACGTGGATAAGTCCGCGACTTCACTTATGCTCGTGACCAAGAACGGTACTGCCAAGAAGATGGCAAGTCTGAGCTTCAAGGATGTGCGCCGAAGCGGAATTATTGCAATACGGCTGGATAAGGATGATAGTCTAATTTCGGCGCTTGTAACCGAGAAAGGCGATGAGGTCATGATGGCTACGGCCGCCGGACAGTCTATTAGATTTAAAGAGTCCGATGTGCGGGAAATGGGTAGAACTGCCGGTGGTGTGACCGGTATTAGGCTCGGTAAAGGGGATATGGTGATAGGTGTGGATGTTATCAAGAAAGGTGACGGGGCAAGCAGAACTTCCGGTTCGTTCCTGACCATGAGCGCAAATGGCTTCGGCAAGAAAACTAGTTTGAAAGAATATAAAGTTCAGAAGCGTGGAGGCTCTGGGGTGAAAACTGCCAAGGTGACTTCAAAAACAGGCAACCTGATCGTGGCAAAAGTTCTTTCCGGCGACGAAGAGGAACTAATAGCAATGTCTAAGAAAGGACAAGTCATCCGCACCGCGCTCAAAGATATTTCTGCTCTCGGACGTCAGACTCAAGGTGTGACCATCATGCGCCTCCGCGCAGGGGACGGCATTGCCTCACTTGCGTGTATTTAAATGATCATGTCAAGGGGCATCCTTGACATGTAGGTCTGTGCAGATAATTGGTAGTTTTCTTTTCCCCGTTAATTCACTAAAGCTACTCCATTCATGTTTACTTGGATGGTCTACTAAGCCATCCTTAACCGGGTTTGTGTGTATGTAATCGAACAACCACATCAATTGCGGGTTGTCTTCTACTAGTACTGATTTAAATTGATCTTGAAACACATGTCCAACCCTTTTATATTTTTTATTCACATACATAGCATAACTCGTGCAAACTTTTGAAATAAATTTTGAGATAGATACATCTCCCAACTGTTCAATAATTAAATGAAAGTGGTTTGGCATTAGGCAGAAAGCGTGGAGCTTGAAATTATTTTTTTTCATGTCTGTGATCCGGATTCTTGAATAGGGGATGGAAAGTAATTTTTCTTGGTTAAGTTCCTTTTCGGTAAATCCCAAGGCTAATCCAAGTCTATACAAAAATGCTCTATAATCTTGTTTGTCATAGAAAATTTTCTCGCGATTGTTTCCTCTGTTATATACATGGACAATTGCGCCTTGCGCCAAGTTTTTGTAATCTCTGTTTTTCATTTCTATATTATGTCAAGGATGCCCCTTGACATCAAGGGTTTTTGTTAATAACTTTCATGCATCGTAGGTGTTTTCATACTATAATACCTACATGTTCTCGAACCCGGTAAAAAATTTAAGAATATTCGGACTAAAAGAAAATGATATTGTGGCGGACTTGGGCGCTGGGACAGGATTTTATTCTGTAGCGGCGGGGGCAATGGTGCCGCAGGGCCGAGTTTATGCAGTGGAAGTTGAAAAGGATTTCTTATCTACTATTAAAA